>ENA-ORXM01001429-ORXM01001429.1-marine-metagenome-genome-assembly--contig:-NODE-1429-length-33489-cov-4.902251_pt1 | contig 33489 bp, 42 predicted proteins | sample MGYA00237867_ERZ511480 | MGnify/ENA primary metagenome ERZ511480 (study PRJEB26309, sample SAMN06266103) | marine metagenome | isolation source: Algal blade | place: United Kingdom:Sidmouth, United... | reverse complement strand
CCAATCAGGGGTTGTTTAGTAATGTTTCAGATCACTTCGACAAGTTCATCTATCAACCTTTTCTCCATCGACCTGTTTCAGACATATCTCGTTTGCCAAAAGAAGTTAAAAAGCATGGTTTTCTGAAAACTGCTGGAGAAGTATTAGGGGCACTACCTCCAACATTGGGTGGAGGAGCTGTTTCGGTATTCTCAAGTGGGGCGTCGGCGACAAGCCATGTCGCAAGACGCTTGACAACAAAAGCGCCATTAACAGCAAATCAGATTGGTCGAGCCGGGGAAGATGCAGTAGCAAAAATAATAAATATTCCTCGTAATGCAGGGCCTGGCCGCACAACTATTCAAGGAACTGGCCCAGGTGGCCTCCGAATTCCAGATTTCGATCCTTCGTTAACTATCATCCACCGAGGCACAGTGGTAGAAGTTAAGAATGTCCAAACGCTCAAAATGTCAGATCAGATTAGGGACTTGGAGCAATACGCTCGCAAACACAAAGTTCCACTTGAAATCTTTACCAACGGTAAGGTACCCCAATCTGGCGAACTTGCTAGAGAAATCAATCGGGGTAGAATAATAATCTCCAACTTTTAGGACGGCTAACTTTTATGACAAACGTTTCTAACTCTATTGAATATGCTGGCGATATTGATAACTTAATTAGCGTAGACCTCTATTTCGATCGGCACATTTTAAATTCGCAATTTATGGCGGATTTGCAGAGCTTGCTTAAGAAGCAACTAGCCCGGTGGTCTAAAAAATTATTCTATTTTCGAAATGCAAAAACGCAATTTAGTATTGATATAGGAGAGAAAAATAGTCTCTTGTCCGTATTAGAAAATGAAGCGAGCGAAAACGGAGAGCTTTATAACCAGCTGGTAGAAGAATTTGGAGTAGGCCAGGAACGTGTATGTGGAACGGCCGAAATCAGAGGTGCTAGTAGAGATATTATATTAGTTATTTCCTTTGATGAGCTTATTTTCGAACCAATGGCGGGCAAATGGATATGGGGAAATAGTATCCATTTTGACCTTGAAAACTTTACAGCAGATGACAGTAATGATCGAATTAATTCATGTAGAAAACTGTTTTTGGAGGCCGTGCGCATTCTCAAGCCATCTTACGCGACAGTCCAGACTAAAAAAGAACATGACGCGAAGAATATGCTTTCAACTCCATCGATCCGAGCAATAGGAAAGGATGTATCGCGATATCTACCTGGAGTTTACTGGGGCAATTTTTTTGGTCCGGTCTATACTAAATTAATTGGTGATGAGGCATTGGCGGGATGTTCAGCTCACAATATAACCAAAACAGATGACGGTTTTTTTATTTTTCTTTCCGAAGACCCATTTGATTTCGGCACGTCAGAATATAGTGCTGCTGAAAAGCAAGTAAGTCAAAGAATCGGCGAATGCTATTTTTACTCGATTGATCGCGATAATAGCAAAGCTGTGGCACCGAATTATGGCTTGCCAAAATTACCTCAGCATCCACGGTTTGCGGATCCTTAATTTTTTGAATTATGGTGGAATTAAGGTGACAGTGCATTAAATAGACATGGCTCGGCCAGCTCACCTCGGAGGTTACCAACACCCGCAGGGGCAATGACACCTATCTGAGCTCAAGCACGTATAATTACGGCACTGGCACCGGCTATGCGCTGGGCAGCGTGCTCAGCGTATCGAGCCTCAATGCCAAAAATGGCAATTACGGCAGTGTTCCCAACACGCTGACCACCAATACTTATGACTGGTATGACGGTGCGGTGCAGGCCACCATCACGCACAAGCCCAATACATCGCAGTCCACGCAATATCTCACCACCTTCTATCATAATGACGCAGGCCAGCTGACCCGCGCGCATGTCGGCGATTATTACGCCCAGAATGTCACCTTCACCAATGACGAGAACGGCCAGATCATCCGCCGTGATGAAAGCTCACCCTCAAACACCACCGGCGCGCCGCATTCGCGCTGCGGCGTAACCTTGCGGTGCCTCGCTGATCGCTGTCCCCCGGACAGCGCTCCGGGCGCTCTGCACGGTTCCGCTTTGGCGGGCGTCAGATGGGCTATACCGGCACCACCGCCTCGATAGCCGAGCGGCAGATTCGTAGTTTTAAAGAATACCCAAGCGAGTATAGCCCGGCGCTAATCCAAACCTTCCGTTAGAGCTTCCAAAGCCATATCAATCGCTTCGTCAGGAGCGGGGCCGATATAATATTCGCTTTCGGGACTGTCCGATACACGCTTTATATCGTCTTTGATATGCGGCGAAGTACGACCGCAGCTGCAGGGGTTCCAACTGATTTCCAGATGGTCTGCCGAAATAAGTCCGCACCAGTGCGCCTCGCCCACAATATCGAAGAAAGCCCCATGCCCTTCTTGTACACCCTGCCTCGGTTTTGGCTTTCCTGTAATCGGATCAAGGATGTAGGCAACCAGCAAAGGTGGAATATGGAACCGGCCGGCCGAACACATCCAGCAGCCTTCATACCATTCTGTCATCCCGTAAGCGTTTGAAAAATTTGCCAAGCCAGAAAAACGTGAAATTGTTTCCACCTCGTTGCCTTGCTGCGGTAAGCCTTTGAACCCGCCAAAAGAGACCACTATACTCCCTGATGCAAAAACACTTTCCATGCCCCGCTCAAGCCCGGCTTTACTAATTTGGTGAAGTAGTATTGGCCCGCCAGCCATAATAAATTTTCTACCCTTCGGTTCCGCTTCGATTAAATCTAACAAATTGTTCAATCGCTGCTCATAATTTTGATTCTGCTCGACAGATTGCCGAATCTTTTCAGCAACATAATCGCTGGGTTGTGGACTCAAAAAACGACCTCCTGCCTTAGCTTGGTTGGCTTCCTGGAGATAATTTTGATAATCTGCGCTCAAATCGAAAGGTATGAGCGGGTAAAAGTCGTCAGGTTTACTACAAAAAACATCGGCGTAGATTTGTGCAGCCTGCAAAACTGGGGATCTTCCTCCCCTATAGGTTGGCCAGAGCACTAAAAAATCGGGATGAAACTGATCAAACTTCAAAGGAGCCATTTCCCGTTCGATCACAGATTTAAACATATGCCGATTTCGTACTGACCACACTTTATCCTTTGGTACAAAAGACATACGCCCGGTTGTGCCGGAGCTATGTTGAACATTGAGTTCGGTCTGTTTGTCCAAAGCCTCAAGCCAACTATCAATAGTTTCATATTCTCTACCTGCCACTTCTGACAGATCACGGATGGTCAGCCGTGATAGCCAGCTGGTAAGCGCAGGGAAATTATGATCGCCAATTATTTGTTCGGGGTAGCTTTTGTAGAAGCTGTGAGGAAACATCAACGATGGCACATCATCCAGAGTTTTGATCGAACGGATATTTTGCGCATCGGCCAATGCGGCCAGCGGCGGTATCTTGCTTTGCACAGCCGCGAACCGTTCCTGAATTGCTTCCAGTTGCAGCTTCTCTCTTTTAGCCTGAGACAAATAATGGTCATCAAGAAAAAAGGATTTGGTATAATCGGAGAAATTACCGGCAGAAATTGAGACCATATTCGAATTCCAATCGAATGCTGTGTGAACGCGAAATGTTTGGCTACCTCCAACTGGTGAGGCATTCAAGCATACAGAAGTCAAAATTCAGCTAATACGGCTAGTCGAAGCTATCGCGTTGGAAATTTTCTAAGCTTTAAAGCTTTAGCTGCGGCCGATGCACCGTCAATAAACATTTCAGCTATCCTGAGGTGCAAATTTCACTCATGATGGTAATCGAAAATGAATGGCTAAATTTTTGCTCTGGCATTTTACTCAATCACCGCTTTTCGGCGATGCCTGAACAATTAAAAGAAAATTTCGCTTGCGCTCTAATTCAAATTCCATAATTCTAAAGCAATGCAGGGAGTCGCAGAAGCAGGGCAAGTCATTCTTTCTCAAACGGAGCGCCGTTTGGAGATCACTGCCAATAATGTAGCGAATATCTCCACGCCTGGATTCAAAAAGCAAATCAGTTTCTCTGATTTGGTACACACTGATAGCGAAACTGAAAGCGACAGTCAGGCGATCATTAGGCAATCTGATATGAACCAGGGCAAAATCAAGAAAACTGGAAACCCCTTGGATATTGCTATCAGCGGCGAAGGTTTTTTCCAGGTAAGAGCTGGTGAAAATTTATTTTATACACGGCAGGGCCAGTTCAGACTAGCAGAGGATGGAGCGTTGGTTAACTCGCAAGGGTTTGCCCTTCAAGCCGAGGGGGGTGACTTGGTATTGAATGGGCCTTCGGTTGAGATATTAAGCGATGGGATAGTGCTGGAAGATGGAATGCCTGTTTCGCGTATCAATCTTTTTAAAGCAGAGAACAAAGGTGACCTCGCTCCAGTTAGTGGTTCACTTTTTAATGCCATGGATGACAATCTTGCGCTGGTGGATCAGCCAATGTTGCGGCAAGGTTATGTCGAAAGCTCCAATGTTCAAATGACCAGCGAGATGGTGACTATGATGGCGGCGATGCGGCAAGCGGAAACTGGCGCGCGCTTGGTTCAGGTATATGATGATTTGATGGGAAAAGCTTTAGGCACCTTTGGGCGCTAGTTGATTATTTAAACGGGGTTTTGGTTACAAAGGGTATGTAGCCTACCGAATTACAGACTTTTTTAGTTCATTGGCTGGATAGCCTTGAAATCTTGTTGGGGTAATGGGGGCAATTGCTATGAATGGGGCATTTTATGTAGGCGCGATAGGCCTAGATTCGCAGCAGCGCGCGCTTGACAATATTGCTAACAATATAGCGAATATTAATACACCGACATTCAAACGTTCAGACATGCGTTTTTCTGAAATTATGTCCACTCAGATCAACGACTTGGATGCCCCGCTTTTGCAGCAGTCTCAGCAAACAGTGCCCGCTGGAGTTATTTCCGAAGCTGAATTTCTTCTCTTTGAACAGGGCCAGCTTCGTCCGACAGGGCAGCCCAATGACCTGGCTGTCGACGGGCCTGGTTTTATTGAATTGCTGGGACCGTCTGGCCAAATAATGTTATGGCGCGGCGGCACGTTGAAGGTGAATGAAGATGGGATGCTCGCGGCAACTAATGGCATGGCACTGCGCGCTTTGATCGCGGTCCCGGACGATGTCACTGAAATGAGGATCGCCAGCGACGGCAATGTTACGGGATTGACTGACAGCGGCCAAAACACGGTCGATATTGGGCAGATAAATCTTGTCAAGATTGACGATGCCAGCCAACTGCAAAGATTAGATGGAGGGCTGTATTCTGTCCAAGACGGCGTACCGTTGAGAGAAAGTATGCCAGGAGAGGATGGTAGCGGGTTACTGGTGCAAGGTTCGATTGAGGGATCGAATGTGCAGCTTACCGAAGAGATGGTTCAAATGATGTTGGTGCAGCGAGCCTTTGCATCCAATGCGCAGGTGCTGCAAGCGGCCGACCAGTTGATGTCAATTACCAACGGGCTGAGAAGATAGTTGGTAACTCCAGATGCTAGCGAACATTCTTCTTGCTGCAGCAATTCAGGCACAGCCAATATCCCTGCTTCCAGTCGACGAGCTGAGACTTGCCGATCATGAATTACAGTTCGATGATTTCTTTGACCTTTCGCGGCTGTCAGAAAAGATGCGAAAAACCGTTTCACGCAGGGTTTTTGCGGAAATCCCTGCAAGCACTGGAGACATCGTTGTTTCCTCAGCTTCTTTGGAAAGATGGGCGCGCGCAGTATATCCAAAGTTAAAAGTTGCTCCGTCGCCAGACCGAGATATCGCGTTGAAGTTTAGTGGCCTTGCGCTCAAAAAGTCTAAACAGAAATCAGTTTCTGGTTCAGCATGCTTTGCTGCATCTACGCAAATAGCGGCCCACCAAATTTTAAACCAATCTAATTTGCGAACTACTGCATGCCGCAACAGCAAGCAGCATTTACCGGCATATTTCAGTCGCCGCGACAAGGCGTTACGCGCAAGCCAAGATATTTCAGTCGGTGACTATGTTGGCCATATCGGTATACAGCGGGCTCCATTATTTGACCGAGGTGCCGAACTGCAGTTTGTAGCCCGACATGGCCCTGTGGAAGTGAGAAGAAATGTAAAAGCACTGGAGGTCGTCCGGGATAGACGATCGCTTTTTGTCGTTTCCGAAGATGGTCAGGTTTTTGCGACAACGTACAAGCAAGGGGATGAATAGTGATGGACGGGTTTAAGCGAATTTTCTCTGCTGGCAAAGCAAGTGCCGCACTTGTTATTATTTCTGCTATTGGTGTAATTTCCTCTCCCGCATATTCAGAGAACTTATACGAAGAAAACGCTTGGCCAGCTCTGGCTTCAGATCAAACCGCGCGGCAAGTCGGTGACCTTGTAACGGTTGTGGTTTATGAAAATTCGAGCACGAGCAATGTCGCCCAAAGTGGTACGCGAAAGAGTCAAAGTTTGAATGGAGGCCTTTCCGCCGGATCAATAAATGAAAATGGCGGTCTTTCCTTTGGGGGAGGCTTTTCAGGTCAGGCAGAAGAGCGTCGCAGTGGGCAGGTCATAGCTCAGCTGAGCGTCACAGTAACTGAAGTTCTGCCCAATGGCGATTTTGTGATAACAGGAACGCAAAAGATCAAGATGGACAAAGGGTATACTGAAATCGGCATCAAAGGCCGTATCAGGACGGTCGACCTAACCAGCGACAACCGGATATTATCTTCTCGCATTGCAGATGCTAAGATAAATTATGACGGCAAGGGATTTGTCGCTCGAGGTGCCAAGCCCGGTATTATTAGCCAGATATTCAGCTTTCTGGGACTGACGTAATGAACTTCGTTTGCAAAATTGGGCTATGTGTCTGTCTAGTCACAGCGACTTTCCTGCCTCTTCCAGTTTTCGTTTATTCTCCTGCCTATGCTAACTCTGTTGCTCTCAAAGATCTTGGCCGGATGCAAGGCTGGCGGGAAAATGCGCTGGTTGGTTACGGGCTGGTAACCGGACTGGCGGGATCTGGCGACACGAGGCGAAGCGGCGTTACACGTCAAGCACTGAAAAACATACTGAGCCGCCTTGGAACCAATGTCTCTGAATCGCAAATTAGCAGCCGAAATGTGGCAGTTGTTGTGGTCACGGCAAAACTTCCAGCATCAGCGAATGTCGGGGACAAGATCAACGTAACTGTTTCATCTATTGGGGATGCTAGAAGTCTGGCTGGCGGAACTCTGCTGATGACCCCCTTGCAGGGGCCCAACCGCTCGGTTTATGCATTGGCACAAGGCGGCCTCGTGACAGGAGGATATCGCTTTGATTTCAACCTCAACCGGCAACAGCGCAACTATCCTACTTCGGCAATTTTACCTAATGGTGCTACGATAGAGCGTTCCGTGAATGCAAATCTGGTACAGGAAGACAACAGCCTTTCCTATATTCTCAGAGAGCCCAGCTTTACAACAGCAAGCCGAGTTGCTGAGCAAATCAATAGCCGCTTCGGTTATGGCACGGCTAATGTCGTCAGCGCAGACGAGATCGCCATTAAGGTAAGGGGTGGCCGAAATAGTGTGCCGCAGTTTATCGCTCAATTGGAAAATATCGAAGTCATCCCAAGCGCTTCTTCAAAAATCGTCATCAACGAAAAAACGGGGACGGTTGTCGCGGGCGGCGACGTTAGAATCTCAAGCGTTGTTATTTCTCAGGGGGATATTCAAATTTCGGTGAAAACCGAAAATGAAGGATCGCAGCCCAGCTTCATTAGCGGGTTCGCCACGGACGTAAGCAGCCTTGTCATTACAAACACTGATCTTGCGGTAAATGAAAAATCCAATGATGCAGTGTTTAGTTTTCCAAACACAACTGTGGCTAGCCTAGTTTCGGGGCTGCACCGCGCACAAGTAGATACAAGGCGCACCATTAGTATTTTACAAGCAATAAAGGCAGCAGGCGCGTTGCATGCTGAGATCGTGGTTCAATAAGAGGGGGCAAAGATGGATTCTGTTTCGGCTGTGCTAATAAACAAGGCGCTCGATGGGCTATCCATGCGGATGGTGGCAATTTCAGAGAATATTGCAAATATGCAGAGTAAAGACTTCCGTCCGGTGAAGGTTTCATTCGAAGAGGCTCTGAAGGCTGCCAGCAGCAAGGGTACTGACGCGATTAATGCTGTAGAACCCAAATTTGAGCAATCTTCAGTTGCCAGTTTAAACGGTGAGTTGCGAGTTGATATGGAGCTCGCTGCCGCAAATGCCACTAAAGCGCGCTACGGCGCTCTCATCGATGTTCTCAATCGACAGATGCAACTTAGCCGAACGATAATTAAAGGAGGGCGGTAAACATGCAAGCGATGGAAATAAGTCTGTCAGGACTTGATGTAGAATGGCAACGATTGCAGGTTATTGCCCAGAATCTCGCTAACGTGAACACAAGCCGCACGGCAGACGGCCAAAGCTATCAACCCAAGCAACTGGTATCTGGTCCCAAAGTTTCTTTTGAGGATATGATGACTGACCGGGCATCAAGAACGCTCGCAGGCATTGAGGTATATGGGATCGAAGCCCAAAGGCGCGGCACAAAGCGAGTGCATGAGCCTTCGCACCCCCATGCGGACCCAGATGGTTTTGTTAGCTATCCGGACATAAATCATGCCGGGGAAATGACCAGTATGATAAAAACTTCGCGCGCTTATGAAGCTAATTTGGTCGCCTTGAACATTGCGATGCAGATGTATTCCCGGGGGCTTGAGCTGGGGAGGCAAACATGACTGTTGATGCAATAGGTGCAGCCACCGCAGTCAATAGCGCAAACCCTTCACTGCTATCTTTGGGACAAGCTAATGCACCCACCACCCCAAAAGCCGAAGGCGCGTTTGCCGACATTCTTACCGACATGGTAGGTAGTGCTGAGACAAAACTGGATGAGGCCAATTCTCTGGTGCGGCAATTTGCGGTGGATGATAGCATCCCAGTGCACAAGGTAACATTCGCAATCGAAGAGGCCCGTCTTTCAGTTGAAATGATGTTGCAAGTGCGCACACGGCTGGTGGAGGGCTACCGAGAAATCATGAATCTGCGAATGTAAAATCATGCCCGTTTTCAAATCTATTTCCGAAATGTCAATCGAGCGGCAGTTGCTTGTTGGTGGAACTGTTTTCGCAATCGTAGCAGCGTTGGTATTCGTTGTTTACCTCATGTTTTTTCGGGTGCCATATGATGTCCTCTTTTCCGACCTAAGTCCTGCTGACGCAGCTGCGATTGTTGAAGAGCTAGAAAGACGGGAAGTCCCTTTTAAACTTGGCAGCGGCGAAACGACCATTTTGGTTCCTGCCGATCAATTGAGTGAAACAAAAATCGCCATCGCTGGATCGGACCTTCCTATTCGCGGTGCAGTTGGGTTCGAGTTATTCAATGAGTCTGATATGGGGCTCACCGAATTTGCACAGAAAATAAACTACCAGCGCGCTTTGCAGGGCGAACTGGCGCGTACCATCATTGCTATGGATGAGGTTGAAGCTGCGCGCGTTCATTTGGCTATTCCTGAACGTGCCATATTCAGGGGTGAGAAAAGTGTTCCTAAGGCAGCTGTGACCTTACATGCAAAGCCGGGAAGGGTTATTGGGAGCGAAAGCGTTGGAGGCATCCAGAAACTAGTCGCTTCTGCGGTAAATGACCTTCAGTTATCGGACGTCTCGGTGCTTGATGACAAAGGCCAGGTAATCAGCAACATCGGACAGGTTGACGAAGCTCTAGCTCCAGAGTTTGTGGAAAAGCAGGCCATAGAGCAATATCATCGGGCTAGAATTATGAGCACTCTGCAAGACTATTCTCCGGGCCAAAAAATCGGGGTTGAAGTAACCGCAATAAGCTTGTCTCCTGATGCATTGTCACAAGCTCGGTCAATTAGCGACGAAGCAGATAATCAAAATGAAAACAGCGCTAACGGTCAGAAAAGAAATTACAGGCTGCTCGTAAGGCTGAGTATGGCGGTAACTCCTGCTAAGGAAGAAGAATTAAGGGTCACCGAAATGATCAAGGACGTCATCGAATATGACGAAGCCAGTGGGGACCTGATTTTGATCGTAAACGCGGCTGTCGTACAACAACCAAATCAACCTGCCGCCGGCGCTACTGCAGACTGGCGAGCAGATACCTCTGCAGATTCGCGACCCAAGCAAACTACAAATACAGTGCAATTCGGTAGTTGGCTCTGGCTTCTTCTAGTTGCGATTGCAGCAGTTGCGGTTTTGGCAATGTTTAGGTGGTTCCGGAGGGAGAAGGGTCTTCTCTCACCAGAGGACCGCACGGATTTTGCTAGACAAATTGACGCCAAATTAGCTGCTTTGGAGCCATCATGACAATGGAACCTGACATGCAAATGCTTCTCGAAGAATTTGGTGCCCTCAGTAATTATGACCGCAAGCAAATTTTACGGCAGCTGTCTCGCGAAAAGCGTAAAGTGTTTCTCGACGCATTGGAAGCTGACGGCACCAACCATGAAGCATCAGATCCTACCAAGGGCGATGATATAACTGTCTCTTCGGCTTTTTCACCTTGGATTTATGCGTTAGCTGATAGCGACAAGCGAGCCAGCTTTCCCGCATTACGAAGCGATTTTAAGTTGAGCGCACGCGCGCTAAAAAGCCTGCAGTCTGCCCTTGTGGCCGGTGAGGATAAGTCAAAAACCAAGTTTGAGGCTCTCACCCTTAATATTGACGATGACGCGCCAGGCCAATCACCAGATAGACCGAGCCTCATGAGCAAAATTGGCGGTCTGATCTCCAAAAAACTAAGCGCACAATGAGCAAGATATTAAAATCCGGAACGGACGAGATTGCCAAAGTTGTGAAGCCGCTTGATTGGCGTGCGCGCATGAATGTTTCAACTGATGGAGATAACAAGAATCCGAACAAAGATACTCTTGGAGTCCAGCAAGAGCATCAATTGTTCCCCATCGAGTTGATACGGCAGCTGGAAAAAGAGAACGAAAATTTGGTCCTTGCCCTGGAGAGCATTAAAGCCGAGGCTCAAACTGCAGAAGAAATAGCCTACAACAGGGGGGTAACTGCTGGAGAAACGAATGCAGTTCAGGATGACAAAAAACGATTCTCGCTTCTGTCTGGAATGGCTGACGCAGCGCTGGAAAATTATTCAGAATCAATGAGCTCGATAGAGGGCTTGGCTATCTTACTAGCCCGTTCGGCTTTGCGTAAAATATTAGGAGAGCAAAGCAGGCTCGGTTCGTTGTTAGAGCAAACAATCAGGCATCAAGTGCGAGAGCTCGGAGATAGCAGCGAACTTACAGTACAGGTAAGCAAGACTGACTTTCCAGATGAAAACGCTATGCAGAGTTTGATGTCGGCACTGGAGAATTCGCAGGCAAAGTTTGAATACAGCGTAGCGCTCAGGAGCGGCGAATGTCACATCAAAACACGTCTAGGAGGAGTGGATATTGGCATTCCCGGACAGCTTGAAAAGCTTGACACGCTATTGTCTGAAATGGCGGGGTTTGCACGCTGAACATGCAAACACATTCTTATTTGTCGCGCCTCGATGCAGCCAATTTGACTTCCAGTTTTGGAAGGGTGCTGAAAATCAGCTCGACGCATATTGAAGCTGACGGTCCGGCCTGCGCAATCGGAGATATTTGTTCTGTGGATGCCGCCGAAAACCGGTCCAGCTCGTCGCAGAATTTGGACGCTGAGGTCGTGGGCATTGAGAAAGACCATATTATTCTTATGCCTTTGCAGAAGAATTTAACAATTTCTCCCAATGCTTTGGTAACGATGAAATCAGGTTCTGCCGGCAAAATTGCTGTAGGTGATGCATTCTCCGGGCGGGCGATAGATGCACTGGGGGACCCGATCGATGGTAGCGGCTCAATTAAGGCTGATAAATACCTAAGCTCAATGAGGGAGGCACCGCCCACTCTTGACCGTATGGCGACTACAACGCCAATGCCCACAGGCATCAAAGCAATTGACGCGATGCTCACGCTCGCAAAAGGGCAAAGGGTCGGTGTTTTTGCGGCAGCTGGCGTCGGCAAAACAACACTGGTGCAGCAGTTGGCCCAGCAAACAGAGGCAGATCGCATTGTAATTTGTCTCGTTGGAGAGCGTGGTCAGGAGGTAAGGGCTATGTGGGATAGCTGCAACGCCAGGCCAGACCGCGACAAATATACCCTTGTCGCTTCGACATCTGACGAAAGTGCTGCACTTCGCATCCGGGCCCCTGATTATGCGCTCATGTTAGCTGAATACTGGAGAAGCCAGGGCGATCATGTTTTACTGATACTGGATAGCGCGACACGCATGGCGATGGCGCTGCGAGAGGTTGGCTTGGCCACAGGCGAACCACCAACTGTCCGAGCTTATACACCCAATGTTTTTGCCGCGATTCCCCGCTTCGTCGAGCGTTGTGGGGCATTGGATAGCGGCGGTGCCATCTCGGCTGTTCTGACTGTTTTAGCGGAGAATGAAGAAGTCGATGACCCCGTATGTGAGATGATGAAATCGGTGCTGGATGGCCATATAGTGTTGTCTAGGAATATTGCAGAACAAGGCCAATTTCCCGCGATTGATATTGGGCGCAGTATCAGCCGTCATGCTTCGAATGTCATTGGCAACAAAGAGCAAGCAAATGCCAGCGAAGCAAGAAAGATGCTTGCGATATATGAAGAATCGCAGACATTCGTGGAGAGCGGTGTGTACCGCGCCGGTACCAATGCTGAGCTCGACCGGGCAATTGAGATTCGTCAGGCGCTGAACGCATTTATGGCTCAACCTTCAGATGAATGCGTGCCGTTCAGCCAGTCTTTTTCGGCTTTGAACGAGTTGTTGCAGGGCGCAAGTTGATGGCGCGCGCTCTGAATTTGAACCGGCTTAAGCAGTTGCTGGAAATCCGCCAAAGCGAACGTCAGATAGCAGAGATTGATCTGTTTGAAGCAAGGCGTAGTCGGGACCGTGCCGAGGAAGTTGTCGTTGTTGCTTCTGAAAAATTGAATAATGCAATCCAGAGCTGGCAATCATGCAGAAGCGGGCAGCATATTGATTTGGGGATTGAGCCCAGCTTGGCTAAACAAGTGATTTTAAGCGACAGCCTTGTTAATCAGTCAAAGCAATTGGCTGCAATTGCAGCGGAGCGCGAGGAGAAAACCAAAGACCGGTGGCAGCAGTCTGACCTGAATATGCGAGCCACAGAAAAAAAGGCAAAAGTTGCTGCTCGCCAGGTTCAGTCGAAACGAGATGAAAAACAGCTTATGGAAGCGGCCGACCAATTTGGGTACAGGAGAATAACAAAGTGATGTTTGAAGCAAATAACGGACTTATTTTTCAGCAGGTATCACTGTTTGCGGGCGATAGCTACAATTTCAGCTTGTCCGCTTCGGATAGTCAAAAAAGAGCTTTTGTCGCAACGACGGGTTTTAAAGAACAATTCGCTGCACTTGCGGGACGGGAAAATGCTGAGCACCAACAAGCAAATAGATTTAACGCCAAAGGGTTTTTCAGGAGTGTTGCTCTTACGTCCAATAAGCCTGCGGTTGGGCAATCATATGGCAACCAAGCGCCCGCGCCTATCGACAAACCAAATTCGAGCGAGAATTCGAGAAACGAAACCTACCGTACCAAAGGTAACGAACCATCTCAGCAGGAAAAAGCGCAAGGGCATTTATCGTTAGCAAGCCGGAGTGTGGTGCTGACTAAAGCCGATGGGTTCCATGTCAGATTTTCAGCAGCAGGTAGCGGGCAAAAAAGTGAAGTGTCTCAAAAAATGTTTTTATCTGAACCGGCACAAAATATATCTGTCGGCAAAAGTTCCTTTACCCTACCGCAGAAGTCTCCCGAAGCCAGAATGCAATCAGAAAAACTTATTACTGCAGGCTTTTCAAAACAGCAGCAAGTTCAAGCTGAAATTGCCGAGTTAATGTGGCGCGCTGGCACTTTACGCAATCGTAGCAATATTCGGTTGGCTTTACGTGAGCTTGACACGGGACTTCAACTGCTAGCGGATATTCAAGGCATCGAAACCGGGGAGTTGGATGATGCTCGGGCAGCTATATTGTCACTACTGGCCCAACATGGCCTGGGTAATTACGACTTGCGGCTGAACGGTAGCAAATTTGCAAATCAAGTTATCAGTCAAAAGGGGGCATAAATATGCAAGTTTCTGCAGTTCCACCACCAGCGATTAATAGCACGCCTCCTACTGGCGTCACGAGCGAATCAGACGCTACAACTGCATCTGATGCTTTTGGCCTAAGCTTTGAATCGCTTTTGGAAATCATTCTTACGCAGCTTACTTATCAAGATCCGCTAAAGCCGATGGATAACTTTGAATTCGTATCTCAATTGGCTCAGTTTTCGCAGATTCAACAGACACAAAGCCTGAATGACAAGATAGATAGCTTGCTAGCCTCGCAGTCTACTTCTCAAGCTACCAGTTTGCTGGGCAAAACCGTCGATATCTTTGCAGGACAAACTGCTCTGAGCGGGAAAGTAGTAGCAGTCAATTTTTCAAACGGCGAGCCCCGGGTATCTGTCGAAACGCCAGATGATCGCACAATCAGTGATATTGCGATCAGCAGTATCGCACAGGTCAGAGAAGGAGAATAACAGATGTTTGGAGCAATATATACAGGCCTAAGCGGTTTAAGCGCTTATTCTGAGGGCCTTCAGACAATCAGCAACAATGTCTCTAATTTGAATACCTCGGGCTTTAAAGCAACCACGGTGAGTTTCACTGACCAGTTCAATAATTATAACAACGGCATTAGCTTGGTTCACAAAGGTAGCGCCAATGGTAATGGCGTCAGCATAAACGATCTTCTTGTCGATTTTCAGCAAGGTGACTTGAGGCAAACAGGAAATGGACTGGATCTCTCGTTGGAAGGCGCTGGTTTTCTTGTTCTGCTGGATGGCGACAGAACAGTCTATAAACGCACCGGAAGCTTTAAAGTTGATGACGATGGTTTTATTGTATTGGAAGGTACAGACTATAAGCTAGGCGTTCTTGATGGCTCGAACAAAGCGGTAGAATTGAATATCGACGCGAGCAGGACTAGCGCTCCTGTTGCGACTTCCGTGATAAAATTTGCCGATAACCTCTCTTCAACCGCCACTGAGCAAACACTCAGCGACCTCAGAGTATTTGACAACAATGGCGAAGAGCATGTTTGGCAAATTGAGTTTGTAAAGGATATTGCGGCCACTGGAAATGAATGGGCCATAACCGTCACAAATGCTGAAGGTCGGCAGGTCGGTTCAACCAGATTGGTATTTGCTGGCGGCGAGGTTGATGCTTCCACGACCACATTAAATATTACTGATCCAGATAATTCTGGACTTTCTGTTGATTTGGACTTTTCTGAAAATGTAAGCTCTTTTTCGTCGGGGCAGGTTTCCACTTTGAGAGCAGCATCTATTGATGGCAATGGTGTTGGAACTATTACCAACATCACAGTTAATGAAGAGGGCTTGCTGGAATTGACCTATTCCAACGAGGAAAAAAATGAACTCGGAGCAGTCGCCATAGCAGACTTCCGGGACCCTCAGTCGCTTGAACAGTTAGGCGGCGGCATTTATGTGTTTAATGGCAACAGCGAAAAGCGTCTTCTTTCGAGCGAAGACCCGGAAGCAGGAAAGGTGGTTGCGGGGCGGCTTGAGGCTTCAAATGTTGATCTTTCCGATCAGTTTGGCGAGCTGATTTTGATCCAACGAGGTTTTCAGGCATCCTCCCAGATCATCAGCGTGTCTAACGACATGATACAGCAACTGTTCGGTATAAGAGGCCAAGGTTGAATAAGAATGTTCGCCTTTGGCTTCCCGATGGCGCGGAAAATTTACATGGACTGCTGAAAGAGATCAACGCTGCTATCCATGAGTGGAGCATTCTCTGGACGCCTCAAAATGAGTTGAAGTGCGAAGAAATAGAAGCTGGCAGCAAAAATCTTGTGCTCGAAACCACAATGGAACGCAGTTTGGTTCGTTCAGGATTTGAATTCTGGACGAACGCAAACACTCGCGGAGCATTGGCCGGCGAAATATTAGGAGTCGATTTTGACAGATTGCAGCCTTTGGAAAAAGATCAGAAAGCAGTAAATGGGATTGTAGACGAAAGTCTGTCGGAATTAAAATTGACCGTTAGCGCAATATTTGGAACCGAGTTTCCTTCGACCGGCATTCCCGATAAATTGAAAAAGAAAGAATATCATCTATTGGCAGTGAGTGCAGACGGCAAGGAGCCAGTTTTTTATCTGGCAATTTCAAGCGACCTTTTGGCGCAATATACTAGAAATAATATACCGCGAACTTTTGGCGGTGGACCACTAGGGCATCGCTGGTCGGCCGTGGATGGAACTTCCATTAGAATTGGTAGCCGCATTGGCCAAGCCAAGATTTCGCTTGCAGATTTGTCGCAACTTGAGGCGGGTGATGTAGTCACGTTAAATCGGGAACTTTCAGATCTCTTGGATCTAACGGTCAATGGTTCAGTTACAGCAGAAGAACAAATTAGCTTAGAGCAATCACCGGAAGGGATGCGTTTGATTTTATCGACTTGATAATGGATGGACGGGGTATTGAAATGAAGAATGAAGTTTCAGCAGATGATAAGTCTGATCAGGAGGAAAATGAAAATGGTGGGTCTCCGGCAAAAGAAGATGAGCTAACTTCCAACAGCAAAAATATGTTCGACAGATCAATTGTCGACAATGTCCCGGTTATCTTGAGCGCGTATTTGGGCGAAAGTGAAATGACGGTATCTGAGCTTATGGCGCTCGAAAGTGGTTCTGTCGTCACACTTGATGCATCATTAAACCATTTTGCTGAACTACGATTAAACGATACTACCATAGCCCGCGGTGAGATAGTCGCAGTGGGCGATAATTTCGGTATTCGGATCACCGAAATCCAAGATATAGGCTGAGTTTGAATGAAACGTCTCTTGTTCAGCGTCTGCGCGCTATTTGCAATAGCGGCCCTTCCGCCGCCTGCTTTGGCGCAGCAATTGGGCGGAGGCGAAAGCCCGGATATATCCATTTGGCGGATACTGCTTGCTCTACTGTTGAGCTTGTTACTGGGAGGGCTGGTTATATGGTTTTTATATATGCGGAATGTCGCAAGCGACAAAGCGAGAGAGCTGCCAGCTTGGCTGACAAAATTTAAAGTTGGAAGAGTAACTCTTCGCAGCCGGGATATAGAAATACTGGATATGCGCAAATTAAATGCCCAAACTGATGCCTGCTTGCTGAACTGCAGAGGCACCGAGTATTTTTTATTGCTTGGTTCGGACGGAGTGACAATTCTATCTCAAAAACTTGCTGATGATGCTGACGCTACAGAAGAGATTGGGTAGTGGCAGTATTGAAGAAAGTAGTTCGGTATGTTGCTGTCTCAGCAGCCGCTATATTCTCTATAGGCGCAGCCTTTGCCGCTACCGGGACATCCATAGCAGGATCTGAGGACATGATCAGGGTGGCGTTGACTTTGACGCTGCTGGCTGTTTTGCCTGCGCTTTTCATAAGCATGACAAGCTTTATTCGGATCGTCATAGTTTTGGCTATGGTCAGACATGCTTTTGGCATGCCCGAAACTCCGCCCAATCAAGTATTGGTCAGTCTCGCGCTGTTTTTGACAGTCTTTTCAATGGGGAATGTATTCTCAGAACTAAATGAAGAAGCTGTGCAACCTTTTCTCGCCGGGGAAGCCAGTATGGAGGAGGTCATGGAAACGGGTTCTCGTCCGTTACGTGAATTTATGCTGCGACAGGTGAGAGATCGTGATCTTGAAACAATCTACGGAATTGCAAATGAGCCATTGCCTGCTACCCCTGAAGAAGTTGAGTTATCAAAGCTAACCCCAGCATTTATACTCAACGAATTGCGGGTCTCATTTATGATCGGGTTCGTGATACTTCTACCCTTTCTGTTGATCGATCTGGTGGTGTCAAGCGTTTTGCTTTCCCTGGGTATGATGATGGTGCCTCCCGCGACGATTTCACTGCCGATAAAAGTGCTGATGTTCGTGCTGATTGATGGATGGGCCCTGGTGTTGGAAGGGGTGTTGGGAAGTTTTAGGTGACAAATCGGAAACTGTCGTCGGGACTTGATCTTGTTAAAAGTCCGAGTTGGGTAGAAGCTTCGCTTTGGCGGCGATGGACAAAAGAAAATGATATGCCGGCGAGACAAGCTTTATTTGATCAATATCTGCCCTTTGCTAAAAAAGTAGCGGCAGACCAATATTACAAGCGTAAGCCTAGCAATTTTGAATTGGCAGATCTGGAGCAATGGACAGTGGAAGCCTTACTAGAATCTATCGACCGCTTTAACCCAGCTCTGAAAACGAATTTCACGGGCTTTGCAAGAAAACGGCTGATCGGCAGAGTTGCCGATGGGATCGCCAGCATGAGTGAAATTGGTCGGCAATCACGCCATATTTATCAAACCGAGAAAGAGCGATTGAACTCTTTGAAAGGAAAAAATGTTGGCTCGAATGACAGCTCCCTTGATGCACTCAGGAAATTGACGATTGGGCTCGCTTTAGGCATGATGCTAGAAGCCAGCGACTTGGCCATGGGGGACGATAAGCGAGATACGGCGCCTAACGGCTATGACAGCTTGGAATGGAAAAGCATGCAGAAAAAACTGAATGCCGAAATTGAGCAACTACCGCCGCCGCAGCCGTTTCTGATCCGACAGCATTACCACAATGAAATTAGCTTCTCCGAGATCGCAACATTGCTTAAATTGTCTAAGGGCCGAGTGTCTCAGCTACATAGCCAGGCATTAGCGCTTCTTCAAAAGCGCGTCGGCAAAATATAAGGAGAAAAATATGTCGCAATTGTGCAGCGAAGATGCGCTTACCGAATTAATGCGAGAGGTTGAAACTGACGATACTAACGACGTCAGTTTAATTGATGCATTGCTGATTGATTATCCTGAAGACCCGCGGCTCCATTTTCTGCGAGGCTCTGTTTTGGTAAGTGACCAGAATTTAGTTGAAGCGCATGCTGCGATGAAACGTGCTGTTGAAATCGCGCCAGATTTTCTAATCGCCAGATTTCAGCTTGGTTTTTTCGAGCTATCTTCTGGAGAACCTCAGGCAGCGCTCGCGAACTGGCAGCCCCTCGAAAAATTGCCTGAGCAGCATTATCTAAGGCGCTTTGTTACCGGCCTTACCTATCTCATTCAGGATGAATTCCAGCTTGCGGTGAATAATCTTGAGTCGGGAATTTCAATAAATAATGAGAACCCGCCATTAAATAACGACATGCAGCTTATCATCGACAAATGCAAAGATATTTTGACGGCTGATGATAATCAACCTGAAGAGACTGTTTCGTCTACTTCTGTGCTACTCAATCAGTTCTCGAAAGGGGATAACAAAAGCTGATGGTGAAAATATGTGACAGGCTTGTGCAATGACGCGGATTACCAATAATCACGCGTTGATGGCGTTGGTTCGTCAACAGCTAAGCAAGGTTTCACGCGCAAAATCCTCAGGCATTGCCAAAATAAGCAGTCATGGCGCGTCGAAAAAATCCAACGGAATATCTTCAATCCGGCGCCTATCAAAAACTGATGATTTCTCTGATGAAGAGCTCGCTCGAGCGGTTGTACAAACTTTGCTGGCCGATGAATTTGGGGACGGGTTGGTCAACGATGCAAAGTTCCAGCAAGTCGTAGACCGTATCACTCGAATTATAACAGAAGACCCGCAAACCAAAAGTTTGATGGAAAAATCGCTGCAGGAAATGAAGGCTGATATTTGATATGGCTTCGTAGTTAGTGGATCGTATTTTGACGATTGGGTAAGGTGCTACCCACCCTAACAAGATTGTCTGCTAGAGTTTGTCCGCTGTCGTTGATTGGCATGTTCAGTGCTAGCTTGAAGAACTTTTCTGCCTTTTTGCCGCTCCCCTCAGCCTGTAAAAGAAGAACTTTCGCAAGCGCTGCTGAGAAGCATTGTTTGTCAAGACGCAATGCCAACTCACATCGGTTACGCGCATTTTCGAATTTCCCCTCAATTACATCTATTACTGCCAAAGAGCCATGGCTTTCGGCAAAATTTGCATCCAAATCATACGCTTTTTGAAACCTGTTACGCGCTGCTTCAATGTCATCTGCTATGAAGTATGCCCAGCCCGAAGCGATCCAAGAGCCAATATGTGTTCCAAAAATTTCAGCGCCCTTGTCCAGGTCTCCAAGCGCCGCATCGCTGCTTCCCGCACTGAGTTTTGCAAGCCCTTGGCCCACCCATGCGCGAGCGTTTGAATCATTTAAAAGCAGCGATTCCTGAAATTTCTGTTGGGCAGATTTCAAATTGTTTTCGCCAAGATCAAGCGTACCTAAAGTGGCCAAGGCATCAGGATGGGCTCCCGCCTTTTCGGCACATAATCTGGCCATATCTGTATCTTCCACATCCAAAGCAAGCACTGATATTGCTGCCATTAACCCCGGATGATTAGGATGAATTTCGGCCAAAAACTTAGCTTCTTCAATCGCTTCGTCAAATTGTCCGTTGCTGTGCATCATGTGTATTTTGAGCGCAGCTGCCTGAGGCAAATCTCTAGCCATTACATCGTCAATCAATGCCAAGCATTTTTCATACTCGTCGAGCAGCGCATGCGACCAAGCAAGATTGAAGCGAGTAGCTGGATCGTCGTTGCCAGCTTCAATCAACTTACTAAATATTGAAACAGCTCCCTGAATATCTTGTTGGCGTAAAGCTAATATGCCTGAAAGATTAAGCATTTCGGGTGATAATTCATTTTTTTCAGAATAGTCGGCCAAAAGCTGTGTTGCTTTGCCAAAGGCGTCAGCAGCTATCGCCGCATCAACAGTATCGGTCAGCAAACTGGAATTTTCAGGATCTTGATCCAGCCATTGGAGTAGTTCGGCCAGTTTTTCTTCATTATAATCGGGCATATTATTTTGTGTCCCTGCTATCAAGATTCCCAAAAAACAGCGCAAGTTTTTCATATTTCAAAATTCACCACATCGAACGATTTCAAATTAATCTTCATTGGCACCTCATTCACCGATAGAATTGCCAATTTGGGTATTGAGCGACGTGTAAGACTTCTTAGATGACGCCGCAGTTCCGGACCACACAATAAAACAGGTCGCCTGCCTTCGTTGGTCATAGTATCGGCTAAAGGCAATAGCGTTCGTATTAGTTGCTCCGAAATCTTTGGCTCGATTGCCATTCCGCTTTCATGATTGCTTCCTGTGATATTTCCCAGAATTTGATGCTCAATGCGTGGATCTAAGCTGAGTACTGACAGTTCTTCATGGTCGCCGCGTAAGTCCTGACATATAACATGTTTCATATTCAAGCGTACCTGTTCAGTAAGATCGGATATGTCCTTGCTATTGCGGCCTATATCTACCAGCGTTTCTGCAATTTTATCTATGTTTGCTATGGATACATTTTCAGACAGAAGATTTTGCATCACATGCTGGATATCTGCCACCGACATTATATTCGGTATCAGGTCTTCGATCAGACCTGCTTGTCTTGAGCGCACCCCCTCCAGCATTTTCACCACATCATTTCGTGTGAGTAAGGCCTCTACCTCATCTTGAAGAATTTCCCCAAGATGGGTCATCAGCACTGTTACTGGATCGACAAATGTGTAGCCGCTAGCTTGATCTTTATCTCTTTCGCTCGCTTCTATCCAACGGGCTGGCAAGCCAAACGCTGGATCTTTCGTGGGAATACCCTCTAGTTCTTTCTCTGCTGTCTGGCTTTTTACAGCCAATGTTTGGTCCGCAAAGATCTCAAACTCTCCATGGCGCACACCGAAAAGCTCTATTCTGTAGTAGTTTTCACCCAGCTCACTGTTTTCGCGCAGCTTTATCGCTGGAAAACTGAAGCCAAAGCGCTTGGTGAAATTCTTTCTCAGTGCTGAGATTCTTTCAAAGATAATTGGTTCCTGCGTTTTCCAAGATTCGCGTAAGCCGGGGCCAAGCGATAGTACGATCGGAAGGGTAGAAAAATCTTCATCTGATATATCTTCCTCGTCAAGTGAGCCTCCATCCTCGTTCTCGAGGGCTTCGGCCGCATTTCTTCGCCGCGTAGCAAAATAGCTCAAAACAAGAAATATCGCTATCAAGAAGATAGGCCATTTCGGCATACCCGGCAGCAACATCAGAACGAGTAGCGCCGACAACACGATAAGCGGTATTCGTGGGACAGAAGCGAGCTGTTTTAAGACTTCGGTGCTTAATTCTTTGTCCGCAGAGGAGCGCGTAACGATAATGCCTGTTGCGACGGCGATAATCAACGCAGGTAGTTGAGTAGCAATTCCGTCACCGATCGTAAGAAGTGTGAAATGCTCAAGCGCCTCCATCCAGCTCATATCCATCTGAACAACGCCAACAATCCAGCCGGCAACAATATCAATTAGCAGAATGATAATACCCGCTATCGCATCGCCTTTTACGAACTTGCTCGCGCCGTCCATGGAGCCATAAAAGCTCGCTTCTTTTTCAAGTTCCTTGCGCCGAGCGACTGCTTCATTCTGATCAATCAAACCCATGTTCAGGTCTGCATCGATACTCATTTGTTGTCCAGGCATGGAATCCAGAGTGAACCTGGCTGCGACTTCGGACACTCGCTGAGCTCCAGAAGTGACCACCACATACTGCACTACGATCAGAATGAAAAAGACTACGAGTCCGATTACGAAATTACCTTGGGCGGCATAGCTTCCAATCGAACCTATGACCTCGCCTGCATCGGCTCCGGTCAAAATAAGCCGCGTCGCGGCTACATTGAGCGCAAGCCTATACAGTGTTGCGACCAATAACAGAGAAGGGAAGGTGGAAAACTCGACTGGTTTTTTAACATAAAAGGTCAGGAGCAAAATTGTCAGCGCCAGACCGAAATTTATAATTATCGCCAAATCCAATAGAAACGGGGGTATAGGCGAAAACAGGATCAACAGTATTACGATTGTTCCAAGGACGAGCGTCAGTTCTCTACCTTTGCTGAATAATTTCCCGAGCATCAGCGATCTTCCTCTGGCGCAATATCGTCTTGGCTAGATATCACTGAGCGTTGAGTTTTGCGCAGCCCAAGATAAACACTGGCAACGTCATGAAACAGATGTTCGGGGACGAAATCACTAATGCGGCAATCACGAAAGAGCGCGCGGGCCAGCCCTTTGTTCTCAATAATAGTAACACTGTGAAGATGCGCTTTGCGCTTTATAGCCTGAGCGAAATGATTGCATCCTTTTGCCACAACCATTGGTGACTCCATGGTTTCAACATCATATTTCAACGCAATAGCATAATGTTGCGGATTGGTAACAACGACATCTGATCCAGAAACGCTTCCCATACCGCCATTTTGTTTGGAAAAATCATCATGCATCTGCTTGCGCTTTTGCTTAAATCTCGGATCACCTTCACGATCGGTATTTTCCTTTGTGACTTCTCGTCGGCTCATGCGCATTTGTTTTGTAAATTCTCGCCGGACTATGATCTGATCGATAATCATAAAGAAAAAAGCAAAGACCAGGAAAATGAGCATAAGCCTGAAGGCAGAAACTTCCATGGCTCCTGCCAGCTGATAGCCGTCGGTCATAGATATCCGAAACTGGTCGATGGTCGCGCGTATAAAATAGTAGGCGACAACTGAATATGCTGTCAGCTTCACTACATTTTTCAGCGTTTCCTTCAGCATGCGCAGCGAGAATACTCTTTTCAAGCCTTTGGCCGGGTTCAGCTTGGTGAAGTCTGGTTTCAACGGATGTGTCGAGAAAATAAACCCTCTCAGCTGCAACAATTCGAAGAAAACGACCACAATTACCAAAATTCCAGCCAGAAACAGGAGCGGTGTTACGATTGGCCAGAACATCTCTCCCATGATGGCAAGTATTTTATTTGGCTGGCTATGGCTATGAATATGGATTGCAAGTGTATCACGCATCAATTGGGAAAGCGTGGAAACATAGCTAGAACCGAATAGCAGGAAAAACGCAATAAAGCTGACCAAAACCGAGATAAAGCCGAGATCCATCCCGCGCGCGACTTGCCCTTTTTCCCGCGCGCGTTTTAATTTGAACGGGGACGCTTCCTCTGTTTTATTCTGTTCGCTATTCTCCATAGGTCAGAGCATTCTTGCCGATGTTTCGAACGCGCTGCGTATAAGGCGCAAAAACAAGGTGCTCCCGACTGCAAAACTTATCGGCAGTATCAGCAATAGCATAATAGCCTTAGCCTGGAAGCCGAGCAACAAAACATGCATTTGAGGGAGCGTCTTTGACATCATCGCAACAGTAACGTCAGTTAGAAATAACGCGAGCAGCACCACAGAAGCAATTCCGAAAGCAATCAAAAAACTAACCGATAAATGCGCGAAAATTGGGGCCAGACTGGATGTCATTTGTCCTGCGCCTATGGCTGTATTTTGGACGGACAAAGCCCAGAGCCCCAACAATTCAGCAGGCCCCTCCATTGCAAAAAACGTTACACCTGCGGCATAGGCGAATAATGTGCCAACCAAAGGCGTTTGGGTTCTTGTCGCGGGCTCAATAAGCAGCGCGAGACCAAACCCAGCCTGAATATCGATGGTACGGCCAGCTGTGTAGAGCGCAGCGAACGCAATCTGAAAAGTCAGCGTTATAATGACGCCAATCGTAAGTTCCGCTATTACTGCCGGGAAAATCCCATTTATCAGGAAATCGGACTGATATGTCTGTTCCGGATTGCCGCTGACGAGCCACGCGGTCAGGCTAAGGCCCAAAATCAGCCGAACTAAAGCGGGGATTCTTAGAAGCGTAAAAGGAGGAGCAAAAGCAAATATAGGCACTACGCGAAGGCTCAACAGCAGCACCGCGGTCAACCAGTCGCCAAAATTTTCAATCACCCGCCGGGCCCACCCAAGCTGGGTATAATCAAATACATAGATCTAGCGAAAGTAGTGATAGTACTGACCATCCATGGGCCGAACGCAATCAGGATAAAAGCAGAAACAATCAATTTTGGAACAAAGCTAAGCGTCATTTCCTGTATCTGCGTGGCAACTTGAAAAACGCTTACCAGCAGGCCTACCAAAAGTATCGAAATCAAAAGCGGCCCAGCAACTAAGATCGCGTTCCACAGTAATTCGTTTATGAAGTTTAAGGCGCGATCAGCGCTCATCTTCCCCCCGGTCGATGACTTAAATATAGTCTTCGTAAGCTGTCTTCGAAATATGAAGCGATTCTGTCAAGCGCCTATAATCTCATGAGCGCCTTTGAGCTCCCAGTCGCTCAGAAATTATACCAGCAGCGCTAATGACATAAAAGCGCCCGGTAATTGCAGGACAGGGAAACGCGGTGGCAAGCAACCGGGATAAAGACCGATGATGAGCTGCCACCGCCAGAGTTATTCCAAAATGAAACGAAGCGCAGATTCAGGGGCTAGCTGGGTCATCATCATCGCCGCCAGAAATAAGCACGATAGCTGCGATCAAGGCCGCGGCTGCAAGCACGGCGATCAACATGCCAGAACTGCCTTCAAGTTTGCTCTCGCTGCTGGAGGAGCTATTTTGTGCGCTAATGCGCTCAACCGAGCTTGCTGACGAAGATTGTGCCATGACTGGCGCGCTTGCCAACGATATGCTTGCTGACGTAGCTATTATGGATTTTAGGATACTCACGAAAGTCCCCTTTTTCTTAGTCTTGGTTTGCTACTGTTATCGGATCTATTTGATTTTTCAAGCGAGGAAGTTAGTCATTTGAAAGTCGGCATCGGCGGTGAAGGCGGCTGCGCCGCCCTGGAACGTTTTATCGCTCGCGATAGCCTGCCGCTCTATTGTAAAGGCGGTGGTGCTGACATTGCTGGCGCCTTTAATACGAGTATACCCCATATGGCAACCGCCAGAGCGGTACCATTGTCATAGCAGAACGTATAAGTAGTATAGTGTTCTTGAAATTTTGCGGAATGGTAAGGCGGGGTAAACAAAAAGGCGCCCGGAATTGCGGAGCAGTGCAGGGCAACCCCAGGCCGACAATGCGCGCCCTATTGATTGTCAGCTCGATTTTTTGGAGGTAGTTTTCCGCTTGCGGCGGATAGCGATCTGCAGGATCGCGCTGCGTCAGACCTCGCAGCGTGCGTCGCCCGGTGGCCGAAAAGAGGTACAATAGCAATTTCCATCCGGTGGATGTGGCAGCACGTCGGTGCATGCCGCTATTGGATGGGCAAGGGCGGAAATTTGCAGAACAAAATCAGCGAGATCAGGAACTGAATTCCCTGTTTGTGTAACTGAAATTAGCGACCGTCGTGTTCCTACGCACTGGTTCCACCAGCGAACAAGGAGCCGATTATGGATAAAACAGTTGCGCTGCTCTGCGACGGGATAGGGCAGCGGCTGATCACGCTGGGCTAAAAACCCGACAAGACGAATGCGAGGACGCACAATGTCTTTTACCGATAAGACGTATCTTCAAAAGTGTTTGGACGGCTAAGCGATTGGCCAGCCGGATACGAAATATTTTGAGTTAACCTCTGCTGTGTAAAGTGCTCGAAGACTAGCAAAGCTGCTGCCATTTCTGTATAGTTAGGTATGGCAGATTTTAGTCACATCGCAGCGCAGGGAATTCCGTTACAGATAGGTAGGATTTGCAATGGCGAACGATTAGGTGATGATGAGCTACTTGAGGTCATTGAAAGTTTTAAGCCTCAATTATTGAACCAATGCTCAATGAGAGTGGTGCGTTCCGTCTTGGATCACTCTGTGCCAAAGAAGCGCGGGCGGCCAAGCGCTAAACAACCTTCCCATAAGCAGATCATCACAGAGCTGAGCGCAATTGAGCGCAATGATGTGCCTCAGCAACTGCTTGATACCATTATAAGGCGGCTGGAGACTGGCAGACCATACGAGCTGTCAAAGCAATCGCGCAAGGCCCATAGACGGTCTGAAAAGGTCAAAAAAGATATGATTATGTATCTGCTCTACTTTGATATTAGGAAGGCTCTGGATCGCAAGAAAAAGAAGCTGGAGTACCCGGGTCTTAAGCCATTCTTGTTTGTAACGATCAAGGACAAATGCGAGCCATTTCGGCAGGCGCTGATTATCTTATCTGATATCATGCGCCATCGACTTCACTTGACTGTGCCATCTGAGGACCGGATACTCAATATTATTTCTGAACAAAGCAAATTTAATTCCCGCGCTTTTCGTGAGTGATTTGCGTTGGATGCTGACATAGATGGATTGCTTCATTTTACTGAATGGAGCAAATTATGTCGCAAAAACACGGTACGAAGTCTTTAAGCTTCGACCACCCTGCTATCGAGCTGGTTCGTCCAGAGAGCCTGCAGCCCAACGCCAACAACGCCCGCACGCATTCACCAAAACAGATCGCGCAAATCAGCACCAGCATATCGAAGTTTGGCTTTCTCAACCCGCTCATCGTTGACGAGGGCGGCAAGCTGCTCGCAGGCCATGGCCGCCTCGAAGCAGCGCTAACCCTCAAGCTGAATCAGGTTCCGGTCATCCGCCTGTCGCATATGAGCGAGGCGGACAAGCGTGCTTATATGCTCGCTGATAACCGCCTCGCCGAGCTGTCAGGCTGGGACAAGGCCAAGCGCAGCGAGGAGCTTTCCTTTCTGCTGGAGACCGGTTTTGATTTTGAGGTCACAGGCTTCGAGCTGTCCGATATTGACCTCAGTATGGGTGAACTGGCTGTGGAAGTATCTGCGGATGAACCGCCAGTGCATCTGCCAGAGGATGACGCTATCGCAGTAAGCCGCGCCGGCGATTTGTGGCATATCGGGGATCACCGCCTCGTCGTGGGCGATGCGCGCAATCCGTCTGTGTGGGACGCGCTTATGGCAGGATCCGTGAAGGCGGCAATGGTTATCAGCGATCCGCCGTATAATGTTCCGATAGATGGCCATGTATCAGGACTAGGCCAGCATAAGCACCGCGAGTTTGCGGTTGGATCCGGCGAGATGAGCGAGGCAGAGTTTACGCAGTTCCTGCGCAGCGTGTTTCGGCTGTGCGCTATGCACAGCGCCGATGGTTCGATCCATTATCATTTTATGGATCACGGTCACATGCGCGAGATCATCGATGCGGCTGAAGGCGTCTACACCCAGCGCAAGCAACTGATCGTCTGGAACAAGAGCAATGCAGGAATGGGCGCCTTTTATCGCTCGCAGCATGAGCTGATCTTTGTGTTCAAATCGGGCCGGGCAAAGCACAGGAACAATTTCGGGCTTGGTGAGACTGGCCGCTACCGCACTAATGTCTGGGATTATGCAGGCGCCAATGTTCCGCGTAAGGACCGAGACAAGGATCTGGCTGATCATCCGACCGTCAAACCGGTTGCGATGATTGCGGATGCCATTCTCGATTGTTCCGACCCGGGCGATATCATCTGCGATCCATTTCTGGGCTCGGGGACGATGCTGCACGCATCTCATATCACACAGCGCCGCGGGTTCGGCATCGAGATTGATCCGCTTTATGCCGACACCATTATTCGCCGCATGCACGAGGCGACAGGTCTTGAGGCGCGGGGCGACGATGGCCGCTCATTTGCCGAGGTCAAAGCTGAGCGTTTGTTTAATGAAGGAGCAGAATAATGTCGAAGTATAACAAGAAATCGCCTTCTAACCAGAAGGCATCGAGCGATTATGATGTAGGCTACAAAAAACCTCCAAAAAGCGGTCAGTTCAAGCCTGGTCATTCGGGGAACCCGAAAGGCCGCCGCAAAGGCGCGCGGGGCCTCAAAACCGATCTGCGCGAAGAGATGTCACAGCTTGTCACGATCCTGGAAGGTGGAAAAAGCCTTAAAATCACTAAGCAACGCCTTCTTATCAAAAGGCTTGCGGAAAGGGCAGCGAACGGCGATGTCCGAGCAGCTGAGCAGCTAATTTCGCTCATCATTCAGGCCTTTGGCCTCGATGATCACCGCACCGGCAGGTCTCAGCTTTCCAGGCACGATGCCGCTCTGGTTGCGGAAATGGACGAGCATCTGGCTGGAGACGGCCAACAGGCTGTTGATGGCGAAGCTGGTGGCGGCGATAATATTGGTAATCAAAGTCATCCTCCTACCGATGACGAGGAGCCAGACAATGGCGCATAGTATCAGAGCGCTCATTGAGCAGGCGGACGATCCTCAAGCGGTATTTGACGAGGCACTGCGCCGCGACTTCGCGCTCTTCATGCGAAAGGCCTTTCCGGCCATCGGCAGCGGGGCGGACCTGTTGTGGAACTGGCATCTTGATGCGATAGCGTTTGAGCTGAACCGGGTTAACGATGGAGACATCCGCCGCTTGCTGGTGACACTGCCGCCGCGCAACCTCAAATCGATCGTAATCTCGGTAATGTGGCCCGCGTGGATGCTGGGCCGCAATCCTAAGCTTAACTTTGTTTGCGTGAGCTATTCCGGCGAGCTTGGCGGAAAGCTTGCGCGCCAGTGCCGGACGATCATGGAGCAGGCATGGTACAAACGCATCTTTCCCGGGACGATCATCGCGCCAAAGCGCTCCGCCACCCATGACTTTGAAACCAGTTCAGGCGGCGGGCGGCTGACCACATCGATCTCAGGCACGCTGACCGGGCGCGGCGGCGATATTATCGTCATCGATGATCCGATCAAGCCCGATGAAGCTCAAAGCGAAACCACCCGCGGCAATGTCAATGACTGGTAACGCACAACGCTTGCATCACGGCTCAACGACAAGAAGACCGGAGCGATTATATGCGTGATGCAGCGCCTCCATGCCAACGATCTGGCAGGGCTGATGATAGAAGGCGGAGGATGGCAGCATCTGAGCCTGCCGGCGATTGCGACCAGCGATGAGCGTATTGCGCTTACCCGAAACCGCTTTCACAAGCGCCGTGAGGGCGAACCGCTTCATCCTGAACGTGAAAGCTTGCAAACCTTGATGCGCCAAAAAGCTGAGATGGGCAGCGCTATCTTCTCGGCGCAATATCAGCAGGATCCAGTGCCGCCCCATGGGAATATGGTTCAGCGCGAATGGCTGCAATACTATTCTGCGTTGCCCGCGGACCTGCGCGGACGTGCGGTCCAAAGCTGGGATACCGCGTCCAAGGATGGCGTCCATAATGACTGGTCGGTATGCGTGACCGCCCGTACCAGGCGGCAGGAAATCTATATCATCGATGTTTTCCGCCGGAAGATGCAGTTCCCCGAGCTTAAACGCAGAGCCATCCAGCTAGCCAGAGAGCACCGCGCCCACGCTTTGTTGATCGAAGATGCAGCAAGCGGCACGCAGCTCTATCAGGCGCTGCGCAACGAACAGCCAAGCGGGGTACCATCACCAATCCGGCAATCGCCAGATGGCGATAAGGTGACGCGTTTTTCTGGAGTTACCGCGATGATCGAGGCCGAAAGAATTTTCCTGCCGAAAGAAGCGCCATGGCTGGCTGATTTTGAAAAGGAGCTGCTCGGTTTTCCAAACGCAAAGCATGACGACCAGGTTGATGCACTGACCCAGCTTTTGCTGTGGGCAGATAAACGCAGCAGGCGCCGTTCTGGGCGGGTAGGCGCGCCGATCGAGATTACAGAAAACGGGCATTATTGCGGCGATGATTTCACCGATATGGATCCAGAAGATATTTAGCGGCGGCGATATTTTAGGCCATTGGCTTTATTGAAAGGTTTCGGTTCCCAACCTTCCCCGCATATTATGAAGGCAATCGCGCGACCCCGAGTATGACCGCTAGGCTGATAGCTACCGGTAAAGACAGCGCGCATCGACAAGCATAGCTATTCGCGGCGCAGAAGCTCGGTGATATCGGCATCAAGCGCTACTGCCAGTCTGCCCAGAACCTCAAGGCTTGGATTGCGCCGTCCGCGCTCAATACCGCCAGCATAGGTAAGGTCGATCACCGCATCGACCGCGAGCTGTTCCTGCGTCAGACCTTTCGCCAGCCTCAAGCGCTTCACATTGCCGCCAACGATCGCCTTCCAGTCTTCCATGAAACACTGTCGAGCCGACTGGACTTCATAACACTAGGGACTATAGTCCCTGTATGTGAATTGAAGCGGACAGAGTTGGGTAATGAAAAACAAATATATCACTCTCGGAATCCTTTTGGCGCTGGCGGGATGCGATAATGGCATTCCTCTTCCGAAGCATGGCGTAGAGACATCACCATTGCAGCCCCGTCAGGGAGAGCGCGTTCAGATCAATGTAGATGAAGCGGTGTCCAACGATGTTTGCAGAGCCTTAATCGAACAATATCGCTCCCGCGGCGCTCCTGATGGGCAGATCAGTGTTCATATGCCGAGCGCGAAACTAGCCAACCAGATGGCCCCTCGCTGCGTCGATAATTTTGACGATACAGGCATCATTTTCAACGAAGGTTTGTTCTAGATGGCAGAGCATCGCAACAATCAGAATGTAGACTGCCCGGATTGTGGTACGCCTGTCGCGATGTTCTCCGATAAATGCGAAAGCTGCGGCAGAAAGTTTTCGCCAGATGAGATGACAGCACGCTGGAAGAAGAATGGCAGTTCTCGGCATTTGTTTGGCTGTCTAGCCATGCTGATCGGCATATTGGGGCTTGGCTATTGGCTGTTTGTGCCAAGCGCCGAGGAAAAGGCTGCCAAGGCTAAGCTGGCGGCATTGGAACAACGGCAAGCCAAACATTGCCTCAGTCCGCTCGATGGCAGCAATTATTATGTCGACAGTTATCTGTCGAAGCGCATGCGAAACCCCGATAGCTATGAGCATATTCAGACCAACGTAACCGATGTGGATGCGCAGGGACATCATGAGTTCATAGTCAACTTCCGTGCAGATAATGGTTTTGGCGGAATGACCTCAGGAATGGCGATCGGCAAGTTCAGCAATGAGAGCTGTGAGGTGGTCGAAGCCAAGATTGTCGATATGAACTAGCCGTCCCATTCGTCGGTCATTGCTTTTGCGGTTCTGAGTAACAGTTGCGCTTTTGCAGTCTGTCTGATCAACTTGTCGAGTGTCGATACTAGCTTGATAGACTCGATGCTTCGGATCGTGATGGCATCAGCGCTGGCAAATTCCATGATGGAGCCCGCCTCGCTGCATAATCTAATAATAAAATCATGCGCTGTGTCATCATAAGTGTCGTCATTTATATCGCGCACTAATCCTCGGTATGCGCATGAAGTCCACCCGCAGCTTCTCTTTATTCGCAAAGGCGCTTGATGGAGTGGACTTCGCCCGCAAAGCGAGCATTGCTGTTCCTGCACACCACAGCGGCCCCGGATGCCGCAATCAGCCGCGGCATGCCATTGCCGGGGCCTTGGGCAGTGGAAGCAGACCATAATGCTCTGCCAAACCACAAGGACCAAAGTTATGAGTATCCAAACTACCGCATCGCCAATCAAAGTTCCCGAGAAAGGCACACGCGCAGCGCAGCTGCTTGCCATGCTGACCCGCAAACAAGGCGCGACGCTGGATGACATCGTAAAGGCAACGGCATGGAAGCCGCATACTGCGCGGGCTGCGCTGAGCGGCCTGAAGAAGCGCGGCTATGATATCTCCAGCGAGAAGCCCGGTGGCGGCGTGCGGACATACCGCACCAGCGGGCCAGAGGCGTAAAATGCTGAACCTTCATCAACGCATTGCAGCGCTCGCCGATATGCCCAAAAAGCAGCTCCGCGTCGAATGGCAGACAATATACCGAAGCGAACCGCCCGGGATCAGCTCCGGTATGCTGCGCTTGGGCATAGCCTACCGCTTGCAGGAAAAACATCTCGACGGCCTGAAGCCTGCCACCGTCCGCCAGCTCAAGCGTATCGCCAAGAAGGGCAGGGCAGGGATAGCATCGCCCGCCAACCTGAAGCCCGGCACCAGACTGGTGCGCAGCTGGAACGGCCAGACGCTGGTGGTGCTGGTGGTCGATGACGGCTTTGTCATGGGCGACCGGCATTATCGCTCGCTCAGCGAGATCGCGCGCGAGGTCACCGGTGCGCATTGGTCCGGGCCGCGCTTCTTTGGCCTCACCGGCAAGCATGCTGCATGATCGAGGAACAGAAGAAGCGCCGACGCTGCGCGATCTACACCCGCAAGTCGAGCGAGGAAGGGCTGGAACAGGAGTTCAACAGTCTAGATGCGCAGCGCGAGGCCTGCCGCGTGATCTGTGGACGGGGTGTACGACCTTTGAGGAGGCGACGGTGGCGGTCCGTAAGCGGCTGCCCGCTGCCCTGGGCTTGGAGCCGCATATGCTGCCCGCCGCCGAGCATGACATCCAGGTGGTGTTGCACCCCAGCGGGTCCGACGCGGAGCTGGTGCCGCTGGCGATTGCCGAAGCGCGGGCGGCTGAGGTTGGCTGCAGCCGTGTCATCAACATCATTGCAGCGGCGGGGGAGGTCGGGTCGGGTACCGCGCCGGCGGCGGGTGGCCGCCATTTTTCGGCCTTCCCCCCGATTGGCGACCGGGTGCCCCTGGATGGGGTTGCGGCGGGGTTCTCGCCGACGACGACGGTCGTGGAGCTGGCGCCGCGGAGCAGCAACGGGCGTGTGCTAACCGACTATGACCAGCGCGTTGTGGCGGCAGTCGTCGCGGCCGAGGCGGAGGCGGCGG
>ENA-ORXM01001428-ORXM01001428.1-marine-metagenome-genome-assembly--contig:-NODE-1428-length-33493-cov-3.411300_pt1 | contig 33493 bp, 23 predicted proteins | sample MGYA00237867_ERZ511480 | MGnify/ENA primary metagenome ERZ511480 (study PRJEB26309, sample SAMN06266103) | marine metagenome | isolation source: Algal blade | place: United Kingdom:Sidmouth, United... | reverse complement strand
AAAGCCACCCTCAAAAATTGGGATGGCTATTATTTTCTTTGCAACAAACAAACACTTTACACAGCATTAAACTTTCTCCGTCAACTCTTTAGCTTCCAAAATCCACTGATTAATATGTTGTTCTGAAGCTTCAATTACTTGCTGTAATAAATCTTTATTTTCGTCCGAAAGATCAGCTAAATCTGCATAAGTGTAAATACCAAAATCATTTAGTATTTCTGCTGCGGTTGCTGTTAAACCACCAATAGCTTTCAGGTTATCTTTTTTCTTTTGCTCCATCAACTGTTGCACCGTATTAGAATTTGTGTGCTCTTGAAGTTGTTGTTCTAAGCTTTCTATTTTCTTTTCGTAGGTTAATTTTTCGTGTTCGAACTCCTTTAATTGTTTTTGATGTTCATCCACACTGTTTTTCAAACGATTAATTACTTTAATCAATTTTGCTTGGTCAGGTGTAGCGCCTCCGCCCATTTCTTCTAACGTCTGGATTTTAGCCAACAATTCTTCTTTTGAGAACTCCAAAGAATGTTTTTCAGTTTTAACTTCTAAAAGCACTTTATTCAACTTCTTATTCTCTTGACGAACCAACTCCAGTTCGTTCATGACCTGCTCTTGAAAACTTTCATGCTGGTATTTGATGCGTTCTTTTTCCAGTCGAGTAGAAGAAAGTTCTTTGTTGGCTTGAAAATAACGTTCCTTCAAATCCTCAAAGGTGTCATTCAACGCATCCATCTCACCTCCAGACAAGGACAAATCTTTTTCATACCGCTTACGAGTTTTTTCCAACTCCAACATTAATTGTTTTTTATTTTCTTCTAGTTCGGCAGCTTTTTCTTTGTGCTGAGACATTTCAGAAGTAGAAGCCTCCAAGCGATCTACCCAAGTTTTAGCATCTTTTTCTAACTCAGAATACTTGTCAATAGTAGATTGTTTGTACTCATTGTAAGCCTGTTCTAAGTTCTGTTTCTCTTCAACAGTATTATGATAAGCATCTTCCAAATCAGAATGTTTCTCTTGTAGAGAACTAAAGCGTTCATCCAATAACTCTTCTCTTTTTTGAATAGAACCATAATCCTCTTCCAAGCCCTTAAAATGTTCTTGAATTTGGTTCAGTTCTTCTGTCGCAGCTTTTCGTTGGGCTTCTAATTCAGCAGCAAGTTGATGATGATTAGACTCTAAATTCGTATACGCTTCTGCATATTCATTGGTGTATTGAGTAGACTGCTCGAGTTGAGATTGAAGGGATTTGAGGTGCCCACTTAATTTTTCTATTTCTGAACCTGTACTAACTTGATAACTCTCATAAGATTTTGCCAATTCTGTTTTTTCTTGCTCAGATGTTTCATAGGACAAATTAAGTCCTTCATATTTTTCTTGCCATTCTGCCAAACGGTCATTATAGGTTAGGGCTTTATCTTTTAAATCCTTATAATCCGTTTTTAATTCTGCCATAGAAGCGTTAACCACTTCCATTTCTTCATTCGCCTCTTCTAACTCCGTAGACAGTTTTGTATTTTCTTCTTTGAGTTGAGATAAACTTTCTTGTAGTTTTTCGTTAATTCTATTTGACTTGGCTAATTGAAACTTAACTGTTTCATAACCATCATTGGCTTTTTTAGTTTTGGTACGAAGTTCTTTGATTTCGTTCTCCTTCTTATCCTTGTAATTATCAAAATCAACCTGTAATTCCTTATGTCTATTATTATTACCAGACATATCACGCTCCATGCGTTCATAATCCATTTTCAGGCCATCCAAAGTACTTTCAGCAGCGACTAAAGCTGTATCGACATCCAATTTGCTATCATAGAGTTCATCATAGCGTTTTTTCATTTTTTCTAAATCCCGTTTTGCTTTTTCAGCAGCAGCCTGTTTTTTAGCATTGCCATTTCCCTCCCCTTGAGGGGTTGCAACAGGCTTAGCCGATCCATCATTAACAGGTTGCAAGAACCAAGCTAACAGGTATCCCATGACAGCTGCTCCAAGCATAAATCCCAAAACCATTATCCAACAAGACATATATAATTAATTCAGTCTGTTATTCAATATTCATTTTAAAGTGAATCTTTTTGTGGCACTACTACTTCTAAGGTTTTCTCTTCAACAGTAGAATCTATTGGATTCTTTGTTGTTTCCGTCTTTTTCTTTCTCTGTCCCAAATTCATTTTAGGATTAACCTTTTTGTCTTTCACCGATACATCTACTGGCGGCAAAGCATACAACTTAGGTTGACTGCCATCGTAAGAAATAAACAAGTCTACCCTTCTATTGATTTGTTGTCCATACCTTGTGTTCTCTTCCCCTAGAGGATGTGAATCGCCTGCTGTTGTTGTTTCAATTCGTTCTTCAAGTATTCCATGCTTTTTCAAGAAGTTTCGAACATATTCTGCTCGTTTGCTGCCTTTTATAGCGCTTTTTTCTTTGGATTTAGAAGGATTACTATGCCCCACACAATAAATTTTCGCTTTTTCATTCCTACTAATATACAAAATTAAATCATTCATGTAAGCTTTTAACTTATCATTCATGACAATTTTATTCGTTTCTTTACCAAAATCTTTAAAACGAAAAACCTGCATCTCTTTTAAGCGTTCTTCTACTTTGGAAAACCTCCGTTTTTGTTGCTTCAATGTTTCTGCTCTTAACACATCAAACTCAAACCTCATTGCATTGGGCAAAAACTTTTGATACAACTCTGAATTAAATACAGCTAAACGCTCATCTGCAATTCCTTTTACTGTAATTTGTTGTGGATTAGCCCCCAATTTAATCAATAGATTACGCATTTTATTCGCTCTTGCCAAACCTAAGTTAATTAAGGTGCTTTCATTTTTTTCATCTGGATGATTATATCCTGTCAAAATTAACTGGCGCTGAGTTTGGTGATCCAAATAAACCACCATTTTCCTCATAACATCTTGCATTACAGGTGGTAAATCCAATAAAAAGTCAACACTAGAATAATTAAAAACAAAATTATTATCTACTTCTAACTTAAATTTAGTCGTTAAGTCTTCTACTTTGAATGGAGCCATACAGGTAAAAAGAAACTCTACGGCACCAAAAACAACTCCATTTTCTACATCCTCCAACAAACTTTTTCGAAGTCCTGCTTCTACTGTAATTTGATATGGAGGCGTTTCAGAATCAACAAACAATTGTTGACGAATTACTTCTGCCCGCTCTCTCCCTAATTGTGCTCCTCCAGATTCACTTTCTGAATACAGTCCCCTAATCGTCACTTTTTTGATGGGATTAGATTTCACATAGCGTACAACTTCCATCAATTGCTCACTAACCTCTTGATAAAGAATTGGCTCAGCACTATTTTTTGGAAAAAGGATTGTTTTTTGTGTTTCTAACCGAAAGGCGCTTCCATCCTCAATTAGCATTGTTCCTCCAAGAGTTCCATTGTAACTATCTACGCTTGTACCACAACAATTCTCAGAGAACAAATAGCTTCCTGCTGCTACCCAAGCCGTAAGCCCAATAGCAGTTATCAAAGCATATAAACCATTTCTTCTTTGCATTTAAATATACATTTTAAACGAAAACAGGTTTTAACATCAGAGTTTAGCAGGAATTTTAAAACCTGTCATTGATTATTTAAGCGTTTCCTAATACATTACTTCGTGGAGAACCCGAAGGCTCAGCGAAGCTAAATTATATTAGTTTGATTATTAAAAAGATACATAATTGATAATCAAACTAATATAAAATGTTTTTTTGTAAAAAAACTAAAAATCCCACGAAGTATTACTAATAGGGAGTTTTTATTGAAATTCTTGTGCAAAAACAATTCGCTCTGGTGAGTCATCCGCTGTTTTCATAAAGAGCAACTTGTAGTGCTCCCCTTTAGACCATTTATCCAACATATTTTTATAATAATAACTACCAGGATTTTCAGATTGACCTCCAGGATAAATACCATAAGCATTGATCTCTTCCCCCATTTCTACGACCATTCTCCAAGATGGACCAGGACGTTTATTCAAGGCATTCAAAGCAGAGCCATGACCATCTGATTCTATCTTATCTACACTAAATGCTTTTAGAGTCGACAAATGTTGTACAACTGTTGCTCGTTGAACCTTCCATTGTAGTATTTCATTAGTACTAGTATCTCTAGGAACTGCTTGGCAGGTCTTTTGAAATGCTAAAGTAAAAATATCACCAATATACTCTCGCTTAGCTGTTGCTACAATATCTATAACGGGATTTATCGTATCACGTTTCAATAAATGTAATAAATTATACTCTTCTGGCAATATAATCGTCTGTTTACCAGGCTTCTTGTTCTCTAAAGCTAAAATTTCATCATAAACTAGATACTCCAACGTATCAAACCACATTTCAAAAATAGTAGGTTCTATTTGGTTTTTAGTATACTTATAATCCCAATCTTTGAGTTGATGCCAAACCTCTAGTTCATCTTTATTTAAATCTCCTTTTTTTAGATGTAGTTTGAGCAAATCCATAAAATCTTCTGCTTTGACACTATAAGCATCATACTGCAAAGTCATCATATCTTTTACTGTAATACTATCCATTTCTGTTAATCGACGGTTTAGATAGCGACCTCTATATTCTTCAAAATAGCCGTAATAATCGTAAGGATATAAGCTTGGATTCACAGAATGTTGATTGGCAGAAGCGACAAAGTTCTTGGAAGGATTATATTCATGTGGAATATCTTTTTGAGGAATAAATCCTGGCCACAACTCATTGGAACTAGTTCCTTGTTGAACAAAACGCCCTTGCTTTTGCTTACGCAAAGGCAATTTACCTTGTGTCCAAAGTGCAATATCTCCATTTTTAGCTGCAAATACTATATTTTGAGCAGGACAAGCAAAGTGGCGAATGGCATCTTTATAATCACTATAGTTTTTACTTTTTATTAATTTAAGAAATGTTAGTGGTTCTGTAGAAGCATCATGTAAAGTCCATCTTAAAACAAAATCCTGTTGACCAACATGGTGTGCAATAGGTCCAAAATGAGTCATGTAAATCGTATCAAAAACAGAGGCAGCTCCACGAACCTTGATCTCTTCAATAATCGTATTTGATTTTTTATACGTACTATCAAACCAATATTCAGCCTTGGTTTCGTCTTTCCACTGAATGGCATACCAATCTTTGACATCATGACTTACATTCGTTACTCCCCAAGCTATATTCTCATTAAAACCAGAAATAATACCTGGCGCACCAGGCAAAGAAGCCCCATAAGCATTAAATTCTGGTGTGCTTAATTGTATTTCAAACCAAATGGAAGGCAGGTTCAGTTTTAAATGTGGATCATTACAAAGAATGGGATTTCCAGAAGCTGTTTTTTCTCCAGAAACGGCCCAGTTATTACTACCAATTCCCTTAGGAGAAAATACTCTAGTTAAACTATCCATTCCCAATTCTCCTAGATACAAACTAATTGGATTGGATTCATCCACAAGCACTGGTTTAATGTAATTCATAGAGTCTAGAATAATTGGAGATTGCTCTTCAAAATATTCTGCGTAGAGTTGGTCAAATTGTTCTACTCCAATTTCTTTTAACACCTTTGTCAATTCAAAATCATGATCTCTATCCGTAAGTGTACGACCCATATTTTTTAGCAACAAAGCTGTTTTAAGAGGCGTCCAAGGCTCTGGCTTATAATTTTGTAATTTGTAAAACAGTGGTAGATCATCATAAGAAAGAGAATTAATATAAGCATTAATGCCATCTGAATATGTATTTAAAGCTTTGTATTTTTCAGGATCTTTTGACCATAATTCTACCGAGCGACGTGCTCCCAAAGATAATCCGATTCGACGTGTTTCAATATCTTTCTCAATCAAAATTTTGCGTACACGTTCTGTTGTTCCTAATATTTCTGCCAAGCGACCAGCAGCAGCGTGTGTTTGCAATTCCATTTGCCACAAACGTAGAGAAGCCGTTACATATCCCTGTGCGAAAGTAGCATCTTCTAAATTTGTTGCAAAAATATGGGGCACCATCCTATCATCATACTTTACTTGTACAGGAGCAGAAAGGTTTTCATGATAAATTGTTGTTTCAAAAGCAGGGGTCTTTCCTTCTGCATTTTGCCAAAATCCATGAGAAGGGCTTAGAAGCTTACCAATAGGTGGAATAAATTGCTCTGTACTGGCAACCCTTACTAAATTACCATCTTTGTCTTTCTCGCTCTTTGCAGGCTCCCCTGTTTGACGTGGGGTTCCCAATGCCCAAATAACTAAAATAGTGGTTGTTAAGGAAAATATTAGCTTAAGAAAACTCATATAGATTGTCGAATTGTGGTTGTGCTTGTGTATATAAAACTACTTATTGCTTTGTTAAAAACAGGACACAAGATAATAAAAAAAATGCATATTATACGCTCTAATTTTGGTATAATATGCATTTGGCGACATTAACTAAATCTTTGTCTTTAGTCCGACTCCTTTTATAGATTTGTTTATTTTATCTTAATTTATTAATAAATCTAATTAATACCCTCTAGGTGTTTTCCAAAGTGTGATCCAGAAGCCTAAGAATGAAGCTACTCCAAAGAACTGAAATAAAAACGTTAAATAGGGATAAGCATTACTTGCATCTACCAACAAGTAAAAATAAATCGAAGCAATAAAAGCCATTAGCCAAACCATTTGTTGTCCAATCATTTGGATCCGATCAAAACCTGCTTTTATATTCCGAACATCTATTGTAACTTTACCTTGATTTACTTTTTTAATGACCTTTTGGACTTCAACAGGTAATGTTGCAGCAGCAGACACTTGTCGTTTAACTATGTTAAGTGCCATTTTTGCCATGCCACTTTTTCCACCAATCAACTCTCTCTCTAGGTAAGGTTTAAGGGTATGCACAGGATTCCAGTCTGGATCCAGCAAATAAACAACCCCTCCAACTAAAACTACGGCTCGATTTAGCAAAACCCATTCTTTAGGAATTTGAACAATTCGTGTTAATTCTTTAATATTAACTAGCTTTAATGCTTGTCTCAATTGATCTTCTGTAATATCTTGAATGTTCAAGGTTTCTAACTCCAATTCATTCTCTATAAAATCTTGAATATCATCAATCAACTTTCGAGCTACCCGTGCAGTAGCTTCCCCATTAGCAATAAAGCCAAGTTTTCGAAGTGATTTGACCATCTCTCCAGCATCTTGTTGAATCATATTTTGAATCAGAATAGGGATTCCTTTTTTCATCTTGGGGCTTAAGCTTGCTACAGCGCCAAAGTCCAACAAAATAACCTGCCCTTGCTTATTCACTAGTAAATTTCCTGGATGCGCATCTGCATGGTAAAAACCATCTACTAAAATCATTTGGCAAAAGACACGAACCAAACATTCCGTCAATTGATGTAAATCCAAGTTCCAAGTCAACAATTGATCAACATCACTTATTTTCACACCTTCACAATACTCTATCGTTAGTATTTTTTTAGAACTGTAATCGGTATAGACTTCTGGAATATAAACACCAGGTTCATCTTTCAAGTTTTGCTTAATAACTTGCATAGATTCTGCCTCTTTGCAATAATCAAGCTCCTCTTCTACCATTTCTTCTACTTGCTCATAAAGATGTTTCATTCCCTTTATTTTCATAAACTTAGAGAATGTTTTGACAATGCGTTTGATAATTGTCAAATCCATATGTGCCAACTCATCTACTTCTGGATGTTGTATTTTCACAACAACTTCTTTGTCTCCCAACATAGCACGATGTGCCTGTCCGATAGATGCAGCAGCAAGAGGTTCTTCATCAAATCGAGTATATAATTCACTGATTGGTTTTCCAAGCTCTTTAAGAACAGCTCGGTTAATAGTTTCAAAAGAATGTGGAGGAACATTGTCTTGGAGTTGTTCAAGAGGTGCTCTAAATTCTTCTGGCAATACATTTGATAAGGTAGAAATCAATTGCCCTGCTTTGATGAATAAGCCTTGAAGCTCTAACATCATATCTTTTATTCGCTCGGCATTCTTTCTGTTCTTTTCTTTTATTCGAGAAGACCAGTACTCTTTTCCTCTAATTTTAGATACTAAATACAGCCAAAAGTAGCTAAACCCTACTTTGAAAGCCATCCAATATGCTTTTCTACGCCTTGTACTTGCCTTATGCATAAATTAAAATCTTCTTTAAAACGATGTTCTATTGGTTAATACTCCGTTGATTTTTTAGTTTTTCTATAAAAATATAAAAAAGCACCTGCATTAGATTAATTATCAGCCTTTTAGCACCTTGATTAATAAAAATGCATCATACTGATAATCAACTGTGAAGCACTCATGCAATAAACTAATACGATTTAGCTTCGCTGAGCCTTCGGGTTTTCAACGTAGTAATGATTGGTGGTGTTCGTAATTTAAACCCATTTTTTTTACTAAAGCTATTAATTCCTCCTTTTCAAAATAAAACTATTAAAATACATCATTAATTACTCTTGAATATAACTCAACAAATGCTTAATAAGACGAAAATGAACGTAAGCTTGTATTAAAACATACTACAAGTGTGTACTTCACTCTTTTATAAAAGCAAGTAAGGTGATAATTTTATAAAGTATATTTAAGGAAAATTTGATTAAAAGAAATGTTCAGAATATACTAAACATACAATTAACACATGATTACACAACAGCTAAACAAAACATTTGTTTAATTTCTAAGGCTTATTTTTTGCAGAATGTTAAATTCCCTACTAGTGGTTATACTTTTTGTTATAACTTTCTGCTAAGAAATAGGTTTTCATAAAGTATTAAGTAATTTTTGGTTCAAAAACAAGTTTTGTAGTGTCCTAAAAAGAAGAAGGTTACATTTAAAACAGCAAGTAAGATTTTACTAATAATTTAGGCTATGAATCTACCACTATATTTTTAGTTATTCTACCTTCTTAAAGTATTTCAAACTTACAGCAGGCCAAGAGTTATAATAAAAACCTACTACTTTTCTATCTTGAATATCATAATACATCCGAGTCTGCTTCCCTCCTTTTTTGTAGCCCAAACTAATACCGTCTAACTGTGTCAATTCTTTCAGTTTTTCACCTTCTTTAAACTCTGTTACATCCCTTTTCCAAAGCCACTTTCTGCGGTTATATTCGTCTAATTCTGGCAGAAGTTCCAAAGTCATCTCTTGTCCTTCATCACTGGCATAAGTTCCAGAAAATTGTTCCCCAAAATCTAACGATTCATCCGTTAGATCAGTACGACCATTGGCTAATAGCGAAGACAAACGCCCTAACAAAACAGACCAGTGACTTTTTTCTTCCACTCCTGTCCGAACTATAATAATATTATCCTTAGGAGAAATAAAAATGTACTGTCCATTATAACCGGCTGCCCAGTATTCTTCGTTGTTTTCAAAGCCTAGTTCTTCATAACCATTTCGCCAATAACAATTAGAATAACCAAACCAATCGTTCATGTCACGATGTTTGACATCCTCAACAAACCATTTTGGAACAATTTGGTGTCCTTCCCAAAGCCCATCATTCAACATCAATTTACCAAAACGAGCCATATCAGGAGCAGTTAAAGCTAAACCTCCAAAAGTTCTAGGATTTCTATGTTTTTTACTATCCAGTGTCACCATAGCATCATATTGCATACCAACAGGTCGCCATATTTTGGCTTCTAAATAACTTGCTAAACTCTGCCCTATGGCTTTTTCTAAGCAAATCCCTAAGATTTCCGTAGACAATGATTTATAGGCAAAACGAGTATTCGGCTCGTACTTTGTTTTTGATGCTCGCTTGACAAAACGCTCTTGGTTTCCTGTATAATATAGACCACCCAAGCGCAAAATATTATCAAAGTCATGCCAATTCAGACCAGACACCATTCCCATTAAATGGCGCAATGTAATTTCTTTTCGAGCATCCTCCCCAAATTCGGGAATAAAATCAGCTACTTTTTGATCTAGAGACAACAAGCCTTCTTCAGCTGCAATTGCTGTCAAGGTAGCTGTTATTGCTTTGGTTACAGAAAAAACTACTTTAGGCTTGTCCTTTGCTCCACCATTTAGATATCGTTCATACAGCACAGAATCATTTTTAATAACAATAAGTGCTGTTGTTTTTGATTTTTCTAAAAAAGCATCAAAGTTCGTTGTTTCTAAATTCTCTTCCATAGGAATCCATTGTTCCATTGGTGGAATATTAGTTGGTGCATTCGCATTTACAAATAAGCGTTTTTTGAGAGGCATTGTCTCTAACGAAGAACCAGCCCAGTCATCCATTGCAGAACCAGATATGGTATCGCAAGTAAATACTTTGTGGTGATCTTCAATACTTGGTTTAAAGAATACTACAATTTTTGTAAATGTACAGCTAGATAAGGTGCAAATCATTGATAGAAAAACAATGACTCGTGCAAAAAAATTGATCATAATAAAAATATGCGAGGGATTATTTTAAAACTCAGAAAAGAAGGCTTCTTTTTGAGGGACCTACAATATACAAAAAACTAAGGCTAAATGCAATAGTTGTTTAATAATAAGGACAGACTTTAACGAAAAGCACCAGCTTGTCTACTTTCCTGTTTTCAACAATTTAGGCTGATTCAATTTGTACAAACCTACTTCTGAGCTTTCATAGATCACTTCAATACTTGTTGGATGTTTTTTTTCATAACAATCTTTGATGCACCGAGGCAAATCATCATAAGAGAAATTGGACATATATCTAGTGGCTCCATTTACCAAAACATAGACCGTTGTTTGAGGTGGAAGTTTTAGTTCTGGCAATGCAGAATAATCGTAAAATTGAACAGGACCACTCTCATTATATTCTAATAAATATTGTCCAAAATGCTTCTGAATAACGTTTGTGATTACAATACTAGGTGCCTTCTTGTCTTTTAGATATTTATAAATAACGGCTCGTTGTTCTACATAAGAATGTTGATTGGCAGTTTGCATAGAAGAAACAATTGGCGCCAAAGCAGCTAAGGCAATTCCGAATAAAAATCCGCCTGCAATAATGTTACGATTAGGCAAAATAGACCGTAGGATAACCAATCCCATAATTCCCAGATAAACCCATTCAAAATTACCTACTTCAGCATACTTTGCCAAGGAAAAAACAAGAATAGATATTAGAATAAAAACAAACTTCTTTTCCTTTTTCTGGGCAAATTCATATAAGGTTGGTGCTGCAACAACTGCCGCAATTGGAACCAAGAACAAGAAATGACGAATGTCTGGGCAAATTGGTAAATAAGCTTTGTAAGAAGTTGTCATAAAATTGGATGACAACACAGAAAGGATTAAAACCAATGTCCAATAAGCTTTTGGTGTTTTAAAAGTGATAAAATCCCGAAACCGATGGCTTAGAACAGCAGGAAGCGCCAACATCAAACTAATAATCATTCCTGTTCGAATGCTTTTCTCAATCATTTCATAACTAATGCGATCCCACAAAGCTTCCCAAGGTTGAATCGCATAATTACAAAAGGAAAAAGATCGCCCTTCTCCTAAATTATCGTCTAATCCTGCTTCCACAGCATGAAACCGAGCCAAAGGGTCTCCCGTTAATAAGTAAATTACAAACAAGTAGAACAAACCCATCCCTACACAACACAAAGCCGTATATATCCAGAACTTATACTGTCGTTTTTGTACAACATCTATTATTAATAATAGAAAAAAAACAGGAAACAACAATAGAACAGATTGTTTGGTGATATAAGCCCAAATTAACACTAAAGAAAGTAACAAGGCATACTTAAAGGATTGGGTTCCTTTTCGCTCAAAACGATGGGTATAAATGAGCACAAATGCTGCAAATGTTGCCAAAGCAACCGAGGTATCGGGCATTAGTTTGTCCGAATAATACATAGTCCAATTGTCAAGCACGTAGATCAAGGCAGCAACAACACCTACTACACGCGCTTCTCTTTTTAACACCTTAAAAATCAACAATACGGTTAACAACAAAACTAAAGAAGATGTAATCGCAGAAACATCATCATTGACACCAAACAAGGCATAAAAAAAGCCTATCAAACTAATAAATCCCCAACGGTAGGAAAAAAAATCTTCATTTAAGAAAAAGAGTTGTCCATCTGCCCACTTCTTACCATAGTACCCATATCCCATGATGTCGTCAAAACCATAATGTCCAAAATATCCAGCATAATGATGGACAAATAAAAAGGCTATAATACCTAAAAAAGTATATAGCCTTATGTCTTTATGTAAAGGTGTTTTGTTCATCTAAGCAAGCGCTAAGGCTTTTAATCTAGTTACAATAACATCCATAGATTTTTTGGTTAAACGGGTTGCAGGCACTAAGGGCAAGCGTAGTTCTTCTTCGCAAATTCCCAATTGTTGGAGTACATATTTGACCCCTGCTGGGTTGCCATCTACAAATAGTAAATCCACTAAATTCATAAAAGAATAATGAAGCTCTCTTGCTTTGGCAAAGTCCCCTGTCAAGCCTGCTCGAACTAGATCTGAATATCCTTGAGGATAAGCATTTCCAATAACAGAAATCAAGCCATCCATCCCACAAGCCAACATTGGCAAAGTCAAATTATCGTCTCCTGATAAGACAGAAAAATGAGCAGGTTTGGCACCATTTACAATCTCCATGCACTGTGCTAAGTTTCCAGAAGCTTCTTTTATCCCAACAAATTTATCACTAGCATTTGCTAAACGCAAGGTGGTGGTTGCTGTCATGTTGGAGGCGGTACGTCCAGGAACATTGTACAAAATAATTGGACAAGGAGCAATGGCAGCTATTGCCATAAAATGTTGATAAATTCCTTCTTGCGTAGGTTTATTATAAGCAGGGCTAGCCGACAAAATTCCATCAATCCCTTTAAAGTGATAGTTCTTAATACACTGAATTACAGCAGTTGTATTATTCCCTCCAAAGCCTGCAACAATAGGAACTCTACCAACGACCACTTTTACGGTAAAATCTAGTACAGCATGTTGTTCCTCTACTGTTAGAGTCACTGACTCCCCTGTCGTTCCTAAAGACACTAAGAACTCTACTCCACCTTCTATCGTATGATTAATCAAACGTTCAAGTCCTTCATAATCTACGACACCATTTTTAAATGGCGTAACTAAAGCTATTCCTGTGCCTGTAAATAATTTACGCATAAATAAACTAGTGAATCTTTTTTAAATAAGTTTCCATCTGCTGAATTATGGCTCTCAAGCTTTGGCTTTTCCCATAAACCATAAAATCATAAAAATCAGTTTTATTTTCTCGATAATGTCCAATTCTAAATTTAGCAGCTGAAGCAGCAGCAATATATTCTAGAGGTTGGCAATTACCAATATGCAAGGCAATTAATAAGTCAAAAGGTTGCTTAATAAAATCTAATACCTCTTGCTTTTTGGGCGTTTGACTCAATCCCAAATCCTTGTTGCAAAAAACAGGGTGTTTTTCATCTTCACTCAGTTCCTTGACATCTTTATAGCCCATCACAGACACCTTTTTTCGTTGTGTTTGCAACGTTCTTTTAAAAGACAATACAATTTGAGCATTGGCTTCATTCGTCGCATCAAACAAAATTCCAATGTTTCTTGCAGTATCAAAATTACAAGCTGCTGTTTGGCGATTTGTCTTGGCACATTGTTTCAACTTACGTTGATACAAGTTTTCTTTTATTCCAGTTAATAAACTCATATCGGGGGAATATTTTAAATCTACTTAAATGTTATTGACAATTATGCTAGCATAACATCCATAACAGATAGATTATCTACTACTTATAATAACTACCAGTTTATCAAATTTAGGACAAAAATAAACTAGTTTTTTAATCTTACTTTTTATAGGTAACGCTTCCCATTTTGCTATACTTCTCAATGCGAGATTCTACTAGTTCATCTTTAGATAATTCGCTCAAAGCAGTCAACTCTTTTTTGAGATGGCGTTTTAGTATTTTTGCAGCCTCTTCTGGTTGCAAATGTGCTCCACCAACAGGTTCTTTGATAATTCCATCAATGATACCAAATTCCAAGGCATGTTCTCCTGTCAACTTCAAGGCTTCTGCTGCTTCTTTTTTGTGTTCTACATTACGCCAAAGAATAGTTGAGCAAGATTCTGGAGAAATAACCGTATACCAAGTGTTCTCCATCATAAAGATACGATTTCCTACACCAATTCCCAAAGCGCCACCAGAAGCTCCTTCTCCAATAACCACACAGATAATTGGCACACGCAGTTTTGCCATTTCAAACAAGTTACGGGCAATTGCCTCTGCTTGGCCACGTTCCTCTGCTTCAATACCAGGAAATGCACCAGGCGTATCAATTAGGCAAACGACTGGCAAATCCAAGCGTTCTGCTGTTTTCATCAAACGTAAGGCCTTGCGATATCCCTCTGGATTTGGCATCCCAAAATTGCGATATTGACGCATTTTGATATCTGTTCCTTTTTGTTGGCCGATAATCATAACACTATGCTTATCAATTTTACCAATTCCGCCAACAATTGCCTTATCATCCTTAAAACAACGATCTCCATGCATTTCTACAAACCGAGAACACATTTGTTCAATATAAAATAAAGTATAAGGTCTTTTGGGATGTCTGGAAAGTTGTACTTTTTGCCAACCAGTTAAGTTATTGTATATATTTTTTCGGGTACTTATAATTTTCTTTTCTAATGCTGCAACAGCAGTATTTAATGCGCCCACATCATCATTTAGATCTGCGGTTTTTTTAAGTTCTGCTAATTGCTCGTATAGTTCCTCAATTGGCTTTTCAAAATCTAAAAATAACATAGTTTGAAAGTTTTTTATAAAAGGATTAGTAAGTTTTTATAGATAAATCAAGTATGTAGGGATAATAGGGTTTTCTTTTTTTTATTAACCAATAAAAAAGTTTATCTACTCGACAAAGCTCTAAATCAGTCAGTCATATCGTTCTTATTCTGAAAAAAATTGCCTCTAATTCAGAATAAGAAGACATTTAAGACTCAAATCTACTACTATTTTTACAAATCCCAAATATTCGAAGGTGCTAGAACCATTTTTTTGACTTTTACCTTTCCCTCTAGCAAGACTTCTAAGGTGCCGCTATTAGGATGTTTCTTTTGCTGCCAATATTTGTGTGCGCAACTACTCATTTTTTCATAATTTAACCCATCACAGTTTAATAAATCCATTTCGACCAACAAAGGCTCCCCTTCTTCTACTTCAACAGTATAAACATAACTTTTATACGTGTAAAACGTTCTAGCAACTGCTAAATCTGCAAATAAAAAAGCGCAATTCAACCGAGAAGGTAAATGGGCATAATGCGCTAATCGAATCGCTTCAAAAATTTCTTCTTTAATATACGACGTGTACTTTTCTTCCACAAAATCATGCCTTCGAATTCGTTCTCCGTAAACGCCTAAAGTAAGAATGGTTCCCTCTCTGAGTTTCCTATGAGATACGTGATAATACTGCATACGCTGTCTGTTAGTTATTTAATCATCCAAGATACACAAAATTATTTGAGTAAAAAGTAAAGGCCAATAGAACTAAATATCTGACTTCCTAAGGTCTAAACTTCTAAAAGCCCAAGGGTTACCTTTTATTAGGTAGTTCCATAAATAGTTAAACAAGCCTTATATCTATTCTTAATTTAAAATATATCAAAAAAAAGTTTTAACATTTCATTAACAATTAAACTGTTAACGAATCTTAACAATTACACGTACTTATTAATATAACTATCTATCTATCACAAGTAATTTCACTAGGACTTTCTTATAGTAACCATCAACACACACAAACTATATCTTCCTATTTACTTGCTTAAATGAATCATTAAAACCAATTGTTATGAGAATATTTAATGCAATTGCTTTGTTTGTTTTCCTTCTTGGCATCCACCCAATTTATAGCCAAAACAAACTAGAGAACAACAAAAAAACAGGCTACTGGGAGCACAAAGATGCACAAGGATTAGTTTACGCAGAAGGCGAATATGCCAACGACTCTAGAAGTGGTCCTTGGAAATTTTATGTCTCTGAACATAGCCGTACCAAACATCAGCCTGATGTTAGTGGCGTTTACAATAATAGTGGTATCAAACAAGGAGAATGGGTATATACCAACTTTCACACCAACACCAGTGTTCAAGTCAATTTCACGAATGATTTGATGCAAGGAGAATGCCTTTACTTTGATGAAAACAACAGCATCTTAGCTAGAGGGCTGATGGTGGATGGCATCCGTCATGGAAAATGGATTTTTTATGATGCCAACAACTCTACCGGTGCTTATCATCCCAATGGGCTGAAATTAAACAAGGTCATGTCTGAAGGTTTTTATAAAGATGGTGTTCGAATTGGTACTTGGGATTATGACTATTTTTTGGATGTAAATACGCATGTCAAAGGAAGTTTATCTTTTGCAAATGGTGTGAATACAGGACGTTTAGATTTTTATAAAATAGAACAACACCCTACCTTTGGTCTGAGCGAAACATTGGCAGGAAGTGGTGCTTATTCTAATGGCAAAAAAGTAGGGCGTTGGATTGAGTTTAATCATGGTACAAAAGGCGACTTTATCGAAACAGGCAATTATGATGAAACAGGCAAACGCGATGGTCTTTGGAAAATTAGAATTGCCAACCAAACCTATCTAGCAGGTTCTTATAACAATGGTGTTCCTCATGGAAAATTTAATCATTATTATGACAATGGTCAATTAAAATATGAGTCTACGTTTAATAATGGTTTGGAAGAAGGTGAATTCAAGCGTTATTATAAAAATGGACAGCTAGAAGAACAAGGAACACATGTTATTATTAGCGATGAAACCACTAGAGATACCACCTTCCTTAGTTTAAAGTTGGCTTATGAACAACACTTCTTACTAATTGAGGAGGATTTTTCTAACATGCATTATGAATACATTACTTGGTTAGCAGAACCTGGTTATTCTATTGCGCCAAGTGAACTGAACAGGCGCTTTAATTTATACCGTACTTATGGGGTTGAAGCGCAACCAAGAGTTGCAAACATTACGGTAAAAAACAAAAAAACAGTTCGAGAAGGAGATTATTTAGCTTTTTATGAGGATGGTGGCTTAAAACTAAAAGGTAGTCATAGCCCACATACTGCTAGTCTTTTTAATCCAAATGAGCGCACGGTTACTCAAACTTATGCAAGAACGGGGGAATGGAAAGAATATGGAGAGGATCAATTACTTAAAAACACTTACATCTATGAAGATGGGAAGTTAAAGAAAATGCTAGATGCCAATGGCTATATTGTTCATAACTTTAAGTATGAAGCCAATAGTATTAACATGATTGACGCTCAAGGAAACACGATTAGCGTGGATTTGAAATGATAAATCAATTAAAAAATTTGAAAATGAGTAAACTATACTCATTTTCAAATTTTCAAACTGACACATTTTTAAGTTAAAACTACTGTTTAACAATTTTCTCTATCCATACGCTTGATGGATTTACAACATCCTCTACGGTCAAATAATACATTCCTGTTGACAACTTATCTACAGACAAAGTCGTATTTCCTAAGAAAACACCTTCTGTTACAATTTGCCCCATCGTATTCATCAAACGATAACTTACTTCACTAGTATAGTTATTTAATTCCACTGTCAATTGGTTGGAAACAGGATTTGGATAAACAACACCCTCCAAATTTGGCACTACACGGGTTACAGAAGATAATAAATCAACCACCTCATAAATTGCTGTTGTTCCAGAAACTTCATTGCTTACTATCAACATATTTTTGCCATTGTGGCTGTGCGCTTCTGATACAAACATTAGACCTTCTGGCGCAATGTCCATCATCGTTCCTGTTGCAGTGTCAAAATTATGAACAAAAGATTCAAAAATAGGATTATTAGGATTGGTAATATCATAGATCATAATACCACCTTGACGCTCTAAGCCAACAAAGGCATAAAAGCGATTTCCTATTTTTCCAATTGTCACTGCTTCTGGTTCTGGTCCTTTATCATCCGAGCGATTGTCCATTTTAGAGGCCAAACCATCGTTACAATTAAAGAAAGTAGCATGATTGGCAGCAATATACTGTTCAATCGCATCACCACTATCCCACACTAAATTACCTGCATCATCCCAAATAGAAAACGAGCGTGCACCATAACTATACAACTCATCTATATCACCATCACCGTCTGTATCACCAATAACATCTGCTGTAAATGTTTTTAATCGCCCTAAAACACTATCTCCTTGCAATATAGTAGCCGTTGGAAATGCGATAGCATCCAAAGTCAAATCTTTGATTCTTGTTTCCGAACTATAGCCACCATAATCTCTTCCGTCACCTTCATTGGCAGATACAAAGTAAGTCATTCCTCCAACAGTATATGAAGCAATCGCATCAGGTTGATAAACACCTTTTACATTTTGAGGTAGAATTACAATCGTTTCATCTTTATCAGAAGCATCAAAACCATTACCTGGCAAGCTGTGGTCTTTGAAGCCCAAACCTTTATACGCCAAAATTGTATCTGCTGTTAAATCGACTAATATAAAAACGTTCGCTTCTTGACAAGCTACTGCCGCTAAAGTAGAGGTTTCATTTACAGCAATATACTCAGGTTCTAAATCTTCTGCTTGAGTCGTTCCAGGTTTTTGGATGCTTCCTGCAATCGTTGTTGGAGCATTATTAAATGTAATAAACTTCGCATTACTATTTGTTAGGGTAGCAATACCACCACTGATATCTATAATAACAATCGAGCCTTCTGGATCAATCGTATAAGCATCATTGGGCTCCCCTTCACAAGCGACCAATACTTTGTTTCCATCTTTAGTTACCGTCAACATATCAGGCAAAAAACCAACTCTAACTTCTGACACATAATTTCCTAACAAGTCAAAAAAGACAACTTTACCAGAATCTTGTTTTACAAGAGCTTCTATAGCTGCTGCAAAATAACCATTGTTTAAATTGACTATAGAATTTACACCGCCACCATAAAGTGTCACATCAACACCACCTATATGCATCGGCATACTAGGATCACTCACATCAACAATATCTATAGAATCTGAAGCTGCATTTGTAATCATTAATTGACTGGCTGTAGAATCATAAGCAGAAATTTCGCAAGCCCCTTTCCTACCATCTGTGTAACGTCCCAGTTCTGTTACAGATATAGTTTGAGCATAAATTAGTTGAGTTGACAATAGGCATAAAAGGAGTAAAATAAGTCTCATTGTTCGATAGTTTTTTTTGAGAATAAATAGTTTTGGATCATTTAAGTTTTGCACAAAAGTAGCACTCATAAGTTGGTTGAAATTTAAGCCCAAGCTATCTTAATGTTAAGTATTCCCTCAGTCTTATTAACAATAAAAATCTAGCCCAGTCATTAGAAAAAGTAGTTTAAGGCTTGCATTATCAATACTTCTTAAAGCATAAAAATAAAATTCAAGCTACTATTCTTAGTTAACATCAATTTCAATATTCTTTATTCCTTCCTTTAATTTTGATTAACACTCGGACAGTACTTTTGTGGTGGAAATAGACTTCTCTAATCAGAGAAAAACATTAATTACATCTTATTCAAACCTCAATTATGAACAAGCTAACACTACTACTGCTTTGTGTTCTCTTTAGTGCCACTGGATTTTCACAAATACAGTTTGATGCCACTATTCAACCTGCTTTTGGAGCAGAAACTGTCCTAATGCCTCCTTCTCCACTCAAATCCCAAGTCATTTTTATTGGGGGATATGATATGGTAGAAGCAACCGCAACTTATGGTCAACCTGCGCAAACTGTTGTTTCAAAAGACTGGAATGACTTTATTGGATTTACACCTGATGCTTCTGGACAGCACTTGGGATGGATTTCTATCAATCACGAGAAAGTTGTGTCTAACGACAACCTTGGAGACGGTGGAGGTATGACGACCTTTCTTATAGACAGAGACTCTTTGACAGATTCTATTATGGTGGTCAACCAAACTTTGTTGGATGGTCGCTCTGGGAAATTCTTTAATGTTGATTTTGTTAACCACACAGGAGAAACAGGCATGAATTGTGGTGGAATTTCTGCTCCTGATGGTAGAATTTGGACTGCTGAAGAATGGTTCCGTGGAGACAATGGAGACATTGCAGACAGAGATACTTCTTTGTTTACAATTGGTACCGGTACTGCCAATGGTCAAGCTGCTCCTGCTGGTTTTCCAGGGTGGAATGGTCAAACAATTGAGAAGTACCAGAATTATAACTACATGACAGAGATTGACCCCAAACAAGCCGTTGCCATTCGCAAACAATACAACTGGGGAAGACAAGCTTTTGAAGGTGGTGTGGTCATGCCTGACAAGCGCACTGTTTACTTGACTGTAGACGATACGCCTGCTTTCTTTACCAAATTTGTTGCGGATAATGTTGATGATTTTACGGTTGGCAAAACCTATGTTTACAAGCAAGACGCTAGTGGTAATAAGTGGATTGAAATTGACAATACCGTTCCTAGCAAAATGTTGAACTTTAAAAGTGAAGCCGTCGCTGTTGGCGCAACTATGTTCAACCGCTTAGAATGGATTGCAAAGGATCCTAATTCTAACAAAGTGTATTTGACGGAAACTGGTCGTGACAATCCTGCCTCTAGATGGGCTGATGAGTCTGCTGCGGGTGCTACCCATTCTTCACATACTCTAAATAGAGCTTCTTTTGTGCAAGGAACGCATCCTGATTCTAGCGATTATTGGGATTATTACGGTCGTGTATTGGAATTTGATCCAGCTACAGATGCCATGACTTCTTTCTTAGAAGGTGGTCCTTATTATAATAATTCTCCTGATTCTATGAATTATCCTTACAATCACCTTTCCAACCCTGATGGTTTGAATTTCTTGAATGTAAATGGCCAATCTTATCTAATGATTTGTGAAGATTTGAACGGTACATCTCATGGTAGAGTTCCTGCTGGTTTGTCTGGTAGAACTTGTGAGTTGTATTTGTTTGATATGTCTGATAACACACCAACTGTAAGTGATTTGACTCGTATTTCTGTAGCAGCTAAAGGGGCTGAAATAACTGGCGCAATTGCTAGTCCTGATGGCAAAACTATTTTTGTAAATTCTCAACATCCTAGCAGCAGTAATCCATTCCCTTACAATTACTCGCTGACTTATGCGATAACAGGTTGGGACGCAAGTGTGACGACCATCAAAGAAATCAAAAAAGAGCAAGACGATTATGATTTTTATCCTAATCCAGTATCTCGTACGGTATACTTCAAAGAAGTAGGTGATTTTGCGATTTATGATTTGCAAGGTAGAAGACTAGAAGTCTATAGAAACGTCAATCAAATTGATGTTGCTCATTTAGCAGCAGGTACTTACTTTATCCAAAATGGAGAAGGGATTACCAAAAAGTTGATTGTTCAATAGTTTTTAGTTTAGAGGCTAGATCACTTCGCTTTTAAACGTTAGATATTAGATTCCAATAGTAGCTCAAATAGCTTTACTATTGGAATCTAATATCTAGTAGCGAAGTGATCTAAGTTTTGTTATTATAATCAAGATTTTTTTGTTAATAATCGTTCTTGCCCTATCTCCAACTAAATTATATCAATGAAATATCTCTACCCAATATTCACTCTCCTTTCTCTATTTATCTTAGTTTCAAGCACAACGGACCTAGTTAGCCCAAAGCCTGAAACCTCTATCCCTACTCTACAGGCAAAAACACAATTTCTAAATCAGCTAACGCAACTCCAATTACATTTAGAACAGTTTGAACAAGCCCTAAAAAATAAAGACATCAGCAATTCTCGACACACTTATTTAAAAGCTAGAGCTCCTTTCAAGCAAGCAGAGTTTTTAATCGCTTATCTCGATCCACAATTGTATGAGCGTAGCATCAATGAATCGCCTTTATTAAAACCCAAACCCAAAGTTGCCAATAAAGAAACGCATTATCCTGGCGGCTTCCAAGTGATTGACGAGGAATTATTTGGAACACACATAAACTTTGAGCATTTACAAGAATTAACAAAAAAACTAAAAACAGATCTTCAACAGTTTCAATTAAGAATGGAATCTATCCGTTTTTATGATGCAATGATTATTCATGCCATTAAAGAAGCCTTGATTCGTTCTTTTACCTTGGGAATTACTGGTTTTGACACACCAGCCTCTGATCATGCAATAGAAGATTTTAAGCAAGTTAATACAGGTGTTTTGTCTACACTTCTTTATTATAAAGAACGTTTTTCTACTCCACTTATTAATAATATAGAAACCCATTTTAAAGCCATTCAATATACTTCTTTTGAAGACTTCGATCGCTATGCTTACTTGGTCGAGCAACTTATTCCTATTTTAGAAAACTTAGAAGGCATTCGGGTAGCTGCTAACTTAGAATCCAAAGAGGAATTAAATCGCCTAGTTCTGCCTTTAAACAGTACGTTTACCAATCCTTTTCAAGCCGACTTTTTGAATGTTTCTTATTATACAAACATTCCAAATAATTCAATTAATTTAGCTCAAATTAAGCTTGGAAAACAGCTTTTTAATGATCCTATTTTATCTGATAACCAAACAACTTCTTGCGCTACTTGTCACAATGAAAAAATAGCCTTTACGGACCAACTAGAGCGCAGCATGAATGGTGATAAAAGTCAAACGACTAGTCGCAACTCCCCCTCTCTAAATTACAGCATTTATGCGAGTGCTTATTTTTATGATCTAAGAGCACACGACTTAAAAAATCAATTTGATCATGTGATTCATAATGAAAAAGAATTTAACAGTAGTTACCCCGCCATTATCAAGAAACTAAATCAAAAAGAAGATTATAAAGAAAAATTTGAAACCAACTATGCTGAATATCCTAGCCCAATTAGCAATGCTAGCATCAATCATGCGCTCAAAAGCTATTTGATGAGTTTGCCTCGTTTCGATGCCCCTTTTGATCAATTGGTTCAGAATAAAACCAAAGAAATTCCAGCAGAATTGCGACAAGGATTTAACTTATTCATGGGAAAAGCGCAATGTGCCACTTGCCATTTCCCACCTACTTTTAGTGGTTTGGTTCCGCCTGCTTATGCCGATACAGAATCTGAAGTATTAGGTGTTTTAGTTAATGAAGATTTTAAACACCCTAAACTGGACAAAGATTTAGGGCGCATTAACAATCGAATTGCTAAAGATAATTATGCTTTTTTTGCCAACTCTTTTAAGACGGTTAGTATTCGAAATGCCGCCTTAACTGCCCCCTACATGCACAATGGTTCTATCAAAACCTTAGAAAAGGTTATAGAGTTTTACAATTTAGGAGGTGGTTTGGGAATGGGATTGGACTTGCCACATCAAACTTTACCTAGCGATCCATTGAATCTAACACAAGCAGAGAAAGATGCCTTAGTTGTTTTTATAAAAAGTTTAACGGATGGGAATTATTAAAACAGGTTTCTAAATCTATTTTTTTACCTTTTCTTGATAACATTCTATTGGCTTTTTTACATCTTTGCACTCTAATTACGATACGATAACGAGCAAAACTTTATGTTTGCTCTAAAAAATAAAAATAAGATGCAAAGAAAGATTTCAGAAGAGTTGTATGCAGAAGCAAAAAATTATTTTCCTGGTGGAGTAAGTTCTCCTGTCCGTGCCTTCAAATCGGTCAAAGGAACGCCTCTATTCATCAAAAAAGGAAATGGCTCTCAAATTTGGGACGAAGACGACAACCAATTCACAGATTTTTGTTGTTCTTGGGGACCACTTATTTTGGGACATAACAACGATGCGATTCGAGAAGTGATTATTGCTACGGTAGCGAATGGTACTTCTTTTGGAACGCCAACACGTTGGGAAAATAAGTTGGGAAGTTTAATGCTTAAAAACAATCGCTTCATTGAGAAAGTACGTTTTGTAAGCTCTGGTACCGAAGCTGTTATGTCTGCCATTCGTTTGGCTAGAGGGGTTACTGGCAAAGATAAAATTCTTAAATTTGATGGTTGTTATCATGGTCATGTAGATTCTCTATTGGTTAATGCAGGTTCTGGATTGGTTACCTTTGGCGTGAGTAGTTCTGCTGGTATTCCTGAATCCTTTGCCAAAGAAACTTTAGTAGCTCCTTTGAATGATTTGGAGGCAGTAGAAAATACCTTCAAGCAACATGCAGATGAAATTGCCTGTGTTATTATTGAGCCTGTTCCTGCGAACAATGGCTTGTTGCTTCAACACGGTTCTTACCTTGAGGGGCTTCGTAGTTTGTGTACTCAATATGGTGTTTTATTGATTTTTGATGAGGTTATTTCTGGTTTCCGTGTTGGCTTTGAAGGTGCAGCAGGTTATTATAACATTCAACCTGATATTATCACTTATGGAAAAATAATTGGTGGCGGAATGCCTGTTGGTGCTTATGGTGCTAACTCAGAAATCATGGGACATGTAACACCTGATGGTAATGTTTACCAAGCGGGTACTTTGTCTGGAAATCCCGTAGCGATGGCGGCTGGATTTACTGCAGCATCTCAATTGTTGGCCGAAGGTTTTTATGAAAATTTAGAAAAAACAACTCAAGATTTTGTAGCGACCATTCAGTCTTATTGTGATAACAAGGGCTATGAAGTAAATATCAATACGATTGGTTCTATTTTTTGGATTGCCTTCACTAAAGAAGAGATTCGTCGAGCAGACGAAATTAATCCTGAAAGCATGGATAAATTCAAAATCTTACATTCTTATTTGTTGGATAATGGAATTTATCTGGGTCCTTCTGGTTATGAAGTAGGTTTCATTTCTGCGGCACATACGGCTGATGAATTGGCGGCTGCTGCGGAGAAAATATGTCAAGGAATGGACTTGGTTTATGCTTAGTTTTTTTTTATAATATTAGACTCTAAAAATGTAGTAGACATCGATTGTTTACTACATTTTTTTTGGGCTGATAGGTAACTATTAGAATATAAATTTAGTTGCATTATTAATATTAATCACGTATCTTTAAAAAATTTCGTTCATCAAATAGAATACTAGAATGCCTAATACCTTTAAATCCGACCTAGATACACTCCTGTCTTTAATAAAAGACTACCAAACAGCATTAAAAGCAACAAAACAACTACGGAACAACTTACTTATTTTGATAGGTTAAAAGTTGTCTATCAAGGTGTGCAAATTGCTTTGAAACAGCAATTTGATAACTGTTCCATAAAAAAATTTGATGTTTTAGCTCCTATCAAAGATGCTGGTAATCAACATTATGTTTTTTTGCCAAAAGTAAAAACGGTGCTACAAATTTTTACGGTCCAAGAATATTGTGTCTTTCTAGACGAAACGATTGATATTATTTATCAAAAAGGAGGAAAAGAAAGCCTACTGATTCGAGAGCTAATTGATGCTAATAAACAAGTTACTTTTTTCTTGAATTTTGAGGGAAAGGAAAATAATATCGCTAGTATAAAAATTGGAGATTCCTCCTCATTAAAAATTAAGTACACTTACCATCCTGGTATAAAGCTAGATACTTCTGAAAATGCAAAAAAAACTAAGCTTAATTTTGATCCTAAAGTAGTAAAAAAAGATTTTGAAAAAACGATCACGGAACTCTTTCTTGAGGCAAAATTGCAAGTAGTTCCTACTGCGTCTTGGAAAAAGTTATTGGATTTAAATAGCATTCACCAGATTATAGAAAAAGATCAAGTTGAAGAGCTTCCAGATCTAACAAGTGTATCAGACGAAACATTATCAGCATTCAACTCTGGATATGGTTTACGACGCACTCCTTTTTTTACACTCTTAGAAAAATTAGACCGTGCACTCCAAATCTTCAAAGGCTTACCTGCCAATTATAATGGGTCTGATGCTGCTAAAATTTTCGACCGAAAATACGAACTAGCCATTGACCAATCAAGTGCTTTAGTCATTGCCTTAGAAGAGAAAGTAATGGAATATACACTCATCATAGACGCTGTAGCCCGTGAGCAAAACCTGCGACAAATTCCTGCAAATATCCGAACATTTTACCAACAAGCCTTACAAATCTTAAAGCAACAAACACCTATTGTTACTGAACTAAAAAAACGTATTGACACTTACCCTAGCTTGGATTTAGAGTATGCTGCTTGGAAAATTGAGGTTGAAACTAGTTCTAACGCGATTAAAGAAAGTATCGAAGCTTTAAGTACCGCTTTAAATCCTTTAGTAAGTACTGTAGAAGGTCTAAAAGATGAGAACCAGCAAACATGGATATATAAAAATTGGAAAAAAGACGACTTTAGTGAGTTAACAAAGAAGTACGAACTCGTTCAATACGATGCCAACAAACTATTAGAACACGATGCGCTAAAAAATAAGATCAAAGTTCTTGCCTCCAATGATGGTTTCTTAGAATTTACAGATTCCAAATCAGAAAACAACTTCTCGGAAGCGGAAAAAAGGCACTTTAAAAAAAATATCGCTGATAGCTACCAACTTCGCCATGAAACACCTTTGGATGAAGAGGGAGAAGAACTTCCTCCATTCAAAGATGGTCCTCAAATAGAGGATATTGAGCAAGGACAGGTTTCAGATTGTTATTTGTTGGCGGCTATGGCAAATCTAGCCAATGGCGATACCGCCAACTTATTGGAAGAGATGATTGAAGAAAAAGAGGTGCAGGGTAAAAAAATCTATGTGGTGACGCTTTATCAAGAGGGCATTCCTATCCAAGTGGAGGTGGATGCCAAGTTCATGACACTTACTGCCCCAGAAGAGGAGGATTTTAAAAATCCTAAAAAGCACTTAGGTGCAGTACCCAAAAAAGACATTTGGGTGCCTATTATTGAAAAGGCTTATGCCAAATTGATGGCAAAAGGAGATTATACCTTAATCGAAAACAATACGCCTCAAAATGCTATGAAAGTTCTCTTAGGCAATAAGCTCAAACTACCCAACTCTTTTTTATTGGATAAAGAAGGTAAATTGACCCAAAAACAAGACGGTGAAGGAACCTATATACAAAATCCAATTCCGCTAGCTTCTACTTCTTTGCAACAATTGCAACAAGTCTTAGAAGCTGCTCAAGAAAAAGGCTATAAGATGAATCTGACTTCTCCTAAAACATACAGAGGAGCTAAAGGACTCAATCATAACCATGTCTTAGATATAGGTAATGGCAACTATATGAGCTTTGAGCATGTTTATACGATTACGGGTATTGATGGGAATATGGTTGCTGTTTTTAATCCTCATGGCAAAGCAGCTCAACTAAAAACTTTTTTGGACAAAGACTTGCATCAATTGATGCAGGAATTAAAAAGGATAAAAGAACAATTTGAAAGGGAGTACGAAACGGAAAGTTTTTCCAATAGTTCTAAAGAGGTCATGATAGCTCTTGCACAACAACTCAATACTTCTTCTTTTAATGCTGATTTTAGGAAAATAATCAACTCCTTAGAAAGCATCCACAAAGAGGGCTTAAAAGAAAAAAAGGAGCTTGGGTCTTTGCAAAGAAAATCTATGAGAAGCAGTTTCTTAATTTGATGAAAGAGGCTAATGACTTGTTAGCTAGCGATCTGGGGAAGGGCTTTGTTAAAGATTCAAATAGTGATAAGATTGAACCTAAACAAACTATCTCCCTAAATAACATCAAACAATATTTTCAGTATATTTCTATTAGCATCATAAATTAATGAATAAAATATTTTATCTATTCTTACTGTTTAGCTTTTCTAGCTATAGCCAATATAATTGTAAAGATACTATTTGGAAAATGTCTCCCAAGTTATACATTTACACTAACAAAGAAATTAAAAGCAAACCACGTTATAGTTCAGCAATAGGCTTTGACGCAAAATTTAACTACAATAACTTATCCATAAAATACAAGAAAGTATTTAATTACTGCCATGCTTATTATTCCGAAGACATCAAAGAATATCAAGATGAATATCAAAAAAAGACTCAACAAGGAATCTCTATAGAAAAAGCAGACTCCTCTATCCTCTATAGGCTTACTCAATATGCAGGACGTCATCATACAGCTGACTTTTTCAGCTCCTTAGGGGGCTACGAGAAAATAGAAACATTCGATAAGCTACAAGGCAAATATCATTACATGGATTTTTATGCTGCCTATAGAAAAAAAGTCCCCCTCTATCCACTTTATCGAAAAAATGCATGGAGAAGAAAGAAACAAGATAGTATAGAAGTCTACGATTGCTCTATTGAGCGTTACTTATTGGTGGATAGTGTCATTTATCTTTTCACCAGTTCTATCATTAAACCTACTAGAAGTAGGAAAAGAGGGTTGAGAATTGTGGAGCGAGAGTTTAAACAATTTGTGCGTTGTATTTGGGTCAAGGAGGACGAGGAAGTCTTGGAAAAATAAAGTTTTATATCTTTCCATATTTCAACAATCTTTCTGTATTATTATAAGCCTTAAGATAATTCTTTTCTTCCTCTAAAATACAAGCAATGTCCGCACCAATCAAAACATGGGAATATGCAGGTTCTACAGATCGAACTGACAAAGTGGAATATTACGATGGTTATTTACTAAAATATTTTGGTTTTGAAACTCCGCGTTCTAGTGAAGTGAGCATCAACAAAATTCTAGATTATTACGGCTGTTTAACCAACAGTATGGTAGAACCTAAAATTATAAGTGACCTCATTCAATTAGCAGCCTTTGACACTACTAAATTCACAGAAACAGAAGAAAAGCATTGGCGATTTTGGAAGTATTTAGACAACAATAAACTAACAGAACTATACTGTGAAACCATCTCTTCTATCCAACACAAAACTTTCTTGGAACTCTCTTCAGGTCATCTTAAAAATGGTTTTTATAATTTATCTACCCCTAAATATAGTAACAACTATCGCTTAGATAACTTATTCTTTTATGGTCCCAAGTTGGTTGGAATGCAGTTAGAAGATCGTAGAAAAATTCGTCAAATTATTTACAATGCCATAGCTCCCAAAGCTGGTTTCAGTTTAGAAGATGCTTTTCCTTTGTTTGATTATTCAAAAATAGAAACCATGCGTTGGGAAAAAGCTTCTCCAAATCATTTTAGTGGAGATTATGTAGAGTTACATCCCAATCGTTTGACAATTGGAGGATGGAGTAACCCTAGAGATGGCGGTGCCTATGATACTTCTATTGAGCGAGTTTGGTCGGAACGATTCACCTCTTCTACCTCTTCTTCGTTTAAGTTTAAAGAGGCATATAAAAAGATTTATAAAGTCTTAGAAAATGCGATTATCAAAGATTAAGTCCCTACTAAAAAAACCTCCAAGGCAATGCCTTGAAGGTTCCTAACCGTTTAAATACTAACCTTGTAAACCATCTTATTGTAAAATAAGCTCTTTGAATATCTGATGTACTTTGCCTTCTGTAACAGAAGCGTACACCATTTCGTAATTAATATCTTGTAAATCCTCTGTTGGTATAATTGCATCAAAATCTGCTTCATCATATTGATAAATAGACCATTTTCCTTTAGTATATTCTAGTGCGGTTAAGTTTTCAATCCAATCTCCTGAATTCAAATAGGTTGTACTTCCTTTATCTGTCGTAATTTTACGTATTTGAGGTTGATGAATGTGCCCCAACACTACATAGTCATAATCCTTTTCAATCGCTAATTCAGCAGCAACCGTTTCAAAGTCTTGCACATATTTCACCGCACGTTTGACACTATCCTTTACTTTTTTGGACAAGGACATTCTTGGTTTCCCCATTGACTTTAGGATATGATTTATACCCAAATTAATGGCTACCAAAGCATCGTATCCCGCTCCTCCTAATTTTGCTAACCACTTGGCGCAAGTAACTGAAGTATCAAAGACATCTCCATGAAAAAACCAAGCGACTTTTCCATCTAGTTCTAACAACAATTTATTGTCCATATAGAAGTTCCCCATCTGTAAGGGGACAAATTTCCGCAACATTTCATCATGGTTTCCTGTCAAATAATAAACTTTTGTTCCTTTAGAAGCCATCTTTGCAATTTGACTAATAACCGCTAAATGAGCCTTTGGAAAATAACTTTTTTTGAATTGCCAAATATCTATAATATCTCCGTTTAGAACTAATATTTCTGGTTGAACAGATTTTAAATAATTTACCAATTCTTTCGCATGACAACCGTAAGTTCCCAAGTGAATATCCGATAAAACCAACACATCCAATTTCCGCTTTCCCATGTTTATTGATACGATTTGATTCCAACAAATGAAAAATAATGCCACATCCCTAAATAAGCACTTTGTACATCAGAGGACAAGGTTGAGAACTTGTCTTCCAACACAGGCAACAAATGCCCATCCATACGAACGTGATTATTTTTCATGTGCAATTTAAAAATAGGGTTATAACTCTTATGAAAGTCAACCACGGCAATAATGCCACCTGGTTTTATATCCTTATAAGCTTGCTCTATTAACTCCTCCCACTGTGGATTAATCATTGTCAAGGCATAAGAAAAAACAACAACATCAAAGCTACTATTTCTCGAAAAAGCATCTTCTCCATAAGCCTTTGGTAGCAAGTCTATTCGGTTAGAATATTTAGCTAATTTTTTCTTAGACAAATCAATCATATCTTCTGATACATCCATTCCTACCAACTGGGCATTCACATAGTAATTGGCAAATTTTTCTAAATTATAGCCTGTCCCACAACCAATTTCCAAAATTCGGATGGCAGCATCTCTTGCAATTGGTAACTCATGTACCAAGTTGGTTCTTCCAAATAGGAACATCCATCGAGTGCTATCGTAAATTTTTGATTGGAACTTGTAATATTTTTTCATCGCATAATTTTGCGAATGCGTATCCTGAAATGCTGGAATCATAGTTTAATGTCGCTTAAAATGTAAGAATTGATTTGATTAGGACAAAGAGGGTATGTATGTACCTACTGAACCGTACCACAATAAACACTGCCATAGGTGCCTACTCGATCTTTGAGATGTTCTAGGCTAGTTTGAGCATGTTCAAAATTGACCTTTCTTTGTACAAAAGCAGGAAAGAAATCAATTTGGGTTGCTCCCGATCGCAATAATATTTTAGTACCTGGTCGGCTATTTTTAAGAATTAATTGCCACTCTTCTTCCAGAGCTTGAACATCATTTGCTGCCAACCAATCTTGATGATCTAATAACACATAATGGCTATAAGCTTTGGGATTTTTCTCTAAGAATTTAGAAATGGTAGACGTATGTGTTACTACTTTTTGATGTTTTTCTTTTAGGATTTCAAAATTATCTTTTTTAAGATAATTAGGACAACAATCTAGCGTGTATTCACCATTGATATACAGTTGCCAAAAGTAATTGTCTCGAATGGGTAATTGGGTAAAAATATAACGCAAAGAGTCTTGTATAAACTGGATGACTCCGCCCATATATTCTGTTTCTACTAGCTTTGACTGAGAACGAGGAATCCCCAATAGACTTAAGGTTACGGGCTGTTTCATTGCCCATTGGATAAAATTCCCAATGATTTTCTCTTCTACAATATTGTACCAATAAGTTTGAATTTCTAGTGTTGGGGCATTTAGTAATTGCTGTACATTATCATACAAAGAACGGCGCAAACGCATATAACAACCAAATAACCAAGCAAAGGTTCCTGCTGTTCCATAGAAGTAAAAACTTGGTCGAAAACGATGTGCTCCAAAATAAGGCTCTATTTTTTTGTCCCAAAATCCTTGCGCATATTGAGGCAGATGTCCTCTTAAATAATGGTGATAACAATATTCTGGCGTTTCATGTTTCCCTTCTCCAAAAAATCGAAACAAAGTTTTGTGGGTATCCGTTTTGTAAAATGCCTTTTTGAGTTCTAACAAAGCATTTTGGCGATAATTAACATCCACACAATGCACCGCAGAAGGATTATCTAACACATAATCTAGGGCATTACACCCTGCACTGGTAATCATGACGACTTCACTTTCTTCATTCAATTCTAATAACCGTCTATCACATTCTGGATCTTCCCAACAGGTATTGTAAATTAAATTATTGCCATGAATTTTACCAAACATCCAATCTTTTGCCTTATTAGTAGCGAGTTGAAGCATTATTTTTCTATTTGTAATTAAGTGCCATTTTTTCTTTACAAATGAACACCTTTTAGTCGATAGAAATATAACTTTTTAGTTTAAGCTAATAAGAAATATGTTTAATTATTACTTCACAAAACACACTCAAAATTAAGCTTTTGTAAAGTTAACAAGCATTGATATTCTTTAGAATTATTGCATAAATTCTTTAGGTTTGTGTCTTTTTAAACAGTTTTATTGTAATTGAGTCTTAATTCAGTAGCATTGTTTAATGCATAAGTCGGTTACTCCTTTTCATTAAAAATCGCAAAACCAATTTAAATAAAAGAACACATACTATCTCCTTCGCTTCGCCTTTAGTCGCTTATTTTCTCTTAATATACGATTGTTCAAACGCACTGACTGTCTTCGATGTTTTTCCATCTGCTTTTCAGAGTAAACTTTCATTTCTCCTAATTCTAATTTGGTGCTACTTAATTTACCGCTTTGATACCAACAAGAAGACATTACGGTTACCATAAAAAACAAGAGTAATAAAACACAAAGTGAATTCCGATTTAATTTCATTTTCTTTTTTAATTTTCTGTTTTTACAAAAAAACTTAGGCTTCCAACAAATCTAAAACTTGATTACAAACCAATCGAGCATCCACAGCATTCGTAATCAAACCAGAAACAGCAATTCCATACACCCCCGTTTCCAAAACAGAAGTAATATCTTCCAACCCAATCCCACCAATCGCATAAACAGGCAAGTCAATTGAAGCCGTTTTCATTTTATCCAAGATATTCTGATACCCTTCTAAACCTAGTATAGGGCTTAATTTCTCTTTAGTGCTCGTATAACGCAAAGGTCCCAAACCTATGTAATCAATAGGTTCCTTAGACAAGCGCAAGACATCTTCCCACGTGTTGGCAGTCCCTCCAATGATAATATCACCAACAATTGTTCGAGCTTTGGTCGGTGTCATGTCCTCTTTGCCCAAATGCAAACCATCTGCACCAGACTCCAAAGCTACTTGAACATTGTCATTAATGGTTAACTTTGCTCCATAGTTTTGGCAAATTTCCTTAGCAGCAATAGCTGTTTCTAAATATTCCTCAAAAGATACTTTTTTCATTCTCAACTGCACCCATTCACAACCTGCCTTACAAGCCGTTTCGATTGCCTTTAAATGAGTTAAACCTTCCTTAGATTGAGAAACGTAATGTAACTTAGGCAACTGTTGTTTTGACATCTTTAGTTCTTCTTTTAATCTTTCAAAATAGGCTACGGCAAATTGATATTCCTTCGTTTTTAATCGCTTTCGAATCGCAGAAATTGGAAAGGCAATAATTCCTGATGCAGCGTGTTTTACAGCAATATCTTTTCCTTGTGTATCCTTATAAACTAGCCACTCAAAGCCAAGTTGATTCACCAAACCTTGTCCTAAAGCATAACCAAGTCCTGTTATTAAGCTAAATTTCCGAGGGCGTTGCCACCAAGATTCTTCCATCACATTCTGAAAAGTTACA
>ENA-ORXM01001426-ORXM01001426.1-marine-metagenome-genome-assembly--contig:-NODE-1426-length-33505-cov-593.426259_pt1 | contig 33505 bp, 35 predicted proteins | sample MGYA00237867_ERZ511480 | MGnify/ENA primary metagenome ERZ511480 (study PRJEB26309, sample SAMN06266103) | marine metagenome | isolation source: Algal blade | place: United Kingdom:Sidmouth, United... | reverse complement strand
TTTAAGGAAAATTTGGTGAAGTATAAAGGAAAAAGAACAAGTCGAGAATATACATTTATTTTCTTCCTCTTCCCTAACGCGGTGCAGGCTGGAAGCCTGTGCTACTTTTTATTCGCAGAATAAACCACCAATAAAATCACAAATGTCACCACGAAAAGGAAGAGCGAATAGGCATTTGCTATACCATAATTCATGGCTTCTACTTCGTCGTAAATGGCGATTGACGCAACGCGGGTTTTGTCGGGAATATTGCCGCCAATCATCAGCACCACACCAAATTCGCCTATCGTATGCGCGAATGCGAGGACAACGCCCGTCAGCAAAGCAGGCTTGACATTGGGCAACAAAACACGTATTAAAGTAGTCCGATGCGACTTGCCGAGTGTGTACGCTGCCTCACGTAGCGAGGTCGGTAGATTGCTCAAACCTGCCTGAATAGGCTGCACCATAAAGGGCAAACTATATATGACCGATGCAAATACCAAGCCCTCAAATGAAAAAACCAACCGCAAGCCCAGCACCTCATCAAGCCATTGCCCGACCGAGTTGGAAGGACTAAATGCGATGAGCAAATAGAAACCCAAAACCGTCGGCGGCAAGACTAAAGGCATGCTCACGAGCGTCTCCACAACAGGCTTGATGCGCGACTTAGTGAACGCCAACCAATTTGCCAAAGGTATCGAAATGACGAACAATATCAGCGTCGTAATGAACGCTAATTTGAAGGTGAGTATGATTGGTGACCATTGCATAATTGCCAACGTAGCAGCCGTAGCGTAATGCCTCCGGCTTGCGTCCACGTACTACCTGCACAAACAGTGCGTAACGTAGAGAAAATTCATGAATTTTCTCTACGTTACGTGGACGCAAGCGAGACGCTTACGCTACGGTGTCGTATAACCGTATTTTTTTAGTATTTTTTTTGCCTTCGGGGAAAATAAAAATTCATAAAAACGGGTGGCGTCCGGGTGTGTGTTCTTCCGTTGGATGAGTGTTGCGCCTTGTGCGAGCGGGGCGTGATTTTCCGCTTCTATTTCCATCCAAATGCCTTCGTTTTTCATTCGTGGAGATAGCACGACCGACATTGCCGTAAAGCCAACTTCCGCCGTGCCGGAATAGACAAATTGATTGACTTGCGATATGCTTTCTCCATAGACCAGTTTGTCTTTTATCGCTTCGTAAATATTTTGTTTTTGGAGTGTTTGGAGGGCGGCTGCACCATAAGGGGCAGTTTTGGGATTGGCAATGGCGAGGTGTTTAATACTTTGATTTTGAAGGTTTTGTACACTCAAATTCGTGTTTTTATTTTTACTCCATAAGACCAATCGACCATGTGCGTACACACGCGGAGGCGTGAGGGTTTTGCCTTTGGCGTGTAGCGATTCGGGGTATTTCATATCTGCCGAAATAAAGACGTCGTAGGGTGCGCCTTCGCTGATTTGTGCGGTTAATTTACCGGAAGAACTGGCGATAATGTCGCATTCGATGCCTGTTTGATAGGTAAATGTATCGACGAGTTCGCGGATAGCAAATTGAGCATTCGCGGCAGTGGCAATGACGATATTTTGTGAGGGTTTATTTACGCAGGAAAAAAAATAAACCACTAAGGTCACAAAGAACACGAAGATTAATGTTGAATGAATGAATTTTGAATTTTGAATGATGTAAGGCATGTTTTTTTTACAAAAAATTAATTCTCAAATTTTTATATCATTCAAAATTCACTCATTCAACATTCAAAATTAATCTTGAATATACGTTTTTGCTGTTTTCACCAAGTCCTCATACACATTTGAGGGAAGGCTTTTTTTCGGAATATAAATATCTTCTTCGGTGGTTTTTCGTTTGAAAAGGAGGTAGGTTTTGTTGTCGGCAAAGCGGGTGTAGTCGCTCCATTTTGTGGGGTGGATGCCGAGTTTGTTATATACTGTCAATCCTTTTTCATCGAAGCTGATTTGGTAATCGCCGCCGGCTTCTACGGCGTTGAGGTAGTCGCTGATTTGTTGATTGACTGCGATTGTACTGGCTTTAATTTGGATGTTGAGTAGGAAGATAAATCCGATAATCGCCAAGCATAAGACAGCGACTATGATTAAAATTATTTTCATTTGCATGAAATAAAATGCCAGTCCACCGCCGATAATAACGACCTGTAAACCCAAAAACAGCCATTTGATATAGCTTCCTAATTGCTTGACTTCCAGGGCTTCCTTCGTCTGAAGTACGCTGCGGAGTATCTGCGCGAAGTCTGAACGCGAGTATGTTAGTTGATATTTTTGCACTGTATTGTGTTGTTTTATGAAGGGTTTTACGGAGAAAAATGATTAATGTTTATCCGTATTTCTCTAATTCTCCTATCAATTTAAAAACAGTGGTGGAAGATTCGGCTGTTGCAGGTGGCGTACCTTCGTGATGTTTCAAAATTTTCTTGGCTCTGCCTTTTGCTAAGGTCTGCCTTGATTCGCCATTCTGTTTTGAAAGCAAAATATTGAAAATTTTATCCGTTATTTCTTTGCTGTCAGTATCATATTCTGCGCCAAAATTTTTCAAATAACCATTCAATTTGGCACAATAATCTTTGCGGTCCATTCCGCCGCCTTGGTGGTCTTCAAAATGTAATATCAACCAATATTCAAATGCCTGATTGGAGTACGCGACATGAAATCCCATGCCCTCAGCCATGTAAATAGCATCATTAAAACCATTAAAGCCATCTCTATCAAATACACACCATATTTGGTCGTAGTCATCCTCTTCAGAGAGCTTTTTAGCACGTTTTACCAATGAAACTGTATTGTAACCCTCTCCGACGGCTTTTATGGTAGCTGTTGTCAATTTGAATTTTTCAAAGTAGGACGGTTCGGTATTTTCGCCTTCGCATACGATGAGGAATTTTTCTTTTTCAGTTTTTTCTGCCTTTCCCCTATTCAAATCGGGAGATTCACCGCGTCTTTTCCTTTTTGCTTCTTGTAGTGCCTTTTTGTGCTCTTGCTTTTTTCGTTTTTGCTCCTCCTTTTTGTTTTTCATTTTCATATTGGAATTATTTAAAAGGTGAACAATTTATTAAAATCTCCTAAGTACGGTATAGCACCATACTTACCTCTGATGTAATTTTTTTCGTAATTATCTTCCTTTCTTACGGTATCTGACTTAAAATTCCCCAAAGAATATAAAGAACTTGCACCGTATCTGTCCTTTTCAACAAACCAAATTTGGTCACGTCTGAATATGTCCGAACTTAATAAATTCGTATCGTGCGTGTTGAAAATAAGTTGGGCATTATTAGGATTTTTTTCTTTTGAATTGAATAATTCCATGAGTTTGCAAACCAAATTCGGATGGAGTTTATTGGCTAACTCATCTACGATTAAAATTTCTCCTTTTTCCAGTGTTTCCAAAATTGGACCAGATAAGGCAAAATATTTTTTTGTTCCTGAAGATTCATCTTCCTCCATTGAAAATTCAGACAAATCTTCAAACAAATTATTCGTATCAAAAACTTGGTGATAAGTAGAAACTCCAGAGGCAAATTCTGTGATATCCCTCTCCTTCATTTGTTTTCTAAGAAAATCTTTCATTTCGTCTGGCATTCCTTCTGGTAAATCATTAATTTCCATTTTACTAATAGCTAAGTCTTCAATACCTAAATCTGCACTTTTCAGAAACTTGACTGTTCTTTTTTTACTTTGCTCATTTTTGGAAATATTTGAGATAGAAAATGGTTCATACCCTCCTTCGTGTAGTCCTGAAATAATATTGAAATTACTAAACCATTCAAATATCTTTCGGGCAATTTTATCATTAAAATTAGCCGCCACAGAAAGCAATAAGGCATTTGGGCGCACACGGTCATTTTCTACAAGGTCAGCTACTTTGAATGTACGGTGAACTTCAAAATTCTGATTTTCTCTATAAAATAATTCAACTTCTTTTATCTTCGATTTTCGGTACAACCACTCGGCGTGTACCTGTTTTTTATCCACCTCAAAACCATATCTATACATATTGTTTTCATGGATAAAAATAATTTCAAAAACAGAAGGTTCGCCAAGCGTTTCGCTGTTCAATCTAAAAGGATCGGTATCAATCGCTTCGTTGATTTGACTTTCTTTTGAAGAAGTATAAATGAAATCTTTCATAAACCCCAAGCCCTCAATTAATTTCGTCTTACCGCTTGCATTCGCCCCATACACGACTGCGCTTTTCAGCAATCTTAACCCGAATTTTTCTACTTCAAAAATATTATACTCCTCTCGTGTTGCTTTATCATAATTGGAAGCAACCATGCTCAATTTAGCTTCTTCTTTGAAGCATTTGAAATTTTTAATCGAAAATTGAATTAGCATAATAGAAGTTATTTTTACAAATAATACGCAAAAATAGCTTTTATTGTTTTAAATAAATGAATTAATCTAAATTTTTTAACGTTTTTTCGTTACAAAATATCAGCCATCACCCGTTCCACCTTATTAAAATAAAACACGCCAGTAACCAACAAGACCGTAATCAACACAAAGGAAATATAAGCATACTGACTCGGCGCGTCGCCCCCGACGAGGCTCCAACGCATGCCTTCGACTACGCCTACCATTGGGTTGAGGTGGTAGAGGAGTTGGTATTTTTCGGGTACGGTGCTTGATGGATAGGCTATCGGTGTGAGGAATAATCCTAAGCGTAAAAGTATCGGCGTGATATGTTGGAAATCGCGGTAACGTATCGTGAGTGCGCTCATCCATATACCGCCAGCCAAGCCGGAAATGAGTGCCATCAGGATGAAAAACGGGCTATAAATGATATTCGCACTCGGCGGAAAACGCATAATCGCCATGATAATACCCAAGCAAACCAAGACGACTCCGAAGTTGATAAGTGCCGTAATTGCTTTGGATAGCGGAATGACGAGGCGCGGAAAATAGATTTTTTTAATCATGCCTTGTGCGCCGATAATCGAGCTGCCTGCGGTGCTCAATACGGTCTGAAAATACGTCCAGCCGCACATGCCCGCGATGGTGTATATGATGTGCGGAATCGTTCCCGTATCTACTTTTGCTACCGTACCAAATACAAAAGTCAGGATGACCAACGTAAATAGCGGATTGAGAAATACCCACAGGAATCCGATGACCGTTTGGGCGTATTTGACCCTCAAATCTCTGTAAGTCAGCGTCCAGAGCAATTCGCGGTATTCCAGTACTTCTCTGAAATTTACTTTGAATGCCGAGCGTTGTTTTTCTATTATTGTTTCTTTCATTTTTGATGTGTTGTCGTGTTGGGGTATTGTTGTGTTGAAGTTGTTGTATTCTCGTTACAAATATTGTGCGTAGTCTCTTTCGAGGTCGTGGCGGCGGACAAATTCGAGGTTGTTGTGTTTTTGTTGGATGCGTTTTTTGAAGCCGGGCATTAATCTGAAGCCTACGAGGGATTTTATTTTTTGTTTGAACGGGACGGGTTCTTGCATCATTTTATTGAGGGCTTGGCGGACTTCTTTTTTGTTGTCGGTCAGTAAGGCAAATTCGGCGATGCGCCGCCAAAAACCAAAGCAATCTTTGTTACTATAATTCGCCGGAGGCTTTTCTGGCCAATCTTTTAGTTGTTCGGGAGCATATTTTTTGCGAATATTGATGCTGTCTAAATATGGTTTATAACCCTGCGACATGGAGGCAGGTTTGAGGCGGTAAATGAACGGTATTTCGTTGGATTCAAAGCATTTTCCAACCTTCAACATGCGTATCCAGAGGGGAATGTCGCCTATCGTAAAATCATCGTCGTAACCACCGGCAGCGATTGCGGCTTCGCGATTATACATCACCGTTGGGTCGCCGAAGTACTTACGAATGGGTTTGTTTTGGGTATTGAAATGTTCGATTTTTAGTTGGCGGTCGGGCTTGCTGGGCTTACGTTCGAGGATGCTGCCAAAGGGCGTGAGGTAGGCACAATGTGTCCCCAGCATAATCGCGCCGTTGGTATTTTCCAAGAAGTTGACCTGCCATTCGAGGCGGTGGCGCATCATAATATCATCGGCATCCATACGGGCGATGTATTTCGACTTTGCATTTTCCAAACCCCAAGTCAATGCGCCCTGAAAACCAGTTTTCCCCAATGCAAATACTTTGACTTTTTCGCCTTCAAATTGTCGTGCGATTTCGAGGGTGCGGTCGGTACTGCCATTTTCCAAAACCCATAATTCGTAATCATTATAGGTCTGGTCGAGGCACGAACGTATCGCATCGGCGAGGGTATCTTCCGCATTGTGTGCGGGTAGGATGATAGTGACCATGGTTAAGTTCAAGTTCAAGTGTCAAGAGCAAATTTAAACCCATGTAGGGACAGGACATGTCCTGTCCCTACATGGGGCAGTTCATTCTAGTGCGATTTTGCAAATCGCTTTGCTTAGTAACGAGTAAATAATACGGATTAATTTTTCAAAAACAAGAATGGAATGTCGTTTTGTTTGGAGTTATTTATCGTTGTAGTGGTATCTGCATTGTATAATCGTACACATTTGATTCTCGCCTTTTTTACCGCTTATTTTGTAAACTAAACGGTGTTCTTGCGTAATTCTTCTTGACCAATATCCCTTATATTTGTGTTTGAGGGGTTCGGGTTTTCCTATTCCTCTGAATGGAGTCTCAATAATTGACTTGATGAGGTCTTTAATTTTATCGACAATGCTTTTGTCTGTTTCAATCCAATGTTCGAATTCTTCCCATGCGCTTTTTGTAAAAAATATATTCATTTGGTTTAATCTTTAAGTTGAAACTGTACGATTTCACCTGCTTCGGCTTGTCGTATAGATTCATCAAGTCGTTCTCTATTCGCATTTGAGGAAGTTAAATATTCAGTTTCATCGTTCAAAGAATTATACCGTTGAAGTGTCATAATAACTACGGCTTCCTCCTCCTTATCATCGGTAGGAACGACAATAACATCTTGTGAATCACTGACCCAATTAATGTAGTGTTTCAATTTTTCCTGTAATAAATTTAAACTTATTGCTTTCATTTTTTTATTTTTTGTAAATATAAGGGATTTTAAGTTCAAGTTCAAGTGTCAAGAGCAAGTTCAAACCCATGTAGGGACAGGACATGTCCTGTCCCTACATGGGTAAATTTATCGTAATTCGATTTCTACAGAAAGAATGTCCGTGTTATGCCTTTGTAAACCAATGATTCACAGGCGCATTTTCCTCTTTCGGTACATCATTCGTATCGAGTCGCGGGAGTTCGTATTTGTGAAATGTAGTGGTGTCGGCGATTTTTACATCAATGGTAATGGCAAGTTTGCAATCCATATCTGCGAGGATGTTCATGGTGTCTTGATTGTGTCCGCCGTGTGGGTAGCACATCGTCCAATTGTCCATATTTACGCCTATTTTTTGGAGAAAATTTTGAGCTTTTCCGATGTCGGTTCGTTGTTGTTCGGGCGTGAGGGTATTGAGCCAATAATGGTCGTAAGTGTGGTTGCCGATGTGCATTCCGGCGGATTGCATACAACGGATTTGTTCGGGACTCATGTACAATTCTCGACTAAATATTTCCTGCGGAATACCAACCACTTCTTCAAAGAATTTATCAGCTAAAATCGCCCTTAATTTAGCTGGTAACGCTTTCTGTAAGAGGCGTTTGAATAAAATTACTTGCGGCGTATCCTTTGGGTGTTTGGTCATCCATTTTTCGACATAAAAATCATTGGATTCGAGTTGGTATTCGTCGCGATAGTGGTCTATTTCGTTGAATATTTTATTTAATAAAACATCAATATCCGTTGCCGCCGCGAGGATGAAATGTATTTTATTGACATCCAAAACGATGTGTTCGGCAATGGCTTTGCACGGCACATAAAACGAACCTTGCAAACCGCGATTGTACAAAATAGGCAACACGTAATTGAAGTGGTCGGTATAGGCATCATCGAAAGTGAGTAGGGCAGCTTTGGGCGGCAGCTTATCGCCTGTTTCTATCGAATGTATCAACTCCTCCATACGAATCGGGTGATAGTTTTTCTGCAAATACGCCACCTGTTCTTCAAACAAACGTACATCCAAACCCTTGATGGCAGGATAACGCGAGTGTTGCAAATCACGGACGTAGTGATAAGCGATTATCGTAATTTTATTCATTTTTTGACTGGTGATTAGGGAATGTTTTTTTATTGTTACGCATAAAATGTTTCAGGTGTTGGGTGTCCAAAAATTCTTATAATTATATCTGGTCGTGCGTTCCACGATTCAGATAAATGCACTAAATATTTCAGTCGTTCTTCTCCACATTCCTCTATTGTAGAAGTCAACTGATTTAGTTCAACTTCTTCTTTTTGTGTAATGATATAATTTAAAAATTTAGTGTGCAACTTACCGTATCTTATCAAAGTATTATGTGATATTGAAGGGTGGATTGACACAATTTCTCGCAGTTTCTGTTCTGTAACTTCGACTCCCGGATTTTCATTTTCAAATGCCCGATACATTTTGAATTGAGCATGAAAATAGTTGATAACAGGTTCGTTATCACACTCTTTTATCATTTCAATTATTTCAGATTTTAATTTTTCAATATTATCCATAAAATAAATTTACTCATAAAATAAAAAATCCACTATCGCAGTTCCTCCGGTATCTGCCACAGCCGACCCACGCGGTCACGGTCACAATCCACTCGTGTAAAATAGGCATTATCTAAAGTCAAACGGTGCATGGTCGCGTGGTGGGTTTTGCTTTGGATGCAGACAAATTCGTGGTTGTTGCGCTTCTCAATCGGGGCGGTGACCAAGGGAATGAGTGCGCCGTCTTGTCCGTTGAGTTTCGTGAAATTTAACTCGGCGAGTTCGCTGTCGTAGATATTGCCCATTTTGGCAAAATCAATGTAAATATAACCTCGCGTATACGCCTCGTGCGTAGCGTGACGCAGCAGCACAGGGACGTGTGCAGGTGCGCCGTACACATCCACGATACGATAAATTTTATAATTTTGTGGTGCTAAATTTTCTTCACGTAGCGCGACATACGCCCTTATTTTTCCTTGTGAAACGTAGCCATAAACATCATATTTGACAAAAGGATGCGCCACTAAGCGCCGCTTGAGCCAGCGCATATCGCGGTAGGTCGTTCCCTTCAAGTCAATGTACCAATCCGGCTGAAATTGAGCGATATTTTCCGGTGTGATTTGAATAATATTCGGGTCGGAAATCGACGCGGCAGCCCGAATCGGAAGCAAGTCCTGCGCCATGTCGAGGTCCTGCCCGATGTGTTCGATTATTTCATAAGTTCTTTCATTTAAATTAAAAATAAAACGCGGCATCGGGTCGCCACCGAAGGCATTATAACCGTCATTGGCATAAAAATCTTTCGTGCTTGGTTTCATGCCTATCGCCAAATTTCCCTCATTATTATTGTGGACATAATCGACCATTTTTCCGCTGATGCCTCTGCGTCGCCAATCTTTGAGCGTGTAGGCATTCGCATTTTGACTCATCGAAACGATCTGCCCAAATAGTTGCAATTTATACGCCCGACAGCCGTAAAATGATACGATTTTCCCCGTCTCCTTGCACTCCGCTAAAAGGCTCGTTGCCAAATCGACAGGCATATACGGACTCCCAAAATAGAAGCTCAAAAATCGCTCACTGATAAAGACAGATTGCTCGCCGTAGGCTTCGCGGAAGAAGGTTGGCAAGTTGGGTGCGTCATCAGGACGGACGTGGCGGACGGTGTATGTGTTGGTTAAATTTAAGCTCAAAATTAAAATTTAATGTGTAGGATGGAACGCGGATTGGGCGGATTTAACGGATTAGGCGGATTTTTTAAATGAATCAATTCGTATGAATCTCTGTTCTATTTTCATTTTTTTGTGCCAACTTTTCATCGCCCAAAATTTCCAATAAAGCCTCGCACACACGCTCGGTGGCGCATCCGTCATTTTTGGCGGTTTCCATATATTGGGCGTGTTGTCGGGCTTCCCAATTTGCCTTTGGATTTTCGATGTAATTTTTCAAATGTGCGGTCAATTCATCGTAGCTGCGCGAGATAGATGCGCCACCAAACGATAGGAATTTTTTCATGTGTGGAAAATCAGTTACTCGCTTCGCGGAAAACCAATAATCGCGTTCTTCATCGGCGTCAAACGCTGTAATAACAACGGGTGTATCGACCATAAAGGAATCAATCGACACGGTAGAACCCGAATTGACACAACACGCCGCACCGTACAACATATTCGATAAACGAATCATATCACCTTGTTTCATACTCCACTGTAATTTAGAATCTACGAGTTGCGGATAATCAATTTTTACTCGCTTACTTACGAGGGCATCCAAGCGTCCGAGCCAAGTAGTATCTGCCATGCTGCCGACTACATTTTGTGGATGCGGACGGGCGATGAATTGCATATTTTCTCCGAAAATACCTGCCTCTATTTGGCCTGCGAGATGCTCGACAATATCAATTTCAAGCGGCGCGAAACGCGGCGAACTCATTGCAAAAAATAAGTAAGGCTTCGACGCATCCAAACCTAATTCTTCAATAAAAGGTGCGATATTTGGTTTGTTTTTTATTTGAAAATGTAAATCAAAATGCGGTACGCCACATTCGTAAATATTTTGTTTTTCAATATTATAAAACTCCTCAAATTCGCTTGCCATCACAGGTCCCCAAGCGATATATTTATCTGCCAATGCCGGGAAATGTCCTTTACAAGTGATATTATCCCAACTCAATAAGTGAATACAAGTTTGAATATTTAATTGATTGGCAGCGTGTAATAAAATGCCTTCTTCAAAACCAACCGGATAGGTAGAAACCAATAATTTAGGATTAATTTTTTTGATAAAATCCTGCGCTTCTGGAATATCCAAAAATTGCTGTTCGTAGCTTTTAAATCTGCGACGAATGATAGGGAAAATCTTATTTAAACGATACATTGCATAGCCGAAATACGCCAACAACCTACGTTTAAAATTAAATCTTTTCTCCACACGATATTTTTCCCACAGTGCGACATTATTTTTTATATCCTCTAAAAAATACTTTCGCATTCGGTTGTAATTACCCGAACGTGGCTGGCTATTTTTAAATTCGTGGAGTGTGATGCCTTCGCTTTCACAGGCTAATTTGAGGTTGGCATCGTTGGCGTCGGGCGTGATGAGGGAAACGGTTTTGCCTTCGGCACGAAGACGTTTGAGTAAGCCCGTTTGTAGCACCATTCGCGCCGCAAAACCATGCGAAACGATGTAACAAATATCTATTTTAGTCGATGGTTTAGAGTCCATAGTTGATGGTCGATAGTCCATAGTTTTGTAGTGCCGTCAAACTGACGGGTTTACTTCAAGTGCGAGTAATCTTTTGTCAATATTTTCCAATTGTTTGTCGAGGCGTGGGGTGAGCATTTTATGTATTCCGAATCGTCGCGGTAGTGCGAATTTTCGATTGGTGAGTTCGTGGCTTTTTTGTAGATAATGTATATATTTTTTTCCAAAAACGGCGGATTCTTCTATTGCCATGCGCTGGAGTTTTAGGCGAATTTCGCCGCCTTTTGCTTGGTTGTTATTGAAGGTTTTGGTGTGGTCGTCGTAGCGATAATTTCCGAAAATTGCCTTTGCGACCGTGAGGTGGTCAGCCGATTTGAAGGCTTTTAGTAAGAAGCGGTAGTCCATCGAATAATGATCTTTGGTATCAAAATCACCGACTTCTTCTTGTATTTTTCGTGAGTAAAAATAACCTACGGGATTATTGGGCATGGCGTGTCTGCCGCCCAAGACGGCGAGGTGCGAGTAGCGATTGCAAGGCGTTTTGATTTTGATTTCCTTGCCGTCGCTTTCGATGACACGCGTACTGCCGAGCAACATATTTTTGCCCATCGCGGCACTAAAAAAACGACCCACTCGCGCCAGTACGCCCGGTTCGTAGTAGTCATCCGAATTGATAAAAGCAATGACATCGCCGGTTGCTTTACGCCAACCTTTGTTCATGGCATCGCTTTGTCCGGCGTCCTTTTCGCTGACCCAAGTGTGTATCCATTTATCGTATTTTTTCAAGATGTCCACCGTTTCATCTGTGCTGCCGCCGTCCATGATGATGAGTTCGAGCGCAGGGTAGTTTTGCAGCAAAATAGAGCGTATAGTTTCCTCAATAAACGCCCCCTGATTGTAGGAAGGCATGATGACGGAGATTTTTGGATAGACTTGCGCCTCTGTGTAGGTGTCGGGTGGCGTTTGGTAGTTGGCACACCATGATTTGATGTTGGGATTCGGTGTAGGGAGTTCGTTTAGTAAGTTCAATGTCGATTTATTTATTCTATTTGATGGACTGAGGTATTCACTCATTCACTCATTATTCTTTGACCATACGGCAAGTTCATTACCTGAAGGGTCGATGAAGTGAAACCTGCGTCCGCCGGGAAAAGAAAAGATGTCTTGGGAGATGATTCCGCCAGATTGGATGATGTGATTTTTTATGGCTTCCAAATCTTTGTGATGCAAAATAACGAGCGCACCATTTACGATTTCGTTGTCCGTTTTTTCAAATCCGCCCTCCAACCCGCTATCTGAAAATGCGGTGTACGTCGGTCCGTAATCGGTGAACGTCCAGCCGAAAGCCTTACTGTAAAATTCCTTTACCTTTTCAAGGTCTTTTGTGTAAAGTTCGACGTAGTTGATATGGTTGTCTGTTTCCAAAATAAAACAATTTAATTATTTTTATATGTAAATAAATTCCCTGAAATTATCTCGGTGGATGATTTTTTCGACCTAAGCCGCGTCAATGGTAATTTGAAAATCTTTTAATAGCGGTTTTAATTCTTCTACAAATTCTCTTTTCATATAGTCGTATTGACTTAGCATAGACGAACTTCCCTCATCGCTTTTATACAAATCAATCATTTTATTGAGTGCTTTGATTTGTTCGAGAATATCTGTGATGCGGATGATGTTTTTGTCTTGTATTTGAATTGCTTCCATTGTAAAGTAATTTAAAAAGAACAATTTAAGGGTTCTTTGGCAATTTTTATAAAAAAAGACTCATCCTTCCTCCAATGTGGTTTTAACCCATTGCCGTTCAGCTACTTATTGCAATGGGCTAAAGCCACATTGGAGGAAAATGCAAAAATTGTTAAAGAACCAATTTAAGTTTGGCAATTTTTATAAAAAAGACTCATCCTTCCTCCAATGTGGTTTTAACCCATTGCTGTTCAGCTACTTATTGCAATGGGCTAAAGCCACATTGGAGGAAAATGCAAAAATTGTTAAAGAACCAATTTAAGTATCAAATGCTCACGCCCCACTCCTCCAATATCTCTGCCGAATTTTCCCCTGCGGCTTTTGACCCAAATTGTATTTCGGAAGGTGTTCGGCTAAATCTCGGTGCAGGGGCGGGTTGTACCATGCCATCCAATTCGACGTAGGTTTTTCGGGCGATGTTGTGCGGATGTTGTTGTGCTTCGATAAAGTTTAAGACGGGCGCGAAACAAACATCCGTTCCTTCGAGAAGTTCGCACCATTCGTTTTGGGTTTTGGATTTGAAAAATTCGCTCAGCTTTTCTTTTAAGGCTGACCATTTTGAAGGGTCGTATTGTGCGGCAAATTCGTTGGCATCTAAGCCTGTTTTTTCTATCAGTAAATTATAAAATGCAGGTTCGATAGGTCCGATGGAAATGTATTTTTGGTCTTTGGTTTCATAGACTTCGTAAAAATGCGCGCCTGAATCAAGGGCGTTTACGCCTTGCTCGGTTTGCCATATTCCTTGTGCGTGTAGAGTGTTGAAAACGGACATCAATACCGCCGAACCGTCGGTCATCGCAACATCTATGACTTGTCCTTTGCCGGAGTTTTGCCTTTCGACCAAAGCGGCTAAAATTCCGGTAACGAGAAACATACCGCCGCCGCCATAGTCGCCCACCAAGTTGAGCGGCGGAACAGGTTTTTGCCCTTTTCTGCCAATCGCACGCAATGCACCTGTGAGTGAGATGTAGTTGATGTCGTGTCCGGCAGCGTGAGCGAGTGGTCCGTATTGCCCCCATCCGGTCATGCGACCAATGATTAATCGCGGGTTTCTTTGCTGCAAAATATCAGGACTCAAACCCAATCGCTCCATCACACCCGGTCGAAATCCCTCAAATAATACATCGGCTTTTTCTGCCAATTGGAGGAGTTTTTCTACGTCGTCGGCATTTTTTAAGTTCAAGGCGATGGAGCGTTTGCCCCTGCGGTTGCAGTCGGGAACGCGGTTTTTTTTAGGGTCAGCTTTTCTTTCTACGAGTATCACATCGGCACCCATATCTGCCAACATCATTCCCGCAAAAGGAGCTGGTCCGAGTGCGGCGATTTCTATGATTTTTATGCCTTTTAGTGCGCTCATGGTGAGTGGTTGGTCAATTGAGTTTATGAGGTTTATAGAGTTTATCAAGGCAAACGGAAAGTCGTTTTGTAGTGTGTTCGTCATTCCGCACTCGATGCGGAATCTGTGATGGCTTGGTAAGATGACTAAACAGTAGCTTCCGTCTAAAATTGCGCTCTTTCGACAATAGATACCGCATCGAGTGCGGTATGACGGTTACTTTTTGGGTTTTTTGATTGTTTGAATTTGAGTTTCACTGCCAATGCGAAACATTCGATGTCAAAACCTTTTTTAAAGGAGACTGTAAAGCACTAAATAAAGTAACCCCAAACGAAACACAAATATAGAATGTCTCTTCAATTTTCGAATAAAACGGTATGCCCAAAAATGGTGTAAATGGCTTGTTGTTTTGTTTTTACGGAAAGTGTTTTGAGCAACTTTTTTCCCATAAAAATCACATACATATTTTTGTCTATTTGAATCGTTGTTTTTTCTTAGTGAAAAGATAAGAATAACCACCCGTTTGAATTACTCTTTTATCTGAACATTTTCCTATTTTTACCTTTTATAAATTAAAGCTAATATGAAGGTAGATATTTTGATTATCGGTAGTGGACCGGGAGGTTCGTCAGTAGCGCATAAATGCGTTGAAGCGGGTAAAACTGTGCTTGTTATTGATAAGCTATTTGGAGGAACTTGCGCTTTGCGTGGTTGTACACCCAAAAAGGCGATGGAATCTATTACAAGCACTTTTTGGCAGGCTAAGAAGATGGAAAAAGCAGGTTTTCCGGCTACAAAGCAATTTGTAGATTGGCATCAACTTGTCGCAAATAAATCTCATTATACTGCCCTGGTACCTACAAAAACTAAGTCGAATTTTGAAAATGCTAATATAAAAACGCTGACAGGTGTAGCTGAATTTGTAGATGAGCATACTGTCAAAGTTGGTGATAAAACGGTGACTGCAAAACAGATTGTTGTTGCAACGGGTGCTAAACCACGACCACTTGAGATTGAAGGTGAACAGCACTTGGTTACTAATGATGAATTTTTTAATTTGAATGAACTGCCACCCAATATTGCCATTGTAGGTGGTGGATATATTGCTTTTGAATTGTCGCACATTATTGCAGCTTGTGGCTCAAATGTCACTATAATAGGCGATCAAGAAATGCCTTTGACTGCCTTTGATGCTGACCTTGTTCAAGATTTAATTCATGCTACTTTGGAAAAAGGGATTGATATAAAGTTGGGGTATAGCGTAAATAAGGTTGAAAAAATTGAAAATGGTTTTGAAGTGACTTGCAAGAGAAATGATGATACGACATTTATGTATTCAGCAAATCTTGTGATTCATGCCGCAGGTAGAGTGCCTAATGTAGAAAATTTGGCGGTCGAACAAATCGGACTAAAATTGAATGAACAGCATGGCATTGAGGTAAATAAATTTATGCAGACAAAAAAATATGAACATATTTACGCAATTGGTGACGTAACGGGGCAACTGCCTTTTACTGAAATAGCGAGCTATGAGGCAAAAATTGTTGCCCATAATATATTGAATAAAAAGAGAAAAAGTGTCGATTATAGGGGTGTTCCTTTCGGCGTATTTACGTCTCCGAAATTGACCAAAGTGGGGAAAAGTGAGGAGGAGTTGAACGCTCAGGGTGTTAAATTTGAAGTTAAAAAAGAGAATCACGAAGGTTCGTTTATTGAACGTGTAAACATGAACTCTTTTGCCAGATACAAAACATTGGTTGACAAAAAGACCGGCAAAATTTTAGGTGCAAGCATATTGGCAAGCCATGCCGATGACATGATAAATTTATTCAGTTTAGGTATTCAACAAGGGATGACAGTGCAACAATTTAAAGACCTATTACTGTTGTACCCTACGGCGGCTCACGATGTTAAATATATGTTTTAAGGTAATACGAAAAAAATAATCTATCCGTCTGAATTGTTCTTTTTCTTATATGTTTCACTAAATTTTCCTTACGTAGCCCAGCTATGCGCATCAAATTTAGCCAAACATATAAAAAAAATAACGGCTTCATTTGGGGTAGATTATTTTCTTCCTCTTCCCTAAATTAATTCTCAATTTGGCGAAGACATCGTTACACAGCTTAATTTTTATGAATCATCTCGTTCTACTTCACTTTCTAATTTCAAAACCTTAGTACCGTCATCTTGCTTTATTAAAAGTGCTTTATCATCGGTTGAACCATTTCTGGCTACCTCACTTCCCTTTATTGTTTTGGTAATAGACTCCGTAAAAGTATCTTCTACTTTACCGGTAGCATATCCTTTTCCCCATTTCCATTTTACTTCTGTTCCTTTTCTTATCATTTTTATTTAAATTTAATTTATTGATAATCAGTGAATTATGAATTTAAACCTAATTTCTAAAATGCCAAAAGCTATCGTCATTCCGCATCAAGTGCGGTATGACGGTTGCTTTTTTGGTTTTTTGATTGGATAAAATTGAGTTTTAAAGATGTGGGGTATCAATAGATTTTGCAGATGGCAGGCGACAGTATTAGTGCTTTTTGCTAAAATTAAATAAAAAACAATTCAGCTACAATGTGCTAATAATCAGTGATTTATTTTCTTTACAGACAATGTTTTTCATTGCCTGTAAAGAAAATAAATCTAAACTCAACCGTCATTCCGCACTTGATGCGGAATCTGTGATGGCTTGGTAAGATGACTAAACAGTAGCTTCCGTCTAAAATTGCGCTCTTGCGACAATAGATACCGCATCGAGTGCGGTATGACGGTTGCTTTTTTGGTTTTTTGATTGGTTGAATTTGGGTTTAATTTATAGTTTACTTCCCAAAATCATGCACAGACTCCCCACGCTCCACCAAAGCCCTCAAACTATCCGGCACTGCCCATCTCGCGCCAAATCTTTTCTCAAAATCATCGCAATCTGCGACAAACTGTTTCGCGCCTACGAAGTCGATGTAGGACAATGCCCCTCCGGTATAAATCGGAAATCCCCAACCGAGTACTGATCCCAAATCGCCATCGGTGACGCTTCGCAAAACGCCTTCGTCGAGGCAGCGGAAACTCTCCAATGCCTGACGGTGCATGATGCGTTTGGCGATGGTTTCCTTGTCGAGCGTATTGATGTCGGGCGGGTAAATATCTGCCAAGCCCTTCCACAATTTTTTCTTTTCGCCTTTTGGATAATCGTAGAAACCTTTGCCGTCTTTTTTGCTTGTTCTGCCGTGATTTTCGACCAGATTTTTGATGATTTCGTACGAACGCATGGCATGTTTCGGCTTATTGGGCGTGGGGTCGCTTTCATATACATGCAAGGAAAGCGTGAGCGTCACCTCATCGTGTACCGCCAGCGGACCGACGGGCATTCCCTTTTGTTTGGCGATATTTTCAATCATCGCCGGAGGTACGCCTTCTTCGAGCATAAACATTCCTTCTGCCACGAATGTCCCGAAGCAACGCGAGGTGAAAAAGCCACGACTGTCATTGACCACGATAGGCACTTTTCCGATGGCAACGGTGTAATCTACGGCAGCGGCAATGGCTTTATCTTCGGTTTTTTTGCCAACGATAATTTCGACCAAAGGCATTTTATCGACAGGCGAAAAGAAGTGAATACCGATGAAATTTTCGGGTCGCGCAGAGGACTCCGCCAAGAGCGAAATCGGAATGGTGGAGGTGTTGGAAGCGTAGATTTTTTCGGGCGAAAGGACGGCTTCGGTTTCTTTGGTGACGGTATCTTTGAGTTGCGGGTCTTCAAAAACGGCTTCGATGACCAAGTCGCAACCTTCCATGCTCGCGGCAGCATCGGTCGGGTGTATGCGAGCGAGTAATGCCTGCGCTTTTTCAGGCGTAGAACGCTTGCGAGAAATGGCTTTGTCCAGTAGTTTTTGGGAATAGGCTTTGCCTTTTTCCGCGCCTTGCATCGTGACATCTTTTAGGGCGACTTCCATACCCGCCTTCGCAGATACGTAGGCGATGCCCGCCCCCATCATGCCCGCGCCGAGTATGCCGAGTTTTTTGACTTCGTATTTGGGTTGGTCTTGCGGTCGGGCTTTGCCTTTTTTGGCGGCTTGTATTCCGAAAAATCCGGTGCGAATCATGTTTTTGGCTTCCTTGGAATCAATGAGTTTGACGAAGTAACGCGCCTCGACTTCCAATGCCCTATCGAAGGTCATTTGGAGTCCGTCGTGTATGACTTTGAGGATGTAGTTTTGCGCCGGATAGTTGCCATGCGCCATTTTGGTGAGGTTGCCAGCCGCGCCTATCATGGTTTGTACGCCCGTAGGCGACCACAATCCGCCGCCGGGAATCCTGTGTTTTTTGTTGTCCCAGGGTTGTACGGGTTTGGGATTGGCGTGTATCCATGCTTTGGCTTTTTCTATCAATTCTTCGGCGGTTTCGGCGGTGTCATCGACCAAACCGTCTTTGACCGCTTGCGGCGGACGTACTTCTTTTCCTTGCATGAGGTACATCAATGCGTTTTGAATGCCCATCAAATACGGTGCTTTGATAGTGCCGCCACCGCCGGGCAACAATCCAACTTTGGATTCGGGAAAACCGAGTTTTATTTTGATGTTATTCAATACAATTCTATGGTGACAAGTCAGGCAGAGTTCTAAACCGCCGCCCATTGCCGTGCCGTTTATCGCCGCAACAAAGGGTTTGCCACCGGTTTCTATCGACCTGAATTGTCGGTGCATGTCCATCATTCCGGCAAAGCGGTTGGCTGCATCGCCGCTCATTTTATTGAGTTCGCGCAAGTCGGCACCGGGCATGAACATGCTTCTGCCAGAGGTTAATATCATGCCTTTGATTTGCTCGTCGGCAATGGCTTCTTGTGCGACTTTTATGTATTCTTGTATAAATTCTGTACTGAATAAATTGGTGGGGTTATTTATTTGATTGATGGAAAAAATGGCGATGCCGTCTGTTCCGATGGTGAGTTCGTATAGGTCGTTTTTTATGTTTTGCATTTTTTTATTTAAATAAATTTAGAAGAAACTAACGTAATGCAAATTTATGAATATTAATATGGATTTTATAGTAGTATTCGGTCTTGACTTGCGATTGATTAGTTTGGATATAAACTCAGCCGCTCGGCACGGTGAAATTGAAAGGAAGAATATCCCGACAAACGCGCTTCAAAAACGACTTCTTTGGTCGCGTAATTTACCTCCACGATTCTACCGCCTTGTAGTCCGTTGCCGTTGTCTGTTTTGTAGCCCGGACTGAATAGGATATTGCCTGTTTGAGGGAGATAATCTACATCAGAGACAAGTGAAGAGTAAGTTTCTTCGCCACGTTCTTTGCCGTATTGCCATATTTGTCGGATAGTTTTTTCGCTGTGGTTGATTTCATATTCTACTGCACGGCTGTATTTTTCTGTGTCTGTATAATTTCGCCAATTACCATTATCAAATACGATGAGATTGCCATTAGGTAATAATTTTGGAGCATGTTGATACCAATTCCATTCAAAATCAGGATGATTTGCATAACCATTCAATATATCTGTATCGGTGATTGGATAAGAGACAGCATCAAGCGGGGTCAGTAAATAGTCGCTGAGATTTTCCCCTCTGCGGTTTTGCCCCCAACTCAAGTGCGGTGCAAGTATCCATACCACATTATTTTCACTGTCCAATTTTATCAAACCTTGTCGCTGACAACTTACGATAATCGTATTATCAGATTCATCAAAAACAACAGCATTGCCGTGTGCCCAGTCTATCACTGCATCGCTTACATTGGCTCCCCATACAGTGCGGTTTTCATTTATAGATTCTTTTAAATCCCATACGTTGATGATACCACTGCCTTGCCTATCAATTTCTATAACTTGGTCTTTGTGAGTTTGATTTCCATTCAAATGAATACTGCCAACATCATTAGCGGTAAGCAAAAAATTACCATTGGGTTTTTCCTGTACATTATGGTGAAATTCGTAAGGTGAGACATCCCAACTATTGAGAATTTCACCATAAGCGTCTATCTCATAAATGGCATTACTTCTACTTTCACCAAAATAAAAATTACCATTTCGTAATCGTTCTATTCCAACTTCGTATTGAAATTGATTAAATACAATGTGTTCACTATAATCCAATATCCAACGAACTTTTCCGAAAGCGTCTATCATAAAAGGTGTATTTGGATTGAGTATGCCACGATAGCTGACTAAGGTAAGTCCGGGTTTCATTTTATCCAATTTTCGGATGTCTATATCAATTTGTGTGAGTAAATCCGGTATGGCTGATGTCGTGATTTTGAGGGTGTCGCGGAGTAGTTCTTCGTTTGATTCATTGAGGTAGCTTACTTTTACAATATTCTCATAATCAGCATATAAGCCGAGTATTGGTATGCAGTGTTCTTTTGTAATATCATCAAAAGTATGAACAATATTTGAAGCGTCACCGTCTTGTCCGATGACTTCAATATTAACCTTTCCCGATACATTTGCACTGATGTCTAATTTGGCACAAAGAGGATTAACTCCTACAGGATTGAGGGTCGTGGTGAGTTGCCACTCGGGGGTGGGCACTGGGTTTAGTGTGTCGTCGTCAGTTTTGGGTTGGCAGGTGAAGTGGCATAAGATAGTAGTCAGTATGAGCAAATAGATATGTTTTTTCATTATTTAATTTTATTAAGAGTGCCGACGCGATGCGCCTTTTCGATTTAGAGGAGATTCGTTATTACAAATAGTGCCAACGCTACGCGCTTGTAGAATAAACCCCAATTTTCATCAGGACAGACGCAATACAAACGTGATTTTTTTTTATGGAAAAAACGGTTGCTTTGACCTTCTGCAAAAAACATTACAAAAGTATCATTATCAACCCTTTTTGGCAGTGTCGCTTTATTTGTTCAATCAAAAAAATATTCAATATCGTGTCCTATTCAAATGTACTTCATTTATCACATTACTTTCTCGCTAAATAAGGTTTGGATATCGAATGTTGCTCCGTACAGACGGTTTCAACCGTCTCGCAGAAACACACACTTGACGGCTAAAGTCGTCAGTACGTTTAAACTTTCTCTAACTGTGGTTCGTAATCGTAGGTATTAAATTCCATTTGGTGCATTTCTTTGATTTTTAATTGATTATCATCATTATAGGCAAGTACAATATCGAATTTGAAGGGAAAAACATCGGGGCTGATTTCATCTCCAAAATCCAGTTCGACTTCCATATCACCATAACCGATGATTTGTATCTCACCAGTTTCGCGGAAGTGTAGTTCGTTGATTTCTACAAAATCAATACGCTCGTAAGTGACTTTGGCAATTTTGGCAATTTTGCGGAGTTCGTCGTTTTTGAAGTGGTGGTCGAGTAGGGTTTCGACTTCGGGAAAGTTTATATCTTTTTCAAGGGGCGGTCCGGCTACCACGAGTTGAAGTCTGTAATCATTGTCATTCGTGAATTTGTTGAGCGCACCGAATTTTTCGAGTTTTGAGGCGGGTGTTTTCGGTGATTTTACTTCAAATACAATACCTTCACCACTTTTCCGGGCGAGTAAATCTGCCATGAATCCTTCACCTATGGGGTAGTCTCTGAATACTTCGTAGCCTTTGGCTTCGTAATCTTCCGTCAATTGGTCGATAGCGATGCTACGAAGATATTTTTGTAATGTATGTTTTCTTATATTCATGATTTTAGATTGAATTGATACATTTTGTCTTCTAATTTTCCACATTCAATATACAAAATATGTGCTTCTTTAACAAATGCCTCGTTAAAGGCTTTCCGTATATCTTGTGATAAATTCTTAACGTTGAGGTTTTCGTAATAGTTCTCTGTGAGGTCATACGTACCCGCTATCCGCAGCTTAATCTGTGCATCATCAGTATAAATAACATTCTTCAAACTATCCCATACGGGCTTGCTGATATTGTCCGCATCTACTTGATTACCTTTTTTGACTTCGCGATGAAAATAATAAATGATACCATACAAATCACCGGACAACACCGCCGCAGCGTCATCCTGAAATGTCTCAAATGCTGTTTGAAGTTCGCTAGTCAAGCGGGTTCTTTTTTGTCTATTGAATGAGTTGATAGACGGTGGTTGTTTGGGTCTGATTAAGAGGCAGTTGAGCATGGTTTTGTGTTTTGGGTTTCTTTGGTCGGTTGAATGTTTTTAGTAAAGTATTTTGGCAAGTTCATCAAAGTAGTTGACACTTTTTTAGAAATGTAAAATGTAAAATAATAAATCCCGTCATCCGTCGGGACAAGTTGTAAAATGTAAAAGTTGTAGGACGCGAGTTAACGCACTTCTTGTATATTATTGGCTTTCTGTTTATTAAGAATAAAAAATAAACGCATTTAACTCGCGTACTATCGACACTTTTAAATTTATTATTTTACATTTTACATTTTACATTTCCAAAATATCGACAGTACGCAGCGCAAGCCGGAGGCGTTACGCTACGTCTGGTACGCTTTACACTCGTTCAATAATAGTGGCAATCCCCATTCCGCCGCCGATGCAGAGGGTGATCAAACCCGTATTCAAATCACGTCTTTCCAACTCATCCATGAGTGCGCCTGTGAGCATGCAGCCTGTGGCGCCGAGTGGGTGTCCGAGGGCGATTGCGCCGCCGTTGACGTTGATTTTGGAATGGTCAACGCCCATGCTTTCCATGAAGTACATGGGTACGGCTGCGAAGGCTTCGTTGACCTCGAATAGGTCGATGTCGCTGACGTTCATGCCCGCTTGTTTGAGTGCTTTTCGGGATGCCGGGGCTGGTCCGATGAGCATTATGGTGGGGTCGGTGCCGATGACGGCTGCCGCACGGATTTTGAAGCGTGGTTTTATGCCCATTGCTTCGCCGATTTGTTTTGTACCTACGAGCGTGACGGCTGCACCGTCCACTATGGCAGAGGAATTTCCAGCGTGGTGGACGTGGTTGATGGCTTCTATTTCGGGGTATTTGTCTATCGCAACGGCATCAAATCCGCCCATTTCTCCCATCATTTCAAAGGAAGGGTTGAGGTTTGCGAGGGTTTCTTTTGTGGTGGATGGGCGGATGTTTTCGTCGGTGCCAAGTACGGTGAGTCCGTTGATGTCCACGACGGGGATTCTGGATTTGAATCGTTGGTCTTTTTCGGCTTGGGTGGCTCTCATTTGGGATTCGTAGGCGAATGCGTCCACATCGCTGCGCGAGTAACCGTATTTGGAGGCGATGAGGTCGGCAGAAATCCCCTGCGGTACCATTTTTCCGGGTATGGCTTGGGCTGGATCCATCAAGAATCCACCGCCATCCGAACCCATCGGTACGCGCGACATGCTTTCTACTCCTCCGGCAACCAATAATTCGCTAAATCCGGCGCGGACATAAGCGGCAGCTTGGTTGATGGCTTCGAGTCCTGAGCCACAAAAGCGGTTGAGGGTGACGCCGCAGAGGTGGTCGCCGTAGCCGGATTCTTGGGCGGCTGATTTGGCGATATTTACCCCTTGGTCTTTGACTTGGGCAACGCAGCCGAGTATAACGTCTTCGACTTTGGTGGTGTCAAAGTCGTTGCGTTGTTTGAGTGAAACGAGTGCTTGGCGAGCTAATTCGGTGGGCGTGATGCTATTAAGCGCACCTTTTTTATTGCCTTTTCCCCTGACGGTTCTGACGGCATCGTATATATAGGCTTCCATATTTTAATGATTAATGGTTAATGTATAATGTTTGTAGTGGAGTAGTGTATATTTTTGTTTAAAATAAAAATACACATTACAATTAATTCTGTTTCAATATAGTCTAATAGTGATAAATGTAAAATTGATAATCGAACAAGGCATAACCTTATAAACATCGTAAACTCAATAAACTAATCACTTATTCTTCTTCAATGACATCATAAATTCTACGACTTTGGCTTGTAATTCGGGGTTTTTGTTGAACTCGATGGTTTGTTTGGCGATTGCGGTTACGTCTCTATCAACTACGGTTTTGTAGAGTTCTTTTCTGAGGTGTTTTTTGGTGAATGAAAATACTTTGTGAAAGGTAATCATTCGTTCTTTTAGGTAGGCTTCGGCTCTTGGTAAGACTTCTTCGGCTGCTACGGATTCATCGACTAAGCCAATTTTTAGGGCTTCGTCGCTGTTGAATAACTTGGCTTGTTGGACGGCTTTCCACGCCTGAATTTCGCCCAAATGATAGGCATAGACATCGCAAAGCATTTCGGGGATTGGCATGTGCATTTTAAATTCGTGCATACCGACGACGTGTTTCGCGCCTTTTGCCATGATACGGTAGTCGGTGCAGAGGGTCAGTATCGTCGCGCCGGCAGGGGCGTAGCCCGTAATGGCGCAGACCAATGGCTTAGAAAACGTGACCAATGCCTGTAATGCGTACATATAGGATTCCCAAAAATGGACGCCTTCTTCTTCGTCCATCGTCGCAAGGCTCATCACATCCAATCCGGCACTAAATGCGTTGGGGCGACCCGCGAGTATCGCGCCTTTGATGGCTTGGTCTTGGTCGAGTGCTTCGAGTGTTTTTCGGATATCCAACAACAGGGGCGTGTTGATAGCGTTGACTTTGCCGTTGTCGAGTTGGATGATGGCGTAGTTTTGTTTTTGGTGGACTTGGAGGGTGGTGATTTCTTTCATGTAATTTGAATTATTATGTTTTTCCGATGGTTTAAGCCGCATCAATGGTAATTTGAAAATCTTGAAATAAGGGTTTTAATTCCCATATAAAGTTCATTTATTTTATTTCCGAACCATATATGTTTTTAATAGAATTACCAAAATCAAATTGTGTGTGTACAAAGGAAGATTCACCAAAGAATTCTTTAATTGCTTCTGTAGCAAAATCAATTCGTAAAGCAACTACGAATCCTTTATCTTTATAATCCTCTGCCATAATCCCAACTAAATAAAATTTTGGAGTTCCCTTTTTTCTGTCATTCCAATTTGGTACATACCAAAGACCGCTGCCGCTTATTCCCCTTAACTTTTTGGTTATTCGTTTTCTTTCCGAACCAAAAGGAACAACCTTTCTTTGGTATTTTACCAAGATAAAATGATCTGGATTGAATCCGTGTCGTTCATATTTCTCAATTTCTAATGGATATGTTAGATACTTTACTGGCGTGATGTCAAATTCAGCTTTTCCACTTTTTTTCTTGATTCCTGAAATGGGGTAACCTGCAATTACGTAATAGCCACCTTGCTCAACTTTATGATTTACTATAATATTAGAAGGGTTGCAAAATTTTAGGTTTCCTCCTTCAAAATGTTTGTTTTGTCGTTCTGAAAACTTTAACAGTCCAAAATCAATTGGATTGTCGGTATTGGATTTTTCATATGTTGTTAATACGACTCCATTTAACCAAATCATAGAATTATTTGCGCCCGGAACCATTAATTTAGGCCAATCTTTTAAATTGAGTAAATGCCCTGCACTTATTAGATATCTATCGTCATTTATCTTTAAAAATATTCCGCATCCAACCGGAATAGCTGAAGGAGGGTTTGGCACACTTATAACTGGTGTAACCCTCAGAGCTGTACGTGCCACCCTCTCCATTAATATATGCAATGTCTCCATGTCTTTTAAATTCTTAGTATCGCAATAATGGTTTTTTCACACACTTCACATGGTATTTATCATATTTTAGTGAAAATCCCTAACTTTGCAACATGCAACAACAACTCGAACACTACTTTGACCGCTTATGGTCACTCAATCGCAGCTTGACGGGTGAGGGCAACCGCGAATCGCTCCGTATTCTCTCTGAATTGGTGAATTTGAAGGTGCATGAAATACCAAGCGGAACGGCGTGTTTTGATTGGAATGTACCGCCCGAATGGAACGCCCGCGAAGCGTGGATTAAAGACCCAAAGGGTAATATCGTGGTCGATTTTCGGGAAAATAATTTGCATTTGTTGGGCTATTCTACGCCGATACATGCGAAAATGTCGTTGGCAGAATTGAAGCCACATCTCTACTCGCTGCCCGACCATCCTGATTGGATTCCTTACCGTACTTCGTATTATAAGGAGCGTTGGGGATTTTGTCTGACGCATAATCAGTTGATGTCGCTGCCCGATGGCGAATACGAGGTTTTTATTGATTCGACCTTAGATAAAAACGGTTCGATGACGTTTGCGGATGCGGTGATTGAGGGCGAAACGGAGGAAGAAATTCTATTTTCGACCTATATCTGTCACCCTTCGATGGCGAATAATGAATTGAGCGGTCCGTTGGTGCAAGCCTTTCTTTATCAGGCGATTAAAGCACTCGGAAAGACACGCTATACTTATCGTTTTGCTTTTCTGCCGGAAACAATCGGCGCGATTTATTACCTCTCGCAACATGGCGAACATTTGAAAGAAAAACTCCGCGCCGGATATGTTTTGAATTGCATTGGCGATGCCGGAAAATTCACTTATAAAAGAAGTCGCCAACTTACCTCACTCGCTGACCGTGCCGCCGAAACTGTTCTTGCACAAACAAAAATCGGCTGCCATGCAGAAGATTTTTTTCCACTCGGAAGCGATGAACGGCAGTATTGTTCGCCGCATTTTGACTTGCCGATGGGGTCGGTGATGCGAACGCGATATTACAATTACCCTGAATACCATACTTCGGCAGATAATAAAGATTTTATTTCTTTTGAAGCGATGGAAACGTCTGTTTTACGCCTCTTGGATATTATCAAATTATTGGAAGCTAACGCTTTTTACGTCAATCAAATGCCGCATTGCGAACCGCAACTTGGTAAGCGCGGACTCTACCCAAATCTTGGTTCGGACACGTCCACTCGCCTACGTGTGGGCGCGATGATGTGGACGCTAAACCTTGCCGACGGAAAGCATGATTTGATTGATATTGTGAGACGTAGTGGTCAGCCTGTTTCGGAGATTTTGGAGGTGGTGAAGACGCTGACAGAGCATGGTTTGCTTGTACGGACGTAAAACGATTTTGTAAATCGTTCTGCGTTGCAGATTAGTTAATTTTACAAAAACGTGGGTAAAAATACGCATTTTTTGCCCGCGTTTTTTATAATTTGGAACGATTTGCAGAATCGTTTTATTTTTACTCGGCAGCTAAAGCAGCCGCTACTTGTTCCAAAAATTCCTTTGCCGCTTGCGGCGTCAAATGCGAACAATCCGCATAAATTTCTTCCGAATTATTGGCATATTTTTTTTGATAATTAAAATATTGTGTAAAGCTAATTTCGGAAAAAATGCTGTCTATTTCACTTGAATTTTCTAAGGCTTGCAAATCCTCACATATCGGCATCACCAAGCCGTAAACTTGCGAACCATTTTCGCGAAAATGTCGTACCTGTGCATCCATGTCACGCGAGTATGTGTGTACAAGCGAATCCAAATTAAATTTCTCAACTTGCTTATTAAACCATTCTAATTGAAAGGCTTGCCTTTCTTCGTAATTACCTCGTTCTTTGACGATTACACCGCCTTTTTTATCATAATTATGCTGTAAAAAAAACGGTGAATTGCCTGCGCGATATTCGTTGATTGATTTTTTTTCATACAAAAAAGAATGTTGTTTGAACCAATACGCAGTTTGTAATTGTACGTTTTCCAAACGACTATTTTCCCACTTTTTTATTCGCTTAAAATTGCGCCAAGTCGGGGAGAAATGATTGACGCCGACGATGATTTTTTTTGGATAAATTTTCTCTTTCTTCAAGTATTCCAGTACATCCAAACCATTGCTGCCGGGCATAGCGAGATTGATGGTCGGGCTGCCCGTTTGCGCTTCGATAATGTCGGGTTTGATGCCCCATTCGATGCGACTGTCGCCAATGAAAAGGATGGTGTTTTTCGTAATTTTTGGGAGCAATCGAGCGGCTTTTTCGATGGTTTGGTGGTGGCTGATTTTGGGCATAAACAGGCGCATCGCCATTTCAGGAATGACGATGCAGATGACTGTAAATAAGACTAATTTTGTGAGAAATTTTACCACTAAGGGTACTCAAGCCCCACATGTAGAAACGTAGAGACAGGCATGCCCTGTCCTAGGTTCTTACATGTGTTTTTTTATACGATAACTTCACCGCCCATTTTAGTAACGGTGTCTTTGATTTGTCCGGCTATCAATTTTTTTGGCATCAACATCGGTGTTTTGGTGATGGCAATTTCAAGCGTTTCATCCTCAGCATTGAGGGCGTAATTGCCTTTGACGCCTTTTGTGGAAATATCGCCGCTTTCGCCTTCCATCTCAACGCCCATTTTTCCCATGACGTGCTTGAGTTTTGAATAGATTTCAGGGGTGATATTTTTAAATTTTAATTGCATGGTGATAATGATTAACGGTTAATGATTAATAATTAATGGTTAATTTGTGGTTCGTTTTAAACTTAAAGTGGTTCTTTGACAAATCTTGTGATTGTTCGTTTTTCTGTCTCGCGATTGTTCGTCCCTTGCGTAAGGGATAGTAGGTGTTGTTTGAACGTAAGGGAAGAGGAAAAAAATAATCTACCCGTCTGAATTGTTCTTTTTCTTATATGTTTCACTTAGTGAAAGAAAATAAATAACTTGCCCCATTATGCTTGTTCTTTTTTCTTCTAAAAAACACAAAAAATAGTTCCGTAGCTATGGCTATGCAACGATTTTTTGAATTCTTTAGAAGAAAAAATTACGGCGCATTTTGGAACAATTTATTTAATTTCTTTCACTAAATCTTCCTTACGTAGCTCGGCTATGCGCGTCAAATTTAGCCAAACATATAAAAAAAATAACTTCTTCATTTGGGGCAGATTATTTTCTTCCTCTTCCCTAACGTAGCGATAGCGGAGTGGAGAGAGTGCCGGATAGCCCGACCCCCGACTGATAAGGAGGGGGATACGCCCAAATTTTCATTCACTTTACTGGATTTGTCAAAGAACCCTTAAAGTTAAGCCTAATTGCCGCAATCGGAAATGTGCGCTGAAAAATCTGCCTGTGCTTTTACGGAAAAACCGTTGCCCAAGGAAATATTTTCTCCTGCTCTATAATTCACTGTTCCGCCATCGGGTATAGTTCCGTCGGATACAATATCAATGTCCGCCTGATAAGTATTGTCGGGAATCACATATGATAAATTGAGCGAAATCGGGCAGTTAATACATATATCGGGCAAGCAGCCGACGTAATTATCGTAATTGCCTTCATTTGTCTCCAATAGTATTCCATTACTATCTATTGTACCAATAAAAGTGATGGGAAAGTCAGAAAGTGTGCGCCATGTGATATTCAAACAACTTGCTGCATCAATAATATCAAAAGCAATCCGTCCTATGGGCATCCATTTATCGGTCAGCAGATAGCCAGTGCCAGATGCCAATTCTACGTTATAGCTGACAGTGCTGCCTAAAGTGCCATAAAGCGTATGTATATTATACGTGCTTGTTCCGATTCCGTCATTTACTGTTCCTGAAAGGCCTAGTTCTTGGTCGAGACGAGGATTAGTTAATGCTAAAGTATCGTAGTCGAAACGATAGTTTTGCTCTGATACTCTGAATGTCGTTGCTGCATTGGATGCCTTCAACTGAATATCGAAGTAAATCACCGCATCTTCGCATTGAAAAGGATGTTCTTGAACGATACGGACATCGTATTGACCTGTTTGGGCAATGGCATAAGTGAACGCGAACAATGTTAGAAAAAGGGTGGGTAATGTTTTCATAGTAAGAGAATTTGTATGTTTTTATATTAATTACGTATTGATTGAGACACTAATTTATAAATTAGCCGTGTTAATTCCTAACTATCCTTATTTTTTCCTAATTTTTTATTTTTTGATCGCTTTACGTGGTCTGGACTTTGGGTATTAGGTAATCGGGTAATCAGGCTAACGAAGATATAATTTGTTGTTTATCAACAGAATAAAAATTGCAATAAAAGTAATTTGAAATAAAATGTAAATCAGTATAAATTATTGATAATGAGCGATTTACCTAATTAGGGAACACGAAGAAAATAATCTAATTACCCGATGTCCAAAGTCCATACGTGGTCAAAACTGAAAATAAATAAACGACTGCGGCTTGCCCGTTCCCAAAAACAAAATCAAATACACGAGTACGATGTACATGCCCCAGCGTAAAACCACATGCCAAGAGGCAATATCAAGCGCGAAAACCTTGTGTCGTTGCAGCCATTCAAAGCCAAGAATACCAGCAACATACACGATAGGAAAACGGTAATCCGAAGGGAATGAAAACAAACTGGCGTCGAAAATACCGCCGATATATAACACCGCATCTGTCACCGTAGGCGCGCGGAAAAATGTCCAAGCCAGTAAGACCAATGCAAAAGTCATAGCGATTGCGCCCGCCTCACGTAACGAGGGAAGCAGGCGACCTTCGGCGGCGATATTGGTGTATTTTTTTCTTCCGAGAAAAATAAAAGGCAAGTAAAACAAACCATGCAAAACACCCCAAGCAATAAATGTCCAATTCGCGCCATGCCAGAAGCCACTCACCGTAAAGGTCACGAAAATATTGAAAAATTGCCGCCCTTTACTCGCCCGACTACCGCCAAGCGGAATATAGACATAATCGCGAAACCAAGTCGAAAGTGAGATGTGCCACCTGCGCCAAAATTCGCCAATATCGCGCGAGAAATACGGAAACGAAAAGTTGGTCATCAGTCGAAAACCAAACAACTTTGCCGTACCAATCGCAATGTCCGAATAGCCCGAAAAGTCGCAGTAGATTTGTATGGCAAAATATAAAATTCCGAGCGCGAGAACACTGCCGCTTAATTCGCTATAATTTGTAAAAATCTCCTCCACCGCAGGTGCGAGATTGTCGGCAATGACCATCTTTTTAAACAAACCCCAGAGGATTTGTCGCATGCCTTCGGTGGCTGTTTTTTCATCGAAAGTACGCGCTCGCTCAAATTGCGGTAAGAGGCTCGCTGCCCGTTCAATGGGTCCGGCTACGAGTTGTGGAAAGAAACTAACGAAAGCAAAAAAGCTAATCGGGTCGCGTGTAGGCGTGAGTTGCTTGCGGTAAATGTCAATGGTATAACTTAGCGTTTGAAAGGTATAAAAACTGATGCCGACAGGCAGCACGATTTGTAACGTAAAGGGGTCGAGGGCGATGCCCATTCCTGCAAATAATTCTACAAATGATTCAATAAAAAAATTATAGTATTTGAAGAAGCCAAGTATGCCGAGATTGGTTGCCAAACTTGCGGCGAGTAAGAGTTTTCTGTGTAGTGACTTTTCGGTATCGTGCATCAATAGCCCAACCACAAAATCTACCACCGAACTCACTACAATCAACAACAAAAATTTCCAACTCCAACAACCATAAAAATAATAACTCGCCGCCAACAAAAACAGGTTTTGCAAACGGATATTGCGCCGCCCAATCCCCCAATACGCCGCAAATACGACAGGCAGAAACAGGGCAAATTGTATCGAATTAAATAACATGGTTTGGTTTATTGGTGATTAGTGATTGGTGATTGGTTTTAGAATGGTAAATCATCATTTTGGAGGTTTATTATTTGATTTTCTGTGTTTTTTTCTGGTGGTGTGTAAAGTTCTTTATAAGTTCCAACTTCATGAGAATACCTCTTTCCGACAGATAATTTTTTATGAAAATGAACTTGAGTATCTAAACGAAGGACTTTTTTCACCACATCAATTACGTAATAATAATCATTACCGTTTAGTCCGTCTTCTTCTTTTAATTTGACTCCAAACTCACCTATTTCTTGGTTATTATTCCTGTCAAAAAACCTTGTAATTGCCTTGTTTTCTATTTTTAAAAATCGGTACGTTCCTAAACTAATATCTATTGAAAATGAGAACATTTCATTGTACTTTTCATTCAAATCCTGACAGCAATTCATTACGTATTTTAAATCATAAAACGCATCACAAACGACATAATTCCAGTTTGAAATAGGTGCTGAAACAGCGATAGTTTCAAAGTGTCCGTTTTCATCAAAATCATTTACGTCTCGTACTTTTTCTAATGAAAAACCCCATCTGCACGAAGTAATATCTCTTAATTTCAATGCCGTACAAATATCATTTTTATTACCGTTTTTTATGGCAATAACAAAAATACGACTCATATCAAATGGAATTTTTCTTTTCATTCTTTTAGTTAATTTTTGATTGAACAAGTACTGCCAACTCCACGTTCCACTTCTCTCTACCTTGTTTATTCAAATGATAAACCGTATCAAAAAACAAGCTATCAGCGTAAGCAATATCTTCCGGTTTGCCCAAGACTTCAAAGGGCAATTCGGCGTAATATTCTTGCAAAATTGCCAATTCATCCGTCGTTTGCTCATACATCGAACGGATAAAAGCAGGATAAACCATAATCACTTTCGCTGCGCCTTTTGCTTGGGCTTTTTCGTAAAAATCGGTGAGGATTTTCACTTGCGAATCGAAGCCTTCGACATCCCATGTTGGCGACCACGGTTTGCGCTTTTCGGGTACGGGCATATTGGTATGTGCGATGACATCTCCGCATTCGTTAAAGGCATTACGACGATAAACGGTTGCTTTTTTCTTGATAGTTCTTTTTCTAAAGCCTTGTTTGCGAGCTTTTTGTGTAATTTTCACTGCGTCATCTAAGGCAAAACCCATTCTATCATATTCAGTCAGTCCCTTTGTCCACGCTTTTGATTTTGGGTTGATTTGGTTCATCGTGTACAACATTTTCCCGCTACCCGTCTCATTCAAATAATACGGAATACAAACCACCACTACATCACCTTTTTCTATCACGGACAAAGTTTCTTCTATAATGAAATTCAAACCTAAAGCCCCATGCAAACCTAAATTGACGACCGGACGTCCCAATTCACGTTCCAAATATTTGCTATCCAATCCAAACGCCAAATTGGAATTGCCCATAAACAGCACACGCGGTTTGTCGAGTGTCGCCAATCGCGCATGACGGTCTATCGAAGCCGCGAGATAGTGGTTGGATGGGTCTTCGTCTGCCACTACGGTTGTGCTGTATCGGTATAAGCCGTATAACAGCAACGCAGAGAGGGCGAGGAAAGCTAAAAGATTTGTCAGGAAAGATTTCAAATTAGTGTTGTTGTATTTGAGGATAAAAAAACCAAAATAAAAAATATTTACGCCACGTTCCTGAACTTAAGGAACGCTGAAAAAATAAATGTTACAACTTAAGCAGCAATTCGATATGATAGATGAGGTACTTTTTGATTAAATTGAATTCTATGGT
>ENA-ORXM01001425-ORXM01001425.1-marine-metagenome-genome-assembly--contig:-NODE-1425-length-33514-cov-15.672847_pt1 | contig 33514 bp, 29 predicted proteins | sample MGYA00237867_ERZ511480 | MGnify/ENA primary metagenome ERZ511480 (study PRJEB26309, sample SAMN06266103) | marine metagenome | isolation source: Algal blade | place: United Kingdom:Sidmouth, United... | reverse complement strand
AAGCGGGCGGGCTAGCAAAGAACCCATAGGTTCGGCGAGGCTTTTTAACGAAGGAACATGAAGAACAAAATAAATAAATACCGTCATTCTAAACTAGAATTGGTATAACTAGGAGTCTGTTTTATAGAGCTATCATGTCTATATATGCACTCTGTTTCTTTGCATACAAGGCTATCCTCTACTTTCATTGACAACATTTAGACCAAGGTTTTTTTAACCCCTTGCTTTTACTAATCTATGTTCGCCATAGTTCAGAGTTATAATGCAGCCATTCTAATTTGACATAGGTAGAAAAAACTATGAAAAAGCTAGTATAATCATGTCGTACGAACAGCTATCCCTACAGATCGAACTGTGTAAGACTCTTAAACTGTTCTAGCCTTGCATCCACATCCTCACTACTTAATGTCTTTATCTTGTCTAAGCTAAATTCTTCTACACAATGAGAAGCCATAGCAGAACCGTGTATGATCGCCCTCTTGATATTACCATAAGAGATGTCATCCGTCTTAGCCAGGTAGCCTATGAATCCACCAGCAAAGGTATCACCCGCTCCAGTAGGATCTTTCACAACAGCTAGAGGTAATGCCGGTGCATAGAATAATTCTGAGTTATAGAATAACAGCGCGCCATGTTCCCCCTTCTTGATAACAAGAATCTTAGGACCCATTGCGTGTATTTTTTCAGCAGCATGTACCAGAGAATATTCTCCAGATAACTGTCTCGCTTCATCATCATTGATGGTCAGTACATCTACTTTACTGATGGCTTTTTTCAGACTGTCCATGGCTACATCCATCCAGAAATTCATTGTATCCAGAACGATAAGTTTAGGCTTACTTTCTAGCTGGTCCATAACCTTCAGCTGGATCTCTGGTGTCAGATTTCCGAGCATAACAAATGATGGTTTATTATAGGCATCTGGAAGCACAGGATCAAAATCCGCAAGAACATTAAGATCGGTAACAAGCGTATCTCTAGAGTTCATATTATCATGATACTTACCCGACCAGAAGAATGATTTTTTCCCTTCTACAATTTCTATCCCTGCAGAATCTACCCCTCGGGATTCTAAAAGTTCTATTTCTGATGTAGGAAAATCTTCCCCTACGATAGATACCACCTGTATATTATTCGTGTAGAAAGAAGCCGACCACGCGGCATAAGTACAGGCACCACCGATCACCATTTCCACTTTTCCGTATGGCGTTTCTATCGTATCAAAGGCCATCGTTCCGATCATCAATAAACTCATATATTATATATTTTTGCGCAAATGTAAGTAATAATGTGCTATGCTTGCTAAACTTATAGAGTTAATATAGGGAGTATTTGGGCGTTCCTTCCCTGTCTGCCGAAGCCCTCGCGCTTAAGCTAGTCCACAAAAACCTTAACCCAGGCAGAAAGACAACAATAATCTAACGCAGTCTTAAAGGGGATCATCACAGATCCGATAGCTATAACCATCTATTAATAAGTTCTGCCTTACCCACGCTCTTCGGCAGCCAGAGAAGTCAGGCTATACAGTACTCCGCGTTCGCTGCGGTGCTACGCACATGGACTCCATTACATTACGGCCATTACTTCCTATCCTTAACGTGGAACAGATAGCAGCTCTAATTTCTAGAAAAAGCAGATATTTATAGACCTAGAAAACCTCCAATATATTACTTTACAAGAGTATGATTCATAGTAGTTAGAAAACGATTAGGTGCATTCGATATGCCTTTTTGAAATAAATTAGCACCTTAGATCATTCTTAAAATGTATATATTACCCTTCCAATAATCACATTTTTCAATATTATATGTATGTTTGGAGCATTTACATAACCTTATTTGCTATTACACTTTGGGAGATATTAGTCAGAAACACGAAAGAATATTTGAAGATGAGCTGCTGCCGCATATCGATGCTCTAAAAACCTTTGCTTTTCACCTCAGCTACAATGAAGATGATGCTAATGATCTGGTCCAGGAGACCTACATGAAGGCATTAAGATTTATAGATAAGTACATCGAGGGAACTAATGCGAAGGCATGGTTGTTTAAAATTCTGAAGAACGCGTACATTAACGAGTACCGTAAGAAAAGTAAGAGGCCTAAGAAAGTAGATTTTGAAGATATTGTTAGCTATCACGATAGTGATGATGCAGGAAGACAAGGCTACCTAGACCTTAGAGAAGAACTGTTTGATAGTATGATGGGTGATGAAGTCACTACTGCTATTAATGCTTTGCCGATAGATTTTAGAACCGTTATACTGCTATGTGATGTAGAGGGATTTACCTACGAGGAAATTTCTAAAATCATAGATGTACCAATAGGAACAGTGCGTTCACGTCTTTTTAGAGCTAGAAATATGCTTAAGGAAAAACTTAAGAAATACGCCGAGAAGATGGGATATGAAGATAAGAGGGGAGATAAAAAGGAGAAACCGTCAGAAAAAGAATCAGAAGATACGACAAGCGAAGAGGAATAATCTTTTGCGTGTAATTTGATTTTTTACTGATTTTATATACTGGAATTATACTTGGATTATTTGTTTATCAATTTAGATTTAAAGGAAAAACTAGAGCCATGGAAAGATTCAAAAACTCTGGAGATTTAAGACATTCTATAAGTTTGTATTTTGACAATGCCTTAAATACCGCAGACGAAAAAAACTTAATAGATAGAGTAAACGCTGACCCTACCTATTCAAGAATTTTTAACAAAGAGAAGAACTTTAGGGACTTTATTAAAAACAATGTAAAAAGACCCACCGTATCTCCTGATCTGATTCAGACCATCAGAAGCAGAGTAAAAATAGACTAGTCTATTTCTACACAGATGCAAAAAAAATTAGTAGCAGATTTTCATTTTCTTGGAAATCTGTTTTTTTATGAGTCAAGCCCTAACTCAGATCTAAGTGCTCATAAAAGGAACCATGAGGTTTCTAATATAAAAAAGAAGTCGATCCGTAATATCAGCCTTAGTTTCTATTCTGGTGACTTGATGATTTACTACAATATCTTGAACATCTAATTTAATATCTATTTTTTCATTTGGGTAATAACTTATAGAAGCCTACCTTTTGAGAAAGAAAAGTTGTCCATTTTTCTGGAAATTGTCCAATTATCTATTATCCATTATTATTATAGATAACTTACCTTCACTAGCTTCAGATTGCTGTTTCTTTCGCTAGGAACAATGAACTCCTGGTTGCTGAGTTGCATGGCATCTCTGAACCGCAGTTTTAGTTCCTGATATTTGGTACTCATAAGGCTTTTTCGCTTTAGCTTTCCAGATGGAGAGAGTACATATTCGCTGACGATATTATCACGTTTTATTTCATCATTGAAAATTATTTTCAGTCGAGAAGGACTTGTAAAGAGAAAGAAAGAAGAGAACACACCGTTGTCATCTTGAGAAAATTGCTTCTTATGTAGTATAGTATTCCATCTACTTTTTCCATCTGGACTAAGCGCATGCAGACTCACTTCTTCCATATAGAAATCCATGTATCTTCCTATGCCACCCAAAGACGGATCTCCTCTATAGGACTGGAAAGGTGCTCTCCTAGAATACACTTTATTAAACTCTGTAAACACCACAAAGCCTCCATCCTCTGTATGTATAATATCTTTCAGTTTGTGATATTCTAACTTATCAGGATTTTTCTTCTTATTACCATAGATATCTTTGTAGAATGCCTTATCAAATTCGGACAACTGTATGGCATCATCTTCTAATAGATAGTCATTTACTCTGTAATAGAAAATACCTCTAGAATGAGCATTAGACTTAGTATTGTATAGGCCTGCAAGTAAGTAAGTCTTATTTTTTTCATCATAGATGCTAGCAAGATCTATTGCATATAGATCATTGAAGGGCAGTACAATGTTATCATAAGTATCCGTTTTCGTGTCTAAGTCTAGGATAACAAAATGATGATCCTTATTATTGATTTTTTTGGTATTTTTTTCGAAAAGAAAGAATATCTTCCCCTCATTGGTAAATGTTATATTTTTATAATCCTTGTACAGATCTACATTTTCTACTTCTAGCACTTCGTCATAAACCAAAGCTGATTTTTCATGATCGATTATTTTCAGAAAAATACCATTTTTCTTATCTAGATAATAAAGTAGCGTAAGCGATTTATTCTCATTTGTAATCATCCGATATTTAGTGCCACCCTCTTTTTCAGGCACATAGAAGAGGGGTGTAGTATCTATTGCTATGCCCTGGTCATTGTATTTTCTCATCATGGTTATGATAGAGTCAGACTGATAGGTGTACAGTATATGAAAACATGTATCAAAGGGGACAACCCCATGAAAGAGGACTTTCTTTTTTTCTAAGCTCAGGGAGCGCTCATATTTATAGCTCAGATCTTGCTTGAACACATTGATCACTTTTTCTGTGCCACTATCTCTGAAGACCACAATACTTTCGTTTATTTTACCCAATAAATCATAAGAGTAATCATTTCTTATATTGATCTCTTCTGAGATGGTAACATTTTGTGCAGACAGATTTTTACCAAACAAAATTAGAAAGAGGAAAGAGGAAAAATTAAATATTAGTATATACCGCTCCATACCTATAAAAGTCAAGTATTTAATTTACAAAAGCAAAAAGAACATGAATTATTATCGACTTCTCTTAGGATTCTGTCGCTAGAACTCTTAAGAACTGCTTTCGCGGTTTTATTTTCATCCGACTTATAGATTAGAACTTCGTAATGAGGTTTATAGCTTCTTAGAACGTAACAGATTCTCTAGTGTATAATACGAGTTTCATGTTAAGTAGTGATTTTTTCATTTTTTATGACTTCCTTTTTCTCTGCAAAAAAACTTATATCGTAGCTTTACGTTTATGAGCAATAAAAAACTAATAGAGTGTGTTCCTAACTTCAGCGAAGGAGTGAACATGCAGATTATCCAGAAGATCACTAACGAAATAGAAAAAGTAGAAGGTGTCAAGTTACTAGATGTGGATCCAGGGAAAGCAACGAATAGAACGGTAGTAACCTTTGTCGGAGAACCTGAGCCAGTCATAGAAGCTGCTTTCCAAGCCATCAAGAAAGCTGCTGAGCTTATAGATATGAATAAACATAAAGGAGAACACCCGCGCATGGGAGCAACGGATGTATGTCCTCTTATTCCTATTTCTAATATAACAATGGAAGAGGTAGTTGTATATGCTAAAAAACTAGCTGAGAGAGCGGGTAAAGAATTAGAGATTCCCTTCTATCTATACGAAGCGGCGGCAACTACGCCTGAGAGAAGAAATTTAGCTACGGTGCGAGCAGGAGAATATGAAGGACTTTCTAAAAAACTAGAAGATCCTAAATGGAAACCGGATTATGGTCCTTCTAGGTTTAATGCGCGTGCAGGTGCTACAGCGATCGGTGCGAGAGATTTCTTAGTAGCTTATAATGTAAATCTAAATACAACTTCTGTGAGAAGAGCAAACTCTATAGCCTTTGACGTAAGAGAAAAAGGTAGACTTAAGAGAGCAGGAAAAGGTCTAACAGGAAAGCTTATAAATGATAAAAAAGGTAATCCTAAAAGAGTACCAGGAAAATGTAAATCCGTAAAGGCGATAGGATGGTATATAGAGGAATATGGCCTTGCTCAGATTTCTATGAACCTAACTAATATTAGTATCACATCTGTCCACGAAGCGTTCGAAGCTTGTAGAGCATCTGCAAACAAACGTGGTATGAGAGTAACGGGTTCTGAAATAGTGGGCCTCGTACCTAAGAAAGTACTGATAGATGCGGGTAAGTTTTTTCTCTCTCTTCAGAATAGATCTATAGGTATATCAGATGAAGAGATTATACATGTTGCTGTAAAGTCACTAGGACTAGATGAGTTAGGTCCCTTCGATCCTAAGAAAAAGATAATAGAATATCTGATGGAGGAAGATGATCAGTTTCCCTTATTACAACATAATCTCAGAGAATTTGCCGATGTAACGGCATCAGAAGCACCTGCTCCAGGTGGAGGAAGTATTGCAGCATACGTAGGAGCACTAGGCGTATCTCTGGGAACTATGGTTGCTAATTTATCGGCTCACAAGAGAGGATGGGATGATAGATGGGAAGAGTTTTCTGGCTATGGAGAAGAAGGCCAGCGCATCAAAGAACAACTACTCAGATTAGTCGATGAAGATACTAATGCTTTTACCAAAATCATAGATGCTATAAGACTACCTAAAGCGTCGGCACAAGATAAACAGATGCGTTCTGTAGCGATAAATCTTGCAACCAAGAATGCTATAGAAGTTCCTCTACAAGTAATGCAAACATCAGCTAGCATGTTTCCCTTACTGAAAGCAATGGCTAAGATAGGAAACCCTAATTCTGTATCTGATGCTGGCGTCGGAGCACTATGCGCATATACTGCTATCCATGGTGCTTACCTCAATGTTCTCATCAACTGTAAAGAGTTCTCTGAAAAATCTTATGTAGAAAAAACCATCAAGAAAGCAGACAAGTTATTACTAAAATCAGCTAAAGAAAGAGATGCTATTCTAAAGGAAGTCTCAAAGAAAATGTAAAAATTATTATCCTCTCAGGAGGAGATGTCCGTAGGACAGAGGAGGATTTTTTTTCTTTTTCGTTATTTACTAGAATAAGTGTTTCTATACAATTGGTAACATAATAAGAAAAAAAATGAAAAACTCGCTTATGCCTTTGTTTGATAAAATAATGCTTCGCAAGAGATATATCTTCGAACCATCGAATCAATAATTTTTTTTACATGAATAAACAATCCAGACATAGGTCATTCCACAAGTTTCTTAACAGAATTCTTGCAGGTTTAATTGCTTATTCTATTCTACCTAAAAAACTTGCTGTGAAAATGTATGATTATCAGCTAGCTAATTCCTCTTAATTATAACTATTTTAGTATTGAACTCAGGTAAATAATCCTAATATTCTGGTACCAAGAAATCTAATTGACATAAGGACAAACAAAATATCTAATTGACAGATAAAATAAAAATAGGAAATATAGGAGAAGAAATGGCCACTAAGTTTCTACGACGAGCAGGGTATTCTATTATGGAAAGGAACTGGCGATTCAAGAGAGCAGAAATAGATATTATATGTATGGACGGAGAAACCATGGTATTTGTAGAGGTAAAAACAAGGTCTTCAGAACATTATGGTCTACCTGAGGAATTTGTCAATGCTAAGAAACAAAAGCTACTATTCGATGCAGCTAACGCTTATATGGAGATATCAAAACATGAATGGCTTATTAGATTTGACATTATAGCTATCGTACTTAATGGAGCAAAGTCAGTAAAGACTAAACATCTCAAGGATGCTTTTTTTAGTGGAATATAGGCTACTACTAATTGAACAATTATGTGCTCATAAGTTAATTTGATCTAAGGTATGGTCTAATTTTGCTTTCCATAGGTATAGTATGAGAAGCTAGAAAAAAAGTTCTATTTTATTTTGGGGACATGCAGCATTCTGTATGTAAACTGTGTATTCGTTTATGAATATATTAATTGAATAAAATAAAAAGAAATGCAAAAGTCAAAAATTATAAGTTTTCTCTTCCTTATAGGAATATTTTTTGTTGCTTGTCAAAAAGACAACCTTGTTATTTCAGAAAATCCAGTAGATCCACCAGTTGTGACTATGTGGGAAACATCGATCAGTGGAATAGTAACGGATCGAGAGAACAATGCACTCGAGTATGCTGAAGTCCATATCGGAGTCAGAACAGTACAGACTAACGAGCATGGTCGCTTTACTATTAAGGAGTTAGTGAGTTCAGAAAAAGCAAGTATCAGAATATCTAAAGCTGGCTATTTTGATAATTATCCTGTATTCTACCCTGAGAGGGATCAAGCGCAGGAAGTGAGAATACAGCTGAGCGAGCGTAGATTAGCAGGTTCTATAAACAATGGTTCTAGTGTTGTAGAATATGAAAACCATAAAATCGATTTTGGAACGAGTAAGTTCACAACTGAGGATGGTAGTATATATTCCGGATCAGTAAATGTTTATATGGATTACCTAGATCCTACTGATCCTAATCTATCTGAGTTTATGCCAGGAGATTTAGTAGGAGTTACGACAGAGGGCGAGGAGCAAATCTTAGAGAGTTATGGAATGGTAAATGTAGAATTGGAGGATGAAAGTGGTAATGTACTAGACCTTGATGGAGAAGCTATCATAAGGATGAATGTACCTTCAGCGATAATAGGTTCGGCACCAGCTTCCATTCCACTCTGGTATTTTGATGAAGTTTCTGGAAATTGGATCGAGGACGGTATGGCTGTTCTAGAAGGAAACGAATATGTAGGATCTGTAACGCACTTTACATTCTGGAACTGTGATGTACCTTTTCCATTAGTAACAATCAATGGTCTTGTAAATACCTCCGCAGATGCTACGACACTTACGGTAAGAATAACGCGAGAAAATGGAAATACTGGATCAGTAATTCCTAATGCTAGAGGATACTTTGAGGGTAAGGTGCCTGAGGGCGAAATATTGCTCTTAGAAATTATATCTCCTTGTGGTACGGTAATACACTCAGAAGAAATAGGTGCTTTTTCTAATGATGCTTCAGTAGGTCCTTTTACAGTAGACTCAGATGTTTTAATGGTGTCAGTTTCTGGTACCGCTGTAGATTGTGATATGAATCCGCTAGTAAACGGTTATGTATTAGTAAATTCAGGTGCAGAAGTAGGTCAATATATTACTGTTAATGATGGTGTATTTTCTGATATCGTCATAGTATGTTCAGAGAATCCTATTGAGATTATCGTATATGATACTAACAATCTAAAAGCAAGTGAAACGATAGAGTTCCCATATAATACAAATCTAACAACCGGAGAGATAAGCTCATGTTTTACAGATATCCCTGCTCAAGGAATGTATATAAGTGGGTCTGATGTAAATTATTTTATCCCTGCAGAAGGTAAGGTGTCTATAATTGGCAATCAATCATCTTATGAATTCACATTGCTGGATGATTTTGGTAACGGGAACAAAAGAATTTATCAAATAACAATATTAAATTGGACACAGGATATCAATGATCTTCAGCTTCTTCTAACATATTCTACGCAAGTAATAGGAGTTCCAGGAGATGAATATGCTGTATCTTTTGACAATGTGGTAAATGCTATAATAGATGAAGATAGTGGAGGGTTACTGGATATTGAGCTTGAGGGTTGTGAAGTAAATGTAATTTCTTCCACTACAGAAACAAGCTACTCAGATCATAATGTTAGAATAGTTGGACTTTTTGAATAAGACATAGATTAATAATCATTGAATACGATCATAGACATATCAGCGTGTAAACGTAGGGAGCGAAAAGCTCAGCAACAATTGTTCAATCATTTTGCTCCCTATGTTTTTACTGTATGTCGTAGATATAGTAGTACAAATGAAGATGCGCAAGAAGCAATGCAAGATTGTTTCGTGCGTATTTTTAATAAACTAGATGCTTATAATCATCACAAAGGTGAACTGAAGCCTTGGGTTGCTAAGATCAGTGTAAATATTTGCCTTAATAGACTTAGAATAAAAAAAAGTATGTTACCTGCAAGTAGAGCTGAACTAAAAGAGCATCATTTTAATATTCCGTTAGTTCAAGATACGGAGCAAGATGAAAAGGAAGAGGTGCTTCTAAATGCTATCCAAAAACTTTCTACAGGTTACAGACAAATATTAAACCTATTTGTTTTTGAAAGATTAAAGCATAAAGAAATTGCAGAAATGTTAAATATTTCTGAGGGGACCTCTAGATCTCAATTGACAAGAGCGAAGTCACAACTAAAGAGGATTATAGAAAAAAATAAAATAACACACTATGGCATCTGATCCGTTCGAAGAAGAATTGTTTGAGTTATTAGGGGATTATGATTCACCGGTAGACAAAGAACAAGCATGGCAGGAACTGCAAAGTAAGTTGCCTGAGCCTACTAAGAGAAGGGTATTCCCTTTTTGGCTTAATTTCTTTGCGTTTATCATTGTGGGTGGTATTGCTGTGTATGCGTATACTCTAGGACAAGGTGTCCAGGATAACGTCAGTCTGAGCAATGCTGAAATAAAATTAAATGAAAATTTGAGTACTCCATCGGGTATAAGTAATGTTGTTGTAAATACTAAGAATAATAAGAGTAATCAAGGTGTCTCGGAGGATGGAAGCATAAACACAATTAGTAATAACAATGAACAAAAAAACCCAGAGCAACAATTAAATGAGAACGTACGAAGTACTAACAACCTAATAAACAATTTAAGTTCAGTAGAAAAATCAACTTCAACCATTGACAATAATTATGATAGGATTGCCATATCAAAGTTAAAGAAGTCAGATATATTTCAGAAGGGAAGCTCTGTATTTACACAGCAGTTCTCTCAGCAATCTTTTACTACCCAGCGAAAAGAAAACCATGTAAGAGATAATTTGCAAGCTGTAAATATAGCTGGTGTATCTGAGTTTAAAACATTTGGCATAAACAATAAGCCACCTGCCGATATATCGTTGCTCTCAAATTTAAGTAAAGCTCCTCAGTTCATAGCGTCTTCGAGAAAAGCATTTACACAGACACCTAATTTTGCAATGATTAGTCGAGATAAGAAAGTGTCAGCAGAAAAGAGTGATCGCTGGGAGACTAAATTTTATCTAGAGTATGGTAAACTAAATCAAAACAGGCTTGCCAATAAACTAGCACAAGAAGAAATTGTTGCTTGGTTAGATGATACAGAAAAAGAACTCGATTACGCTTCTATAGGATTAGAGTTTCATAGGCAAGTGTCTACTTATGTTTCAGTGTTCTCAGGTATAGAATATAGCGGGAGTAGAAGCACATTTAGTTACATAGATACGTTATCTGTAATGCGGGAAATAGAGGTTCTACAAAAAGCGTTTTACTTAGATGGTTCCGTGGTTGATAATACGACAAAAGAGAATAGAGAGCACCTGGCTTATATCGATGCCAAACTTACTCAAACCTATCAGCAACTTTCTATTCCTCTAGGGATATCATTTCATAGTTCTAAGAGAAAAAGATTTTATATACAATCTGATTTTGCTACACACCTCTCTATTTTTCAGAATAATACAGGTCAGAAAATAATTCTTGACAATAACGATTACGAAATAGTGAATAATAATGACTTTGCTAAGCGTAATTTCCAATCTTTCCATTTTAAATTCATTATAGGAGCAAAACTTAATTCTAGTTCGAGTTTACAACTGGGACTGAGTAAAAGATGGGACCTAAGTTCAAGACTAAATTTAGAAAATGTATACGACTTAAAAATGAGTCATACAGGTCTACACCTAGGTATATCTAAGTTCTTTTAAGTTTGATTAGAAATTTGGTTTTTAATCAGATGGGAAGGGAATAGGTAGATCGTTTATAGGAAAAGACCATTGGGCTTGACATTATAGTTATATTGGTGAAATATAAGAAGATATAACGTATGATTATATCTCCCGTCTCCGACGCAAGGAGGATATGGGATGATATATGGTGTGTGTGCCCAGCATGGGTATCTTATCGAAAGATAAGAATTTTATTCTAGAGGGTGCAAGTCCCTTATACGCCAGTTTGACGACTGGAAGTATTAGTAAGCTGCAAGGTTGCTAGCGGGTGACGCTAGGACTAAAGGAAGCAGGACTACAAAGGTCGGTCCTAACGAACAGGAACTAGATACAGAGGCTACCATAGTTGGGTAAGCAAGCACATCTTTGCAATGCCCTATGAATACCAAAAGCTTTGGTGGTAGATCTAGTAGGTATTGACTGAAAGAATTTGCCCTTACCTGGGGAGGTCTTGAATTAGGTTCGGTATTCCTATAAATCAAGAAGTCAGCCGAAGTCATAGTACTAGGAGTAACGAGCAAGGATTGCGAATACCATACCCTTGATGGACTCATAACCTAGGAAGGACTGAACATTCAATCAGTCTTAATTCGCTACGGAATCGTAAGATAGCCATAGCTTAAGCGGACAGGAAAATTAAATTAAATGATAGTACAAATTCTACAACCTAAGAACTTGTATAAAGCTTACCGACGCGTAGTAAGCAATAAGGGAACTGGGGGTGTAGATGGAATGGAAGTAAATCAGTTAAGAAATTATCTATCAACTTACCAAGAACAATTGGTAAGAGACATTTTTAATTCAACTTACTTACCAGCGGCTATCAGAGGAGTAAAGATACCGAAGAACAAAGGAAGTTATCGCCTTCTAGGTATTCCCACTGTAGTAGACAGATGGTTACAACAAGCAGTAAGTCAAATCTTGATGACTAGATATGAATTATCATTCTCAGATTCAAGCTATGGATTTCGTCCAAATCGAAACACACAACAAGCAGTACAACAGTCCTTGAAGTACATCAATGATGGATATCAAGATATTGTTGATATTGACTTGAAGAAGTTTTTCGATGAAGTCAGCCATCATAAAATACTACAGCTAATCTATAACAAGGTGAAGTGCACCATCACATTACGACTTATTCGTAAATGGTTACGCGCACCAATACTTATAGACGGCAAACTAGTGAAGAGACGCAAAGGACTACCACAAGGTAGCCCATTAAGTCCCCTACTATCTAACATTATACTTGACCAATTGGACAAGTACTTAGAAGTTAGAGGTTATAATTTTATCCGCTACGCGGACGATTTTAGTATTTATACAAAATCAAAAGCTAGGGCAAAGTCGATAGGAAATGAAATCTATGTCTTCTTAAAAGACAAGTTAGAATTACCAATCAACAGAGCCAAAAGTGGAATACGAAGACCAACAACTTTCATAGTACTCGGACATGGTTTTGCAGCGATCTATAAGAAAGGTGTAAAAGGTAAGTATCAATTGATAGTAGCTAAAAGCAGTTGGGAAAAACTGAAACGCAAACTCAAGCTGGCAACCAAAAAGACTTTGCCTTACAGTCTCAAATTCCGTTTGGCCAAAATCAAATTAATCTATCAAGGATGGATTAATAACTTTAGAATCGCTAGTATTTATACTAAGCTAAAGAAGATCGATGAATGGCTGCGCAGCAGATTGAGAAATTGTATTTGGAATGACTGGAAAAAGCCTGAGCGAAAGCGAAAGAACTTGATTCGACTAGGTATCAAGAAAGGACAAGCATACTCTTGGAGTCGTACTCGTAAAGGTGGTTGGGCTGTGGCATTAAGTCCAATGCTTAAAACTACTATTACTACCTCTAGACTCAAAAGAAGAGGCTATGTTCCTTTGTTGGATTACTACTCTAAATTTAAAACTCCGATTTGGTGAACCGCCAAGTACGAGACCCGTACGCTTGGTGGTGTGAGAGGCGCACCTCGGCTAGTAACTCTAGTCGAGGCCGTCTACTCGATTATATTCAGTTTTTAGATCATTTTTAGTCGATTCATCAAATTGAGTTTAAATGATCGCCCAACAGGAATTTCCTTGGTTTTCAATATTATATTGTTACCAATTATCTTTTCAATAGAATTAAGATTAACAATATAAGATTTATGGCACCTGATAAAATTAGAATTCAGAATATTCAGTAATTTATTTAGTGAGATATTGGCAATTTCGCGATTGTTATCGTGAGATATGATTATGAAATCACCTTTAGCTTCGACATAATCAATAGTGGATGTTTTTATTTTAATTATTTGCCCTTTGTTTCGAACAAATATTTGATCAGATTTTTCATCTTTTGTCAAAGATCCTTCATTAGTTGGAACTTTAGAAACAGCTTTTAGAAAACGATCAAATGAAAATGGTTTTAATAAATAATCAACAACATCAAGATTAAAACCTTCAACAGCGTAATCCGAAAATGCTGTTGTCAGAATTGTTGGGGGTAGATTGTTTAAAGATTTCATGAGTTCAATGCCTGATAATTTAGGTAAATGTATATCTAGAAGTAAGATGTCAATAGTGTCACTTTCTAGGATAGGAATAGCATCTAAGGGAGATATAAATACATTTGATAAGTGCAGCGTCGGTACTTTTTCAATGTAATCTCTTAGTATCTCTTGTGCTGGAATTTGATCTTCTATAACGAGGCAATTTAATTTCTCCATTATGTCAAGTTAATTTTCAATACTACAAAGTACATGTTATTTTCATTCCAATTTTTGAGTACGTAGTTATTTGGGTAAAGTAATTCCAATCTTTGTTTGACATTTTTCAAGCCAATTCCTCCAACAACCAATGAGCTGCTTGTTCCTTCACTAATGTCAAAATTATTTTTTACGCATAAGTGTAAATTTTCTTTTGAGACCTTCACAATAATTTCAATAACCACTTCATTTACGATCGTACCAAAACTATGCTTAAAACTGTTTTCAACAAATGGGATAAGCAAGAAGGGAGCAATTTTAATATCCTGATAATCTTCAAAAATTTCAATATCTAAGTTGATTGTACCACGCCCTCTATATTGTATTTCTTGCAATGCCACATAGTCTTTAATCAACGTAATCTCTTTGATTAAGGTTACCTTTTCTTCTGAAGCCTCGTAAAGAACATATCTCAAAACATTTGATAGTTTTAATATTAGGTCAGGTACTTGGTCTGATTTTTTTATAGCAAAATTATATAGATTGTTAAGGCTGTTAAATAAAACATGTGGCTGTACTTGTGATTTTAGTAGTTTTAATTCGTTGGCTAATTTATTTTGTTTAATTCTTTCCATCTCCTGCTGTTGAGAGAAACTATCAAACATAAATTTAACACTCATGAATCCAAGCAAGGGAACTATAACTTCTCCAAAATACCAATAGATGGATATCCATGTAACATCATTTATTCCTTTGGTATCCGGTGCTAATATTTTTTCAATGATGCCTTCTTCAACGATTCCGAATAAGCAAATCAAACCAAAAATGGAAAGAAAAAAGAGAGCATATTTCTTTTTACTAAAAAGCCTTGGAATTAGGACATAATTGACAATAATAAAAAGAAAACAATGGTATATAAAAATAATTAATTCAAGGCCTGGTTCATTCGAAAACGCTATACCTTTACGTTCTACATAAAGTAGTTTGTCTAAATAGAATAAGACAAATAAAACAATTTGAAATATTATTTCTTTCTTCATTTACATTTATAAGACACCAATTAAATCCTATAGTTTCAAAAACCAGATTTTTAATTCAATCGCTCTGTTCCACCTAAACCTCTTTTTCGTTTTGCATTTTTGACAAATTTACTACCAAAATTGTATTTCAATCTTAAAAATAAATTATAGTTGTTCCATTGATTAACAATATTTGAATTTATTCCTTCATATTCAATTTTATGTCTAATACCTCTTGCAATTAAATCTTCAAATTCTAAATTAAATTGGATTTTATCATTCATAAAAGTCCTACTTATTGAGAAGTAAGCACCTGAGTACCAATCTGTTTCCATTAGTCCGTTTAACCTTCCAGATGCTATCCAATAAGCTCCTTCTAACTCTAATTCAAGTGGAAGTGCAATAAGAAAATTTTGCTTAAATACATAAGTCCATTTTGAGTTTTCATTTGTAAACAATTCAAGGCTTGATTGATAGTTTTGAAACCTTGCTGAAAGACTTGTGCTTGCTTCTACATTTGAAGAAATGTTGTACGGTAGAGTAAGGTTCAAACCTAAATAATCAAATCGGTCTATATTTATCAAACGCCTTCTTATTGCCTTGTTCTGTTCATCCTGTTCAACAAGTTCAAATATATCGCCTTTAGTTCGCTTAAAGCTTGCACTTAAACTGATGTTACGGTTCGTTGAAAAATTGAGTCTGCCACTATGCGTAAATTCTGGTTTGAGTTTGGGATTACCTGAATCTGACAACAAAGGGTCGTAGAAATGTTGAAAAGGATTTAAGCTACTATAGTCAGGTCGATTTATTCGATAGCTGTAGGAGAAAGAAGATCTAATTTTATTGGAGAGCGGATAGGATAAGCTAAAACTCGGAAAAAGCTGCGATATTTTTCGCGTGTTTTTGTCAGAGCTGCCAACATTAAATCCTTCCGTAAAACTGTATTCCCACCTTAGTCCTAATTTTGCATTTAATTTATCACTTTTGTATTTGAGTTGAGTATAAACACCAGTAATATCCTCAATAATCTTAAAATCTTGTTCCGAAGTTTGAGCAAAATTTTCGAACAGGCTACTTAGGTTAATTTTGTCATGTTGTAAACCTGATGCTACCGAAAACGAGTTGTTTATCTCCTTAGTAAAATCAAATTGGAAGCTATATGAATCACTACTGCCAGTTCGAGCATTGTTTGGTTGAATGATTTCTATTTGTTTCTGTTCTATGAGGCTGAATTGAGTAATTTCTTTTGATTGATGCTGAATATATCTGAAATCTGCTCTTAGTAAATCACCTTTTTTTTTATTCCATCTAAATTCGTAGTAGGGATTAATACTCCAATAGTTTTGGGTTTTAGAGGTTGTTTGTTTCGATTTTGAAATGGCTGTAATACTATTAATGGCCTCTTCAACTTCAACTGTGCTTTTTCCCTCCCAATTGTTTGAATACTTATTGTAACCTACATAAACACCTATGGTATTTCTAGGATTTGAAAAGTAATCTAAATCAAGACTAATTGAGCTATATTGAGGCTTGTAATCATTGATACTTTGTTGAAAGTACTTTTCATTACCAACGATACGATTCGTCGTGTTGGTTTCCTGCCACGTTTTGCTTGAATAGTACTGACTGAGCAAGAAGTTAAACCGATTTTTCAGATAACTGAAACCAAAAGACTCTGAATAATCAAGGGGCTTTGTCTTTCCTAGCATAGCACCTAGGTATCCGTTCTTTCCTTCCAATCTATTTTTTTTGAGAATTACATTTAGTATGACTCCAGAGCCACTTGCTTCGTAAGTGGCGTCGGCTTGATATATTATTTCAATTTTTGCAATATTGTCACCGTTGATATTATTCAGGACGGACTCCATATTGAGATGGTTGGTATTTTTTCCGTTGATTAGAATGGTAGATATTTCTTGACCTTTAGCTGAAATAACATTCCTTGATACGATGACACCTGGTGCTTTCTTAAGGACACTTAATACATTTGAACCAACATTTGTTGTATTTTCTAAATTTATGATTGTTTTATCCGCTCGTTCAATAATTTTTGGTCTTTTTGCCACTATAGAAACTTCACTTAGGCTAATTCCACATTGTAAATTACAGTTGAGTATATTGTCTTTTGATTTCTCAGAAATGACAATTGTATCTGATGTGAAATTAGTGAACCCAATCATTGAAAATTCTATTAGATATTTATTGCTTTTCAAATTATTAAAGGAGTAAAAACCTGTTGAGTCTGATATTGCATAATTAATTGGGGTTTTTTCAACCAAATCGGATAGGATAATATTCGCATATTCTATTGGGGTATTATTATTATCGGTAACTATACCTTTTATTGATTGAGCCTGAATAAATCCATTTGCAATAACAATCGATACAATTGTTAATATGATATTTAGGAAACTGATTCTTGTTTTCATTATTCTCGTAATAATTACAAATACAAAGAATATTGATTTTTTTAGTGTTTCCAATTTTATCCTTTGAACAGCACTATTGAAGGGTTGAATGACATATTTGTTAAAAGATACTTTCTTAAACTATAAACTTTTAGTAGTGTTTTTTCCTAAATAGTTTGTAGTACTAATTCATTTCAGTATGAAACATTATGCTAAATTGAATATAACGGATCTTGATAACGAGAGTCTGACCAAAAAGATTCACTGTTATCTAATGTTATGTTCCGAATTTCATCCTATAATTAGTTCCTGCTCCCTTGCCATTTTTTTCAATCATATCCTTATCAAGTAATACTTTTATAACTCTCTTTAGTGTTGCTCTTGGCACTTCAGTTCCTTCTATAATTTGGCTTATCTTTGATTCAGGATTATTGCAAATATAGACATACACATTTTTTTGTTTACTGCTGAGGTCAGATTCACTTATTTCTAATTTCTTATTTAGCTTCTTTATTAAATTCTTTAATGAGTCTAAAAAGAATTCAACCCATTCTGTAATGTCTTCATTTGGTCTTTTAGCTTGACAATTTCTAAGAGCTTGATAATACTTCTTTTTCCTTTTTTCGATTTCGTGTTCAAAGCTTATGTACTCGACCCACTCGTAATCTTGTTGAAGTAATAATAAAGTTGTTAATAATCTACTGAGCCTACCATTGCCATCTTGAAAGGGATGAATACTTAAAAATTCATATACAAAAGCTGCCGTTTTAATGATTGGGTTAATGTCATCTTTCTTTCTTATCCAATTCACTAAATTCTTCATTTCTTCATCTGTAGCGAATCCTGGTTCAGTTGTTTTAAATATTATTTGAATTGAACCATCAGGGAAGGTTGCTTGAACTGCATTTGAGTGTTGCTTATATTGACCTCTGTGCCAATCATCTTTATCACTTATTTTAAGCAAGACGTTATGTAGGTTCTTTAGTGTTGATTCAGTTATTCTCAGTTCTTTTGGCGATTCAGTAATTATATCTAAGGCGTTATAGTATCCAACAACCTCTTGTGAATCTCTATCTTCAACTTGTGTTATGTCAATTTTCTCAAGTAATGTTTGAACTTGTTTATCTGATAATTTTGATCCTTCAATTCTTGTAGAAGACCCAATACTTTGTATTGTCGCAAGTGTTTTGAGTTGATTCAAACTCGACTTTTCTCTTTGTTGATATTTTGTCCAATGAACTTCGAATTTCTCAATTTGTCTAAGTACTTCTAAATACTTCCAAGTCAGCTCAACAGTGAAGTTATAAATCTGCTCTTTCATTTCTTAAAGATAGGTAATTTGAGCCAAAATGAGCCAATAACTTGAAAAAGTGAGCCATTTTTTTTTCATCTGGAACATAACTATGTACATGCAGTTATTTACTTCTAGGCTTCAGTAAGATAAAATCATTTACATGAAAAAAGGAATTGCCCTGCTGTTAATACTTTATACCTGGTATTATATCAGTATAGGGACAATCCAAGCAAAAAAAGTTATATCTTGACACTGGTATTTTATGAATATTTATGGACTAGATGGTAGCTTAGAAATAGAGCATGAAGAATAGACAACTGATTTGTATGCTCCGATGATAGACCCTGTCTACTGTTATTATGAAAATCAGGAATCAGATGAAGTCATCTTTTTCAGCGTTGCCTTACCAGAAGTATAGTAGAGTATGGTGTCAAAGCGCAAACAATTATTCCAGAAGTATCATTAGATATTAGCGACTGGATATTATAAACATCATAATTAGAAGATGAAATTATTTAAAATATTATACTTATTGTTTCTGACTGTAAGTACAATTAATGCTCAGGGGAGATTTGATGAGGTGGAGGTAGTAACAACTAAGGTTACAAATGAGCTCTATATGCTTCAAGGAGCTGGTGGGAATATTGCAATTCTGACAGGAGATGATGGAGTGCTTATGGTAGATTCTCAGTTTGCCGATCTATCAGAAAAAAATAAAGCGGCGATAAAAAAACTGTCAGATCATAAGGTCAATTTTCTGATTAATACGCACTGGCATGGAGATCATACAGGAGGTAACGAGGCTTTCGCAGAGGATGGAGCAATAATAGTGGCACACCAGAATGTCAAAAATAGATTATCCAAAGACGAGCTTATACAAGCTTTCTCTCGAGAGATCAAAGCAAAGCCAAAAGGATTTTGGCCAGTGATAAGCTATAATGAGGATATGCAATTACACTTTAATGAAGAGGAAGTTATTCTTATTCATGTACACAATGCGCATACAGATGGAGATGGGCTTGTATATTTTGCTGATCGGAACGTTCTACATATGGGTGATACGTATTTCCAAGGAAAATTTCCATTTATTGATCTGAGTACAGGTGGTTCAGTAGATGGACTGATAGAAGCGGTACAAGCTGCAATGATGTTATGTGATACCGAAACAATAATTATTCCAGGACATGGAGCATTAAGTGATAAGAAGGAATTATTTGAGTACTATACGATGTTAGTTACGATGAAGCATAGGGTAATGACTGCTATCGTAGAAGGAAAAACAGTAGATGATATAAAAACAATGGGCTTAGATGAGGGATATGAGGCTTGGGGTACAGGATTTATATCATCAGAAAAAATGCTGGATCAGATATGGACTGATTACAACAGAGAAGAATAAAATCTCTTAAGCGATACTTAAAAATAAATAGACTTAGATGAAATTTATCTTAATACTTATACTTGGACTTTTCTCATTTTCTGATGAAGCTATAGATGGACCTGTTGAGCCTGCACCTAATTTTAGTATGACAACAGCATCTGGAAAAAAGATAAGTTTAAGGAGCTTTGAGGGGGAAGTTGTCTATGTTAGTTTCTGGGCAAGCTGGTGTGGTGTCTGTAAGAAAAATTTCAAAGCTTATAAAAAGGTAAGAAAACAACTAGAAGATAAAGGTGTGATACTGCTCAATGTCTCTATGGATAAGGATGAAGAAAAATGGAGAGCCGCTATGGAGAAACATGATATCGATGGTATACATACCAGGGTAGATGATTACGATACGGTACAGGAATTATATCAGCTATATTCTTTACCTTCTTATGAAATATTGGATAAGAGTCAGCTACAGGTGTATCTATCTGATGCACCGGGTAGAGATATTTTTAGTGATTTCGATAAGTGGTTGGCCTTGCCTACTAGGCCTTAGTAAAGAGAAATTATACCATTTCTATTTTTTAGATGAAGGAAAAGGATTTAGAATTGTTCAAAATGGATCAAGGCAAAAAACGTAGGCGAACCCATAGGTTCGGCGAGGCTTTTTAACGAAGGAACATGAAGAACAAAATAAATTATTACCGTCATTCTAAACTAGAATTGGTATTATATAAAGTAGGACTGTAATTCTTAATACCTGATAATCATACGCCCTCTTTTCCTGTAGTATACAAACTTTATTAATGCAAATTTACAACCACTCCGAGATGTGCTTAGTTATTTTCTCAAACTCTAGAAGAAATCCATCATGACCATGAAAACTATCTATAATCTTTAAGCTTGCATGGGGCATATGATCAGCAATATATTTTTGTTCAGAAGGAGGAATGAGTAGGTCTGAAGAAATGCCGATACATAAAGTTTTAGAAAGTATTTTAGAAAGTGCTTCCACCTTGCTGTATCTTCCTCTTCCTATATGATGAGTATCTAGCGCATTAAGCAGATGATAATAAGCGTGTGGATCAAATCTATTTTTCAACTTCTCACCCTGATATCTTATGTAACTGGATGCTTTGTAGTCTGAAAGTTTACTAGCATCGTCTTCTGCTTGAGATTTCCCTATAGAATCAAAAGTCCTGTAATAAGTCAGTGCCATTCCTCTGGCTGCTTTAAGTCCTGCCTTGCCTGCCTCATCATTATTTTCTGTAAAACTTGTATCAGCTAGTAATGCCAGTCGTTGAGCTTCATGGATTCCAATATTCCATGGGCTTTCTTGGGCAGCACAGCATAGTATTACTAAATGATGTAATCGATCTTCTAAACTATACGCCATCTCTAAAGCGATATTGCCACCACAAGAACCACCGATCAATAGAAATATACTTTCAATACCAAGTTTTTCTGCAAGTAAAATATGGGTTCTTGCTGTATCTCTGATTGTGATATCAGGGTAATTTATTCCATATCGTTCTCCTGTTGCTGGATTAATGTCTTTTGCGCTGGTAGTTCCATATGGAGAGCCCAGATTATTAGCACAGACAATAAAAAATTTTTCTGGATCAAGTAATCTACCTGCTCCGAAAAGACCAGGCCACCAACTATCTACCTGCGCATTAGCTGTTAGAGCATGACATACCCAGATTACATTATTCTTATTTTGATTAAGCTTACCATAGCAATTATAGTGAACTTCTAATTTTGCGAGTTCCCCTCCAGATTCTAGGCTGAAGTTTTCTGCTAATATTATCTTTTTTGTACTTATCATATCTTTTCTAGCGCCTGTTCCACGTCGTTAATAATGTCATCTATGTGCTCTAATCCTACCGAGATTCTCACTAGACCATCCGTAATGCCTACTTGAACTCTATCCGCCTCAGGTACTCTCAGATGCGTTGTAGATGCAGGATGTGATGCAATCGTTTTAGCATCTCCTAGATTAGCTGTCAAAGATATCATTTGTAAAGCATTTAGAAATTTCATGCCCGCAGTATTACCTCCCTCTATTTCGAAAGTTACAATACCGCCACCCTGCTTGAGTTGGTTTTTAGCGATGTCATACTGAGGATGTGAAGGAAGGAATGGATATCTAACTTTGTTTGATTTGGGATTTTGCTCTAACCACTGCGCCAACTTTAGAGCATTCTCACAATGTCTATCCATCCTTACAGCGAGGGTCTCTATACTTTTGGATAAGACCCATGCGTTGAATGGAGACAGCGATGCTCCGGTCCTTCTGATAAACAAATATACTTTCTCTACAATTTCTTTACTTCCTGCAACAGCACCGCCTAGCACTCTACCTTGCCCATCAATAAACTTTGTTGCTGAGTGCACAATAATGTCTGCACCATATTTGGCAGGTTGTTGTAAATAGGGGGTAGCAAAACAATTATCGACGTTAAATAGTAAATTGTGTTCTTTACAAAAAGCAGATGCTACATGTAGATCTACAATTTCTAACCCAGGGTTAGAGGGTGTTTCTAGATAAAACATCTTCGTATTTTCTCTACAAGCTGCCTCCCATTCTGATGGGTTTGTACCATCTACAAAACTTACTTCTATTCCATACTCTGCTAGCGTCATCGAGAGTACCTGATAGGTAGATCCAAACAAGGCTCTGGCAGCGAGTAAGTGATCTCCTTTTTTTAGAAAAGCTAAGAAACTTGCAAATACGGCAGCCATCCCAGAGGAAGTTGCCATAGCATTTTCTACGCCTTCTAGTGCAGCTATCTTTTGTTCAAATTCTCTTACAGAGGGATTCGTAAATCGACTATAGATATTTCCTTCTTCTTCGCCTCCAAACACCGCTTGCATCTGTTCTGCATTATCAAACAAAAATGAAGAAGTAGGAAATATAGCAGAACTGTGTTCTCGATGTCCCGACTTAGGATTCTGAATACGTATAGCTTTGGTTTCGAATTTCATAGTTTGATTTTAATATTGGACCAGTTGGACAAAGGTAAGGCATATTGTAATTATGGATAATATTTGTTCACGTTAATATGAATTCATCCCATTTAAATACTCAATTGACGGCTTATTCTATCATCTTAGGCACAGGTATCATAGAACTAGGAGGGTAGCATATCAATTAAGTCACAAAGTCTACATAGCTCTTATGATTAGTGAATCGACAAGTGTTATAGTTGTTTAAGTGGCATCCTTCATTGTATAACTACTCGTTATGGTCGCTGACTTCTCTATCATCTTAGAAACTGAGCAATACTTTTTCAGAGAAGAGTTGATCGCTTGCTGGACTTTTTTCTCCTTGAGATTTCCGTGTAGAGTATAATGTAAATTAATTTTTGTGAAGGTTCTAGGAACTTCTTCTCTTCTATCTGCTGTGACTTCTACCTCGATGTTTTCTAGTTCCTGCTTCATTTTTTTTAAAATCATTACTATGTCTATGGTGCTACAACCAGCTATAGCCATCAGAACAGATTGCATAGGACCTACTGCAGAACCGTCAGCGCTTAAGTGAATCTCTTTTCCATTCTCATTTGTCGCAACAAAATGATCTAGAGACGCCGTGTTTTTTAGTTTTATTTTCATGTTTATAGTATATTTAAAGGCTTATTTATGAATATTTTGTAAATGATATTATCTTTCAATTGAATATATATTCCCAATAATATTTTTGATTCTTAATAATTAAGGGTATTATTATTCTGAATTACTATTACTCATCAAAACAAAACAAAGTATATGGTTAGTTTAATTATCTCATTATTAAGCGGAGCACTAGGAGGAAACATCGCAGGAAAAATGATGCCTAATTCATCATTAGGAACACTATGGAACTCAGTTGCTGGTATAGCAGGTGGTGGTATAGGTGGCCAATTATTAGGAATGGTAGCCCCTTCCTTAGGCGCCGCTGCTGCAAGTGGCAGCATGGACGTAGGTAGTATACTGGGAACAGTAGCTGGCGGTGGTGTAGGAGGTGGAGTGGTTATGGCGATCATCGGACTTATAAAAAAAGCTATGGCAAAATAATTTATTAAAGTTTATTTTATATGAGGGCCTCTAATATGTAGATGCCCTTATTTTATTCAGACACGGGAGCTAATTTTACAACTAGACCATCTAAGTTATTTTGTAGATGTATCTGACAAGCCAGCCTACTGTTGTCCTCCACAAAAAAAGCCTGATCTAGCATATCTTCCTCATCATCTGTAGCCTCCTTCAGTTCATGCTCAGAGATTATATAACAATGGCAAGAAGCGCATAAGGCCATACCGCCACAAGTGCCTTCGACCTCTAGTTCTGCAGCTTTGCAAAGTTCCATAAGGTTAAGGTTCATATCCGTAGGGCCCTCTAGGATATGTTCATTTTCTGTTCTATCTAGAACGGTAATACTAATTACGTTTTCTTCCACTATTATTTATTGTAATTCAGTTATCCCTGTCACGGTAGTATATTTGAAACTTAACTTCTGATCTGGATATATATACTTGAATGCGGATTGTACCATAAGCGTTCCTTCGTGGAATCCGCAAAGTATAAGTTTCAGTTTTCCTTTGTAAGTATTTATATCTCCTATTGCGTATATACCTTTTACGTTGGTGCTATAATCCAGGGTATCTACCTCTATAGCATTCTTTGTAATATTAAGACCCCACTCAGAAATAGGACCTAAACTAGGAGATAGACCAAACAATGGAATGAAATTATCTACAGCCTTTGTGATTTCTCCATGCTGCTGTGTTTTTATTATTACTTCCTTTAATACGCCATTACCATTTATTCCTGTTACTTGAGCTTCGGTAATAAGATTGATCTTCTTGCTGTTCGCTAGCTCCATAACTTTGTCTACACTATCTAGTGCTCCTCGGAAAGAAGTTCTTCTATGCACCAGGGTTATTTCCTTTGCAATATTCGATAACTCTATCGTCCAGTCTAGTGCAGAGTCTCCTCCGCCTGCGATCACTAGGGTCTTATCTCTAAATTTTTCAGGATCTTTGATAATATAGTCTATTCCCTTGTCCTCATATTCCGCAATATTCGCTATAGGTGGTTTTCTCGGTTCGAAACATCCGAGACCTCCGGCTATGCAGATGACTGGTGCTTTGATCTGTGTTCCTCTGCTCGTAGTCAGTACATAATGCCCTGCCTCGTCTTTATCTATTTTTTCAGCTCTTTCTCCTAGCGTAAATTCTGGTTTGAAAGGTTCTATTTGTTTCAGTAAGTTATCCACAAGATCTCCTGCAAGAATGCTAGGATACCCCGGAATATCATAGATAGGCTTCTTAGGATAGATCTCGCTGAGTTGTCCTCCAGGTATAGGAAGGGAATCTACTAGATGACATCTTAACTTAAGTAGACCTGCTTCGAAAACTGTAAAGAGTCCACAGGGTCCAGCTCCTATTATAATTATATCTGTTTGCTTCATTTTATATTATCTTTTATGGCGACTTAGCATCGGGACTTTTGCCCATTCACTAATTCATCGCAAAATTATCATTTTTTGTTATAAAAGTAGTTGAGATGTAATCCACATTCTGTTTGATTCTTTCCCGCCCATCTTCCATCTCTCCCATTTCCTCTAGCGGTACAATGTTTACAACCTACAGATCCATATCCTTGTTCCTCTAATGGATGACTTTCTAAGCTTTTTTCATGTTTTATCTTAGAAAATGCCTTATCAGATAGATCTAAGAGCGGATAAAACTTAATTATGTCCCCTTTTTCTTCAAAAACCGAAAGGGAGGATCTATGCTTAGTCTGGCTTTTTCTGAGTCCGCTTATCCATATTTTATGCTTTGCAGTATAGGTTTTTAGCGGCGCGACTTTATTTATAGAGCAGCACATCTTAGGATGATCATTCCACCATTCATCTGTTTTAGTAAGTTCATTTTGAATTTTATCTGGTAGTATGTCAATAATTTTCAGGTCATATTTTTTTGCAAGTTGATTTTTATAATATATGGTTTCATCGAAGTGATAAGTAGTATCTATAAAATGTATAGCCTGACTTGGCCTTATTTCTTGCATAGCGTCTATTAGAAAAATAGACTTAGTCCCGAAGGATGAGGTAAATAGTATTTCCTCTTCCCGAAAGTAGTGATACAACTTATCTATTCTTTCTTTGTAGTCTAAGGGAGAAAAAATGTTATTGAGCTGTTGTATTTGCGGGATATCAGAGATATGTTTAGGTTTATTCACTGCTTAGTTTTCATTTATATTATCGACAATAGACTGTGTCAGATCATTAAGATGTTCCACCTTGTATTCGAAATCTCCTTTCAGATGATCTCTTATTTCTTTGAGATTACGGACTAGACTAGCCGTATGATTCGGTAAGACATCCTCAAGAAGTTGTCGGAATCTTTTTGCTAGTGTAGGGGATTGTCCATTAGTAGATATGGCAATCTTTAGGGGGCCTTTAGTAACGATCGAGCCCATATAGAAATCGCATAATTCTGGTGTATCTGCAACATTGATTATTTTACCCTTTTCTTTTGCAGCTTTATGTACTGAGACATTAATCTCTGGAAAATTAGTTGCTGCAATTACAAGATCATGCTGGTCTATATCTGATGGCTCGAATTCTTTCTGTATCCACCTTATATTTAGTGGAAATTTTTCCATGATTTTGTGAGTCTCCTTTCTAGTCCACGGTGCGACTATTGTAATGTTTGCATTAGGGCTACTCTTCATAATGAAATGTAGTTTTTCTTCAGCAACAAGACCTGCTCCTATCAGTAAGATACTCAGTTTGTCAAGTTTAAAAAAGACTGGATAGAGTGGATTATTATCTATGGTTTCCATTTGCTAATATTTTTGTGTAAACAAATTCTGGATGTAAGCTTACGACTGCACCTATGACAATTATTCCAGGTGTGCCTATTTCATGTTTTTCAGTTTCTCGTACAACTTCAGTCATTGTTGTAACAATCTTTTTTTCAGCTACTGTGGAGCCATTCTGGATAATCATAACAGGCAGATTACTTTTTCCTTTTTCTAGGAATATGCGCTGGATCAGTTTTAGTTTTTTGATCCCCATAAGGATGACTAGAGTAGTATCCGTATCCGCGGCGATCTCTAATTCTTTACATAGTTGCAGCTCCTTAGTTGTGCCAGTCAGCACCCAGAAACTCTGACTATAGTCCCTTCTAGTAAGCGGTACTTCTTGTAATAAGGGTAGAGAGGTAGCACTAGAGATACCGGGTATAAGTTTTACGGGTATGTCAAAGGCTTTTATGTATTCGAGTTCTTCATGCCCTCGACCAAAGATAAATGGATCTCCACCTTTTAGTCTTACTGCGTGACCATAATTAAGTGCAGATTGTACGATGAGTAAGTTGATCTCATCTTGTGTGTTATATCTTGTTCCAGCTCTTTTCCCTACAAAGATTTTTATAGTACTTGCGGGTGCTTCATCGAGTAGTTCTTTGTTGACCAGTGCATCATATAAGATCACATCTGCTGTCTGTATAGATCTAAGGCCTGCTACTGTGATCAGATCTAGATCACCAGGGCCAGCGCCCACTAAACTTACGCTTGGTTTATTTTTTGTCCCTGTCATTTTTTATGCTTTGTAATGATTATTGATTACCTGCTTGTCTTGATTCCTATCGATTTGGTTATTTCTGTAAGCAATTGTCTGTTGTACAAACTGTCCAGCCTTAGCAATATATTCTTTGGAAAAATCATAAGTAGGATTGTTTTGCTTCAGAGCTAGAACATCTTTAGTAAAATCTCCTTCATAAACGAATTTGCCACTTTGGAGAAAATGATCTTCGAAGTCATTGATAATTCCTATCTGCGTATTACAACTTATGTCTTCAGACAGCAGGAGTCCTTTAGCGGCGATTACATATGCGGAGTAGGCATGATAGTTTCCATCCACAAGAAGTGATTCTGCTAATCCTCTCGTCGCAAGCAGAATTCTTTCTTCTGCTTCTTGTAGGATAGTACCTACTACATCTAGCATGACTCCTGCACATTCTCCCACACCGATTTCTTGCTGGTACTGGTGGTCTTGTTCCCAGTCAAAAAATTCAGTTTCAGTTAGTTGCTCTAGACCGGCTAGGTGTTTCAGAAGGGTGTAGAAATATTTCTTTTCTCTTCTCTGGTAGTAGTAGTTGAAGTACTCGTCATCCTCGGCATGAGCATCGAAGTCATCTAAGAGAATTTTTATAGCCTCTAGGATTTTCTTAGTAGGAAGTTTTATAATCTTATCTGCTATCCAGCCCTTGCCTTCTCGATCTATACCACCTGCTAGGACTATCTGCATGGCTGGAATGACGAGACCATTTTTCTTTATAGAGCTACCGTGGAAACCTATGTTAGCAGCCATGTGTTGGCCACAGGCGTTCATGCATCCACTTATTTTGATTTTTATGTGATCTTCTTCTAATAGATGTTGATATTCCTCATGTATCATTTTTTCTATAGCTCTAGTGAGTCCAGTACTATTAGTTACCGCTAGGTTGCAAGTATCTGTTCCGGGGCAAGCCGTTACGTCAGCGATAGAATCGTAACCAGGTTCTGCAAATCCTTTAGCATCTAGTTTTGTGAACAATTCTGCAAGATGATCTTCATGAACATGTCTGAGTAATAATCCTTGGTTGATTGTGATCCTGACATCATCAGAGGCATAAGGTTCTATTATATCTGCTAAGACTTTAGACTGGATCGATGATATATCACCTAGTAAAATTCGTAGATAGACCCCAGTATATTTTTTATCTTTTTGCTGGAAAGTGTTGGTCTTTCTCCATAGTGCAAACTTTATTTTGTTAGTAGGAGTTTTTATTGTAGGTGTAAAATATTGTGGTATTTTTCCGTATGTATAATCATCTGGATCAATTTCTATGCTTGTATGTCCTAGAGCTTTTTTCTCTTCTTCTATTAGTTTTAGAAATCCATCTATACCTATAGATTTGATCAGGAATTTTAGTCTAGCTTTTTGTCTTTTCTGTCTTTCTCCATACTGATCAAAAACCCGTAGGCCCGCTTCCATGAAAGGAATAATTTTGTCCGCTTCTAGAAACTCGTAGGCGGTTTGAGCTTGGATTGCTTGTGCGCCTAGACCACCTCCTACTACAATCTTAAATCCTCTAGTCTCTTGTCCTTTTATATTTTTCACCCTAGGGATAAAACCAAAATCAGAGAAATAGGTAAAGGCGCTATCCTGATCACTAGAAGAAAATGCTGGTTTTATTTTTCTTCCCATTTCTTGGCAGATAGGATTTCTCAGAAAATAGTAAGCAACCGCATGTGCATAGGGACTTACGTCAAATGGTTCTTCTGGATCTATTCCCGCAGCTGGACTGGTAGTGAGGTTGCGGACAGTGTTTCCACAAGCTTCTCTTCCTGTGAGTCCGTGACTCGTAAGACCTTTCCATACATCTGGAGCATCAGTGAGTTTGACATAATGCAACTGTATATCTTGCCGTGTAGTAAGATGCAAATTACTAGAGGCATATTTTTCTGAGAGGTCTGCAATTATTCTGATCTGATGAGGACTTATTCTCCCGTAAGGAATTTTTATTCTGAACATCTGCACACCTACTTGTCGTTGTCCATAGACGCCTCTAGTCAGTCTGTAGAGTTTAAATTTTTCTTCATCTATAGTTCCTTTTTGGAATTGCTCTATTTTGTTTTCTAGTTCCAGAATATCGTGCTGATCTTCTTTCGGTATTGTAGTGGATGTATTTGACATGTTTGTAATTGTACTTGTTAAAAAAAGAAAGCCTTTCAAAAATATAGTTCTTGAAAGGCTTTAGGTGCATTTTTATATATACATAGCGATCAGGAATCTATTGGTATTTTACAGCAACAGCACATATACAGTATAGCCCTACTTGTAGTGATTTTATATCTTGATATCATGTTTTTCATCTTCTATTTGTTTAAACTAAAAAAGCCTTTCTAAATTTCTTCAGAAAGGCTTTCAATATATTTTATATAAAATACGTGTAGCGTTACCGAAGTAAAGTTTCTACTTTACAACAACATATGCACATCATATTTTTATTTATCTTTTTCATCATTACTTTGCAAGTTTAACTTTATTTATTCTAATATTCAACTATAGTATCGAAATTGTTTGTAAATAAAATCATTTATTGAGCAACTAAGTACTTTTAATATTGACGTTATAGACCATATAATAGTGGTAATCAGGTCATTAATGCCATTGACAAACAGAATAAAAAATAATAAGTACAGATATTAAATTCTAATTTTTTATTTTCACTCATCATTATAAACATTGACATAAGATTTTCCATTAGAAACCCATATCATAGATGTTAGTAAAAACGTATGCTAGTGCGGTCTCAGGTGTAGAGGCTCAGACGATCACTATAGAGGTTAATGCTGGAGGGAATGTGGCCGCAGGCAAACAGTTTTATCATTTAGTAGGCCTACCTGATAATGCAGTGAAGGAGGGATTCCAAAGAATAGAAGCTGCCGTAAAGAATATTGGACATAAGATGTATCGTCTGAAATTAGTTGTGAATATGGCTCCTGCCGATATTCGTAAAGAAGGGTCTTCTTATGACCTCCCTATTGCGCTGGGCATCTTAGCGTCGACTAAGCAGATAGAAGCAACTAAGCTGGGTGATTATATTATTATGGGAGAGCTTTCTCTGGATGGAAGTCTGAGACCGATCAAGGGTTCTTTACCGATTGCGATACAGGCAAGAAAGGAAAAATATAAAGGTATCATCCTTCCGAAACAAAATGCTAAAGAAGCTGCTATTGTCAATGAACTAGAAGTATACGGAGTAGAAAATCTTAACGAGGCCATAGATGTAGTTTGTGGAAGCCCCAGTATTAAGCCATTTAAGTATGATACACGAGAGGCTTTTATGGAAGCTAAGAATAAATATAATGTAGATTTTTCTGATGTGAAAGGGCAAGAAAATATTAAGCGAGCACTAGAACTTTCTGCAGCAGGCGGGCATAATGTAATTCTCATTGGGCCTCCCGGTGCTGGAAAAACAATGCTGGCTAGGAGACTACCTACGATATTACCACCGCTGTCATTATTTGAGGCTTTAGAAACAACTAAGATACATAGTGTAGCAGGTTTGCTAGGCGCGGATGCTTCATTGGTTACGACTAGACCGTTCAGGTCGCCGCACCATACTATAAGCGATGTGGCGTTAGTAGGTGGAGGATCTAATCCTAATCCTGGTGAAATATCGCTAGCACATAATGGTGTACTTTTTTTAGATGAGTTGCCAGAGTTTAAGCGGTCGGTGCTAGAAGTACTTAGGCAGCCTATGGAACAAAGGAAAGTTACGATTTCCAGAGCAAGGGTGACTGTAGAATTTCCATCTAGTTTCATGCTTATTGCATCTATGAATCCTTGTCCATGTGGCTACTATAATCACCCTGAGAAGGACTGTGTCTGTGGTCCGGGAATTGTAAAAAAATATCTCAATAAAATATCGGGTCCGCTACTTGACAGAATAGACTTACATGTGGAAGTCACCCCTGTTTCTTATGATGAACTGTCAGATTACAAGCCAGCAGAAGTTAGTAGCGAAGACATTTCTGCAAGAGTGACAAGGGCAAGAGATATACAGACAAAGCGGTACGAGGAACATAAAGATATCTACTGTAATGCGCAGATGCCAAGTAATATGGTGAGGAAAATATGTCAAATAAATCAAGCAGGTCAAGTGCTACTCAAAAAAGCAATGGAGCGATTACAATTGTCAGCAAGAGCTTATGATCGGATTCTCAAGGTAGCGCGTACTGCCGCTGACCTGGGAGGAAGTGAAGATATAAAGATAGAGCATCTAGCGGAGGCGATACAATATAGAAGCCTGGATAGAGAGGGCTGGGCTGGGTAGGTAGCCGTAGATATAAGCGGATCGTAAAGAGATATGACGGGGAAGGGGGCTAGTGTAGAGTTTCTTTCTTCTGATATATTCCGAATAGGAAATCACTAGGATTTTTTTCTAAAAATTCATCCTCTAGATCAAATAGTTTCCTAAGCTTCTCTTTGGTTTCTTCTGTTTCTTCTAGAAAATTATGTGCTATATCTTTTAGAATATTCATAAGAAGATTTCCACCATAGGCTTTTTCCTCTATTATGTCAAAATCATCATGTATCTGGGGAATGATTTTTGCAGATTCTATACATTCTGATGGATCGGCAATAACCATTCTGAGGTAGCCTGAACCATAAAAACTATTTTTTGAAAAACTAGATTTAAATCTAGTTTTAAATTTTGTAGGAAGAAGATCTAGCCCTTTATTGATATATCGAATTTGTTCTTTTGGAAATTGTAATCTATTAGGTCCGACATATTCATTAATTATAAGTAGCCCTCTAGGCGCTAGCCAAGGCTTAATCTTATCATGGACAAAAGTGGAAATCCTATCAAAGTGGTGTAGGGAGGAGTGGAAGAATATGACATCATAACTTGCTGGATCTATCTCGTGTTTCCAGATATCAACTGCAAGAAATTCCATATTTGTAAGATTATTTTCTTCTGCTGTCCTACGTGCTTGTATAAGAAGATTATCTGCAATGTCTACACAAGTTATTTTGCTAAATACATCTGAAGCTGCAAATTTCAGTTCATGGCTACAGACACCTGAGCCGATGGACAGCATTTTAAGGTTCCTCCTATCGGAGAAATACTTGTCTATTGTGTAATTTTCGTAGTCCTTGTTTATATCCCCTGTGATCTTAAGATTCCACCTTTTTCTGACCTCTGGAACAATCCACCAGTTGGCACTAGATATAGCACTATCACTAAAAGCACTTTTAGTCCTAGACATAGCATTAGGGTTCAGCTTACTAAGTATAAACTGCAGACCTCGCTGAGTCGTTTTGTGATAGACATCAATAAGGTCATCTGGAGTGACTAGTTTCATGCGTTATCTTCTTTTGATAGAAATATTGAAACAAAGATAAGAAGCTAATTATTATGACTGGTGTAGATCATTACAATAATACTTTCTTCTGCGATAAAGCTTATTAGACTATAGAGAAGAAAAAGAAAATCCTATAATTTTTAGATAACTGTAGTTCGGGATACCTTAATATATCCACTAACCTAAGTTATACAGTATTATTTTCTGCGCCGATAGACTTTCCTGTAGATACAATCTCTACGTTAATAGTTGAGACACCATAATTAAATATTTGAGGTAGGTTCTCATAACTACTTGTAATCTGTCACCAGATTAGGAGAAACGGTTTAAGTATTGATATTTTTTAGATTGTTAAAATAGGAAGAATTTCTAAAGTACATTTTATACCAATTCTAGTTTAGAATGACGGTAATTATTTATTTTGTTCTTCATGTTCCTTCGTTAAAAAGCCTCGCCG
>ENA-ORXM01001423-ORXM01001423.1-marine-metagenome-genome-assembly--contig:-NODE-1423-length-33594-cov-10.102724_pt1 | contig 33594 bp, 18 predicted proteins | sample MGYA00237867_ERZ511480 | MGnify/ENA primary metagenome ERZ511480 (study PRJEB26309, sample SAMN06266103) | marine metagenome | isolation source: Algal blade | place: United Kingdom:Sidmouth, United... | reverse complement strand
ATGAAGTGATACACTCTTTTTTTTTGAATCCAATTCCATTGAGGAAATAGACCAAGGGGCTGATAAGCCTAATATCGTTTCATAAAAATTATTTAAGTTCATAAAGCTAAGATAATCAATATTTATATAGACCCATACATTTTCTCATAGTGCCCCATTTTTGTTATCCTGTTTCAATCCTTGTTATGCTGGAAGTAAAATAGAAAGATCTGTAATAATTGTCATTGGTTTTTGTTTTTGATGTTTCAATCCTTGTTATGCTGGAAGTAAAATAGAAAGTAACCTTCAAAAGCCTTTACAAAATGATTAGTCACGGTTTCAATCCTTGTTATGCTGGAAGTAAAATAGAAAGACCTATAATATTACTACTGGAAGTATTTATACTATCGTTTCAATCCTTGTTATGCTGGAAGTAAAATAGAAAGCTGTAATTTTCTAAAACCTCTCCTGTTTCATCACAAACGTTTCAATCCTTGTTATGCTGGAAGTAAAATAGAAAGTCCTTTGGATTAGGGCGTCTATACTTAGGTCTTTGTGGTTTCAATCCTTGTTATGCTGGAAGTAAAATAGAAAGAGAAAATAATCAGTTGTATTCTCTATCTTTTCCTCGTTTCAATCCTTGTTATGCTGGAAGTAAAATAGAAAGTTTAGCTGCGTTTGTTAGTGCTTCTCTAATTTCAGCGTTTCAATCCTTGTTATGCTGGAAGTAAAATAGAAAGCATTACCGACTGGTGGCGGAAAAACTACAATTGCCCGTTTCAATCCTTGTTATGCTGGAAGTAAAATAGAAAGGTAAAAAATAGAGCGAGACGAGCCCGCCCTATAAGTTTCAATCCTTGTTATGCTGGAAGTAAAATAGAAAGGAGGGCAATGTGTTAGGTGGGTTAATAAGCGACTGTGTTTCAATCCTTGTTATGCTGGAAGTAAAATAGAAAGATTAAAGAAGTTGTATAATTAAAAGAGGGATTGTTGTTTCAATCCTTGTTATGCTGGAAGTAAAATAGAAAGGCGAATATTGTCGAAAAGTAAATAAGGACGGTTTAGGTTTCAATCCTTGTTATGCTGGAAGTAAAATAGAAAGTAGGTTATCTAACGATTCTCTACTACGTTAGTCCATCGTTTCAATCCTTGTTATGCTGGAAGTAAAATAGAAAGTACATACATAGGACAGTTAATCCTGCCCGCTTTCATGTTTCAATCCTTGTTATGCTGGAAGTAAAATAGAAAGCCTTATCCCAAAAGTCGAAAAAGAAATGGATTTTCGTTTCAATCCTTGTTATGCTGGAAGTAAAATAGAAAGAGTAAGCCCTGTAACGTCGGAACAATCGGCATCAGAGTTTCAATCCTTGTTATGCTGGAAGTAAAATAGAAAGTGGCTGACTTGGTTTAGAACGCAAGATTAAGCCTTTGTTTCAATCCTTGTTATGCTGGAAGTAAAATAGAAAGCCATTTGGAGTTTTCTTGCGCTGCAACGTTTAGACAGTTTCAATCCTTGTTATGCTGGAAGTAAAATAGAAAGGAGATATTAGAAAAAGAAAAATTGATTGACATTATCTAGTTTCAATCCTTGTTATGCTGGAAGTAAAATAGAAAGACAAACACACACACTAAAACATTGATTATCAGCATCGTTTCAATCCTTGTTATGCTGGAAGTAAAATAGAAAGTATCAATATCGCATCAGTGATGTTCGTTGAACAGAGTTTCAATCCTTGTTATGCTGGAAGTAAAATAGAAAGTAATAATATGAAACTTTTCAGCATTACAACAATTTGTTTCAATCCTTGTTATGCTGGAAGTAAAATAGAAAGAAGACAAGAAACATTTAGACGCAAATTTGTCTTTAAACGTTTCAATCCTTGTTATGTTGGAAGTAAAATGGAAAGAAAACAAGTGAATCAGCATGATACGAAAAGCAAAAAGTTTCAATCCTTGTTATGTTGGAAGTAAAATGGAAAGAATGGGTACAACAGGAGAAAAAGGAACATGAAATAAGTTTCAATCCTTGTTATGTTGGAAGTAAAATGGAAAGTCCTACTTTGTTACAGTAGAACGAAAACCTATTGAGTTTCAATCCTTGTTATGTTGGAAGTAAAATGGAAAGTTCTTGATTTTCATTTCTTTCATTTAGCTCCATTAAGTTTCAATCCTTGTTATGTTGGAAGTAAAATGGAAAGCGTTATTAATAGCAACAGCATTTGGTGGAACAGGAGGTTTCAATCCTTGTTATGTTGGAAGTAAAATGGAAAGGAAGGTAAAGGTGTTGTTAAGCAAATACATAAGACGTTTCAATCCTTGTTATGTTGGAAGTAAAATGGAAAGTGTTGTTTGGTTAAGGTGTATGGCACACCTCCAATAAGTTTCAATCCTTGTTATGTTGGAAGTAAAATGGAAAGCAAATTACAACAGAAGAAATAGACTTCTTCAAATCGTTTCAATCCTTGTTATGTTGGAAGTAAAATGGAAAGATGCCTCTACAAGCATATCATAAAGCTCCTTTCTTGGTTTCAATCCTTGTTATGTTGGAAGTAAAATGGAAAGTATATTTTCAAACAAATTGCTAATAATTGTTTTTAAGTTTCAATCCTTGTTATGTTGGAAGTAAAATGGAAAGCTTGGTTGATTTGCGACATTTTCAAGTTTGAGGAGTTTCAATCCTTGTTATGTTGGAAGTAAAATGGAAAGGCTAACAATGGGCAGATTGTCTTACCTGAATATAAAGTTTCAATCCTTGTTATGTTGGAAGTAAAATGGAAAGCATAAAAGAAGTCTCATTAAGCAATTGTTTTGATAGTTTCAATCCTTGTTATGTTGGAAGTAAAATGGAAAGCATGCTATAATATTTTATCCTCAGTAGTTACGAATAGTTTCAATCCTTGTTATGTTGGAAGTAAAATGGAAAGTTCATATCCTTCCATTCTTCGTCAGAAGCCATTTCGTTTCAATCCTTGTTATGTTGGAAGTAAAATGGAAAGAAAAGATTCAATTGAAGATATTTTATATGCATTATAGTTTCAATCCTTGTTATGTTGGAAGTAAAATGGAAAGTGTAGATCATCCAAATGACCGTTTAATTGATGATAAGTTTCAATCCTTGTTATGTTGGAAGTAAAATGGAAAGCATTGTATGGTGTTTATCTCCAAGATAGAATTTTCGTTTCAATCCTTGTTATGTTGGAAGTAAAATGGAAAGAGGATTTGAAAATATTGGATGGAGTATCAAAATCCAAGTTTCAATCCTTGTTATGTTGGAAGTAAAATGGAAAGCTTTGTTTTGCCACACCTTAACATTAGGGTACAAATGTTTCAATCCTTGTTATGTTGGAAGTAAAATGGAAAGAAAAATACTTTCGTCTATTTCATTTAGACCTACGACGTTTCAATCCTTGTTATGTTGGAAGTAAAATGGAAAGACTATAATCTGATGATTGTATAGTTCGCCAAAGAGGTTTCAATCCTTGTTATGTTGGAAGTAAAATGGAAAGTCTTTTATCTATTCCATCGTGTTTCATGTAAATGTCGTTTCAATCCTTGTTATGTTGGAAGTAAAATGGAAAGTTGTCCTTTTCTAATTTGTAGATTAACATAGTAGAGTTTCAATCCTTGTTATGTTGGAAGTAAAATGGAAAGACCAAAACCAGATAGACAATCTTAATATTTGGTACAGTTTCAATCCTTGTTATGTTGGAAGTAAAATGGAAAGTCCATTGTATGGTGTTTATCTCCAAGATAGAATTTTCGTTTCAATCCTTGTTATGTTGGAAGTAAAATGGAAAGTATGTGCGAGGCTTGCTCCATAATGTCCCAAGCGTTGTTTCAATCCTTGTTATGTTGGAAGTAAAATGGAAAGGAAAATGAAGGTTCAAATCCTTCCGTGCCCACAATAGTTTCAATCCTTGTTATGTTGGAAGTAAAATGGAAAGAAAAGTTTCCAACCTTTCTTATATTTGCAATATTTAGTTTCAATCCTTGTTATGTTGGAAGTAAAATGGAAAGACTCTTAACACCTTTTTCACCTAAATCTGTAAGAGGTTTCAATCCTTGTTATGTTGGAAGTAAAATGGAAAGTGTTAGGCGTTTATTTTTATGCGTAAGATTAAGATTGTTTCAATCCTTGTTATGTTGGAAGTAAAATGGAAAGAAATATGGATTTAACAACCAATCAAGGGAAAAGGGAGTTTCAATCCTTGTTATGTTGGAAGTAAAATGGAAAGTCTTATCATCTTGGTAAGACTTCTTTGATACATTATGTTTCAATCCTTGTTATGTTGGAAGTAAAATGGAAAGTTGTTACCTTTGATAATGACGGTATGTATATAACACGTTTCAATCCTTGTTATGTTGGAAGTAAAATGGAAAGCTGGAAACATTATTAGGAGATTGTTCTGATTGGATATGGTTTCAATCCTTGTTATGTTGGAAGTAAAATGGAAAGATTTGGAATCTTTTTCTTGCAACCGCTTCCAATCTCGTTTCAATCCTTGTTATGTTGGAAGTAAAATGGAAAGAGAGGACGAATAACAGGAACTTTATACTTTTTATTATGTTTCAATCCTTGTTATGTTGGAAGTAAAATGGAAAGTATTGATGATTTGAATGCTGATTTTTCAGCAACAAAGTTTCAATCCTTGTTATGTTGGAAGTAAAATGGAAAGTTTAGTCTTTGTCATCATTGGGCTATTTCTAACCTTTGTTTCAATCCTTGTTATGTTGGAAGTAAAATGGAAAGATTGTGCGGCTTTCAGGTCCACAGGTTTTATATTATGTTTCAATCCTTGTTATGTTGGAAGTAAAATGGAAAGCGAAAAAAGTATAAAATTAACTCCGTTTGTCGCTATGTTTCAATCCTTGTTATGTTGGAAGTAAAATGGAAAGAATACGAACGGTTATTGACCAAATGAGTGATGAGGAGTTTCAATCCTTGTTATGTTGGAAGTAAAATGGAAAGTTTTTTGATTTAGAGTTATGCAAAAATTTGAATCTCGGTTTCAATCCTTGTTATGTTGGAAGTAAAATGGAAAGAATCTATTCAAGAATGGGAAGCGGTTTGTCTGGAAAGTTTCAATCCTTGTTATGTTGGAAGTAAAATGGAAAGACGACGTAGTAAATTTCACATTTGTTGATAATGGATGTTTCAATCCTTGTTATGTTGGAAGTAAAATGGAAAGTAGGAAGTTCCGAAGCTCCAGACATATTGTAATTGTGTTTCAATCCTTGTTATGTTGGAAGTAAAATGGAAAGCCGTCGAGTTAATTATTCTACTTGGGTGGATATGTGTTTCAATCCTTGTTATGTTGGAAGTAAAATGGAAAGGGAAACGAAAAAAAATAATAACACAACCTTTCCCCGTTTCAATCCTTGTTATGTTGGAAGTAAAATGGAAAGAACGTATGCCATTGTTAACACATTAGCCCCACGATGTTTCAATCCTTGTTATGTTGGAAGTAAAATGGAAAGCGCAAAGAAAACTCCAAAGCAATTTGTTTCATAAAGTTTCAATCCTTGTTATGTTGGAAGTAAAATGGAAAGGTTATAGTAATTGGTAGTTCAAAAGGGAAATTGTTGGTTTCAATCCTTGTTATGTTGGAAGTAAAATGGAAAGTACAAGGTGAACAACATTTTTTCATCTCCTTGTACGTTTCAATCCTTGTTATGTTGGAAGTAAAATGGAAAGGTATATCTTAGATGCTATCTTTCTAAGATTAGACCTGTTTCAATCCTTGTTATGTTGGAAGTAAAATGGAAAGCCTTAAAGATTTATCCAAACACAAACAAATCAAAATGTTTCAATCCTTGTTATGTTGGAAGTAAAATGGAAAGATGCGAATTTCTTGTATTTCCTCTACAAAATACGCGTTTCAATCCTTGTTATGTTGGAAGTAAAATGGAAAGTCCTGTTTAACATTATGCACAAATATATCAAATTTAGTTTCAATCCTTGTTATGTTGGAAGTAAAATGGAAAGAGCTACTTAATTACAATCGCCTTTATGCTTATCCTGGTTTCAATCCTTGTTATGTTGGAAGTAAAATGGAAAGTAATGGATATTGCCACTTAAATTTCTTCCAACGTGGTTTCAATCCTTGTTATGTTGGAAGTAAAATGGAAAGTTTTTAATAATCAATTTTGTGTGTTTTTTTATACTCGTTTCAATCCTTGTTATGTTGGAAGTAAAATGGAAAGCGCAAACTGTTGAATTTTTAAAGAATGTATGATTTGTTTCAATCCTTGTTATGTTGGAAGTAAAATGGAAAGAGCTGCACAACGCTACCTCGGCTATATTAGGCGTATGTTTCAATCCTTGTTATGTTGGAAGTAAAATGGAAAGTTTTTATCGGAGCGTTTAAAATCAAGCCCTTTCTGAGTTTCAATCCTTGTTATGTTGGAAGTAAAATGGAAAGTTCAATATTGTTGGTTGTCTGTGCTAATTGTTTGTCGTTTCAATCCTTGTTATGTTGGAAGTAAAATGGAAAGGCACAGCTCAATAAGTTTGCGAATTTCATCATTTGTTTCAATCCTTGTTATGTTGGAAGTAAAATGGAAAGTGCTTCAACATGTAATTTTAGTAGAGGTGACATTTGTTTCAATCCTTGTTATGTTGGAAGTAAAATGGAAAGCAATTTAGTGCGACACATCCGTATGGACTGTTTATGGTTTCAATCCTTGTTATGTTGGAAGTAAAATGGAAAGATCTTGAAGCAATCTATCCTCTATACATTCCTTCAGTTTCAATCCTTGTTATGTTGGAAGTAAAATGGAAAGGAGTTAAAAAACTCTAAAGAAATCACTGATCTCATGTTTCAATCCTTGTTATGTTGGAAGTAAAATGGAAAGGTTTTGATGGAAGTAACATAGAAAGATTTTATTTTGTTTCAATCCTTGTTATGTTGGAAGTAAAATGGAAAGGAATGTACCATCTTCTAAGAAGTTTAAGGTAATACCGTTTCAATCCTTGTTATGTTGGAAGTAAAATGGAAAGAAGTCTTGCAACTGTTTTAGGTAGCGAAGCCAACAGGTTTCAATCCTTGTTATGTTGGAAGTAAAATGGAAAGTATGTTCAAATTAGATTACAGCCAGAGGTTAGACGAGTTTCAATCCTTGTTATGTTGGAAGTAAAATGGAAAGAAGCACATTATTACAGTTATTCCTTAAAGGTTTAAGGTTTCAATCCTTGTTATGTTGGAAGTAAAATGGAAAGTGCAATGTTAATACATAAGAAAAGAGAAGTTAAGGCGTTTCAATCCTTGTTATGTTGGAAGTAAAATGGAAAGTGATATATATAGAATTATTAGATGCTTGGTATTCACGTTTCAATCCTTGTTATGTTGGAAGTAAAATGGAAAGTTTCGCCACCAACAGGGCATCCCCAGTCTGTATTGGTTTCAATCCTTGTTATGTTGGAAGTAAAATGGAAAGATCTGTACGGAACTAAATAAAACAGGTCAATTCGAGTTTCAATCCTTGTTATGTTGGAAGTAAAATGGAAAGATAGCGAACCCATGCAACAAACAAAATGATAAGAGAGTTTCAATCCTTGTTATGTTGGAAGTAAAATGGAAAGCAGTAGATATGTTCCTGAAGGGATTTCGCTATATTGGTTTCAATCCTTGTTATGTTGGAAGTAAAATGGAAAGAGGGCTACAATAGCGAAAACAAATAGCAAGCCATAGTTTCAATCCTTGTTATGTTGGAAGTAAAATGGAAAGGGAACTCGTGCAATTAATACATCCATTTGATAAGGAAGTTTCAATCCTTGTTATGTTGGAAGTAAAATGGAAAGATTTTTTGGACGAGCTGTTGTTGGATATATTCCCAAGTTTCAATCCTTGTTATGTTGGAAGTAAAATGGAAAGTGAGATAAAGCAATTACAACTGAAAAAGAAAGCCCTGTTTCAATCCTTGTTATGTTGGAAGTAAAATGGAAAGAGGGAAAACAACCGCCACCCCTGCCAAAAGAGCGTTGTTTCAATCCTTGTTATGTTGGAAGTAAAATGGAAAGAAAGGTCGATCCCGACAAAAGAGAACATTATTTTGAGTTTCAATCCTTGTTATGTTGGAAGTAAAATGGAAAGTCGATAACTTCAAATATTTGTTACAAGTCTACTTTTGTTTCAATCCTTGTTATGTTGGAAGTAAAATGGAAAGTGTTAAGTACATAATAAGTAAGTTTAAGAGTTAAGGTTTCAATCCTTGTTATGTTGGAAGTAAAATGGAAAGTTGAAAAAAAGGAAATTGATTTTATCAGTGATGACTGTTTCAATCCTTGTTATGTTGGAAGTAAAATGGAAAGTTAAAATTATGCGTTTACTACTTGCAATTGAGTTTCGTTTCAATCCTTGTTATGTTGGAAGTAAAATGGAAAGAAAAAACCCAATAGCGCATATATGCACTATTGGGTGTTTCAATCCTTGTTATGTTGGAAGTAAAATGGAAAGCATAATGTAACCTAAGAAGTTCTCATTTACTACTACGTTTCAATCCTTGTTATGTTGGAAGTAAAATGGAAAGCCTTTCTCTTTTTATATCTCCCATGATATTTTTATGTTTCAATCCTTGTTATGTTGGAAGTAAAATGGAAAGGTTTATTGGATGAATACCAAAGTACAGACGAAATAAGTTTCAATCCTTGTTATGTTGGAAGTAAAATGGAAAGAATTTTCTTTAGAGAGTTCTGATAGTGCAGAAGGTAGTTTCAATCCTTGTTATGTTGGAAGTAAAATGGAAAGTTTAGGTGAAAATTCACGTAAGGATTACGGAGACATGTTTCAATCCTTGTTATGTTGGAAGTAAAATGGAAAGTACAGGCTACTATCATTTACATACAGCAGGAACTATGTTTCAATCCTTGTTATGTTGGAAGTAAAATGGAAAGAGACCCCATTTGGCAACTACTTTCAAACACGCCATAGTTTCAATCCTTGTTATGTTGGAAGTAAAATGGAAAGGCCAATTGCTGGATTTTTCGTATTTTATCTATTATGTTTCAATCCTTGTTATGTTGGAAGTAAAATGGAAAGGTCTTATGGCAGGAGTATCCAGAAGCTCCCGAAGTGGTTTCAATCCTTGTTATGTTGGAAGTAAAATGGAAAGAATACAAGTTGAGAGGATGCAGCAAGCGCAAAGAACGTTTCAATCCTTGTTATGTTGGAAGTAAAATGGAAAGCATACCTTGTAAGGTATGGAGATTTGGACATGTAACGTTTCAATCCTTGTTATGTTGGAAGTAAAATGGAAAGTAATTTCAATCAAGGGTTGAAGTTAGTGCGTTTACCGTTTCAATCCTTGTTATGTTGGAAGTAAAATGGAAAGCTGTATTTCGTGCGTTTCGCTATTATAAGTCCCGTCGTTTCAATCCTTGTTATGTTGGAAGTAAAATGGAAAGCTTGTGAACATTACCAATGCACACATTTTGGTAATTAGTTTCAATCCTTGTTATGTTGGAAGTAAAATGGAAAGAGTGCTATGAGTCAAGGCCACGCCAAAACTATACTGTTTCAATCCTTGTTATGTTGGAAGTAAAATGGAAAGATGAAATAGGATTTATTTCTGCAAATGAACTTGGATGTTTCAATCCTTGTTATGTTGGAAGTAAAATGGAAAGAAGTTTTGCCCAAACCACGCAAAACCTCTATTCTCAGTTTCAATCCTTGTTATGTTGGAAGTAAAATGGAAAGGGATATAGACGAAGGGCAGGATTGGAACAAGGACTTGTTTCAATCCTTGTTATGTTGGAAGTAAAATGGAAAGCGAAACTTTGGTTTAAGTCCATTTCTATTTTTTCCAGTTTCAATCCTTGTTATGTTGGAAGTAAAATGGAAAGTCTTGTGAGTCCTGCATTTATTCAAATACAATTGCGTTTCAATCCTTGTTATGTTGGAAGTAAAATGGAAAGACAATCCAAACAAAGATATGAGTCGATTACAGACACGTTTCAATCCTTGTTATGTTGGAAGTAAAATGGAAAGTTACAGTATTACCATTTATATCTTTATCATAATCTTGTTTCAATCCTTGTTATGTTGGAAGTAAAATGGAAAGTACAGTATTACCATTTATATCTTTATCATAATCTTGTTTCAATCCTTGTTATGTTGGAAGTAAAATGGAAAGGCATACCAAAACACTATTTTATACAGTATAAAGGCAGTTTCAATCCTTGTTATGTTGGAAGTAAAATGGAAAGGATGTATTTCGTTTTTAAATCTACTCAAAAAATGATGTTTCAATCCTTGTTATGTTGGAAGTAAAATGGAAAGAAAAAAAGTTAGGTTTAGAGGAAGAGGTCGCACGTAGTTTCAATCCTTGTTATGTTGGAAGTAAAATGGAAAGGTAGTGAGTCAGGAACGGTATTAAGGAACATCATACGTTTCAATCCTTGTTATGTTGGAAGTAAAATGGAAAGAAGTGGTGGACTTTTGGACTTGTGCAACTTACTTAGTTTCAATCCTTGTTATGTTGGAAGTAAAATGGAAAGGTTTTCGTTTGTCATCCAAACTTGGGCTTTATCCTTGTTTCAATCCTTGTTATGTTGGAAGTAAAATGGAAAGCTTGCAAGAAAATATACAATGTAAATGGAAAAGATTGTTTCAATCCTTGTTATGTTGGAAGTAAAATGGAAAGAACACAGTGATCCGTCAATCATTTCTCCATCATTTCGTTTCAATCCTTGTTATGTTGGAAGTAAAATGGAAAGTCAGATTATTTAACATTAATGAAAAAAAGAGATGAGTTTCAATCCTTGTTATGTTGGAAGTAAAATGGAAAGTGATGCAAGACAGGTTCAGGATGAAATTGATACTGCGTTTCAATCCTTGTTATGTTGGAAGTAAAATGGAAAGGCAGACATGGAACTGCACAATATGGGACTGCCTTATGTTTCAATCCTTGTTATGTTGGAAGTAAAATGGAAAGACAAAAAACGCCATGCTTTTTTTGCTTCTATTTTGGTTTCAATCCTTGTTATGTTGGAAGTAAAATGGAAAGTAAGGATTAATAGCGTGGTGCGCTCCCCTGAGCGTGGTTTCAATCCTTGTTATGTTGGAAGTAAAATGGAAAGTGTGGAGGCTTGTATCATGGTTTCACGTGGAACGTTGTTTCAATCCTTGTTATGTTGGAAGTAAAATGGAAAGCTATCTCCAATTACATCTCAGGGAAAAAAGAATTAAGTTTCAATCCTTGTTATGTTGGAAGTAAAATGGAAAGATACACCGCCCACTTCTCCATACCCCTGCGGGCAGGGTTTCAATCCTTGTTATGTTGGAAGTAAAATGGAAAGGACACCAGAGTACATATCACTGAAGAATCAAGTTCGTTTCAATCCTTGTTATGTTGGAAGTAAAATGGAAAGCACCACTGCATTTCTTGAACTTATCTACTGAGTCAGTTTCAATCCTTGTTATGTTGGAAGTAAAATGGAAAGTGATTACCTGCTAAACTAAATTTAATATTACCTGTAGTTTCAATCCTTGTTATGTTGGAAGTAAAATGGAAAGTACAACAAGTACAAACACTACACAAACGAACACGAGTTTCAATCCTTGTTATGTTGGAAGTAAAATGGAAAGAAGAAGAGCTAAAAGCCTGGTTCGACAAAGGCTACCGTTTCAATCCTTGTTATGTTGGAAGTAAAATGGAAAGCCAAGACTAATCAGACATGAAGGATGGCATCTTTTGTTTCAATCCTTGTTATGTTGGAAGTAAAATGGAAAGCGTACAATCCGCCATCACGAGTAGCTTCCCCTAAAGTTTCAATCCTTGTTATGTTGGAAGTAAAATGGAAAGACCTTCACCTTTGTATGGTTTCATGCTATCTAATATGTATTCAGTTTCAATCCTTGTTATGTTGGAAGTAAAATGGAAAGAGTCTCTTTATCTTCACCTATCAAAATAGGATATAAGTTTCAATCCTTGTTATGTTGGAAGTAAAATGGAAAGAAAGAACTAAAAAAGAGTATGAGAGTTTATTACTTTGTTTCAATCCTTGTTATGTTGGAAGTAAAATGGAAAGTTAGGGCTATATGCCTTTTTTTCAAAGCCATAAGCAGTTTCAATCCTTGTTATGTTGGAAGTAAAATGGAAAGCTTTGGATATTTCTAATATAAATCCAGATTGGTTTTGTTTCAATCCTTGTTATGTTGGAAGTAAAATGGAAAGAAGTGTTTCGGTATAGTTAGAAAATTGTTGATCTGGTTTCAATCCTTGTTATGTTGGAAGTAAAATGGAAAGGGGTTGTTGGTATTATAGTAATAGAAGACAGGACAAGTTTCAATCCTTGTTATGTTGGAAGTAAAATGGAAAGCTTTCTGTTTTCAAAGATACACTAATTAATTTAATGTTTCAATCCTTGTTATGTTGGAAGTAAAATGGAAAGAAAGGAAGCATACAAGGCGTTTCTTGGTGGGTTGCCGTTTCAATCCTTGTTATGTTGGAAGTAAAATGGAAAGCTTTTCCACTCCAATTTACGAAGCATTCTAACCAATGTTTCAATCCTTGTTATGTTGGAAGTAAAATGGAAAGTCGGTTGCTGTAAGTGTGGTTGGCGTGAAACAACGCGTTTCAATCCTTGTTATGTTGGAAGTAAAATGGAAAGTTTTCAACGACTTCCATCTCTGTCTGTTGTGCATCGTTTCAATCCTTGTTATGTTGGAAGTAAAATGGAAAGCATTGATTTGGTTTGCCCATCTTCGTAAGCTTCGTGTTTCAATCCTTGTTATGTTGGAAGTAAAATGGAAAGGTAAGAGAATCGTTTAGTATTGACAAGTTGTGAGAGTTTCAATCCTTGTTATGTTGGAAGTAAAATGGAAAGATAGCTTGCAAATAGCACAGAAACTTCTTTTTTCGTGTTTCAATCCTTGTTATGTTGGAAGTAAAATGGAAAGACAGCTTAACCGTACTACGTTGTAGCTTGTGAATATGTTTCAATCCTTGTTATGTTGGAAGTAAAATGGAAAGACCATTTGCATCACCTTCTATTAAGGACAGCAAAAGGTTTCAATCCTTGTTATGTTGGAAGTAAAATGGAAAGAGGAGAATTGTACGAATTGATTGAATGTGATGTTGAGTTTCAATCCTTGTTATGTTGGAAGTAAAATGGAAAGGGGCAAAGGCACTAATACAGGCGCAGGATTCGCTATGTTTCAATCCTTGTTATGTTGGAAGTAAAATGGAAAGGATTGGAACTTTGAAAATCTTAGTCCACTATCTTGGTTTCAATCCTTGTTATGTTGGAAGTAAAATGGAAAGGTGGCAGCCTTGAAAAAGCAAAAGCCCTATGTAGAACGTTTCAATCCTTGTTATGTTGGAAGTAAAATGGAAAGGCACGTAGAAAATACCTTAAATTATGTCAATTTATGTTTCAATCCTTGTTATGCTGGAAGTAAAATAGAAAGTTTGCCATTAACTCAAATGGTACTGATTGGGAGATTCGTTTCAATCCTTGTTATGCTGGAAGTAAAATAGAAAGCTCTGATTCACTTCTGAAAGCTTCATTGCGTTCTTCGTTTCAATCCTTGTTATGCTGGAAGTAAAATAGAAAGAAAGCGGTGTTAACTTACATGAGAAAAGTCATTTTTTGTTTCAATCCTTGTTATGCTGGAAGTAAAATAGAAAGGCTTCTATTTTGCTGTTAGAATTACAGGAAAAGATTGTTTCAATCCTTGTTATGCTGGAAGTAAAATAGAAAGGAGTTGGAGTACAAAATAAGAACCATTTTGTAAATTGTTTCAATCCTTGTTATGCTGGAAGTAAAATAGAAAGTTTGTGTACGCTCTTTAACTGTTCCCTTTATAAGCTGTTTCAATCCTTGTTATGCTGGAAGTAAAATAGAAAGTGTCTCAAAGAATTAGAAACACTTATTATATAATTTGTTTCAATCCTTGTTATGCTGGAAGTAAAATAGAAAGATCGTGGCGTTTTATGCAAAAGAGTTTATTACAAGTAGTTTCAATCCTTGTTATGCTGGAAGTAAAATAGAAAGACATACAAAATATACATCCTCGTCTAATTCAGTTCCGTTTCAATCCTTGTTATGCTGGAAGTAAAATAGAAAGCGACAGACTTGGGTTCGACTCCCGACAGGGGTACTAGTTTCAATCCTTGTTATGCTGGAAGTAAAATAGAAAGTTGAGCAAATCGGCTTGAACATTTCTTTGACAACCTGTTTCAATCCTTGTTATGCTGGAAGTAAAATAGAAAGAACCAACAATTAGAAGATAATGGCAGGCGGTAATAGGTTTCAATCCTTGTTATGCTGGAAGTAAAATAGAAAGCAAATTATGATTTAGTCAAACAAAATAATCAACTTTGTTTCAATCCTTGTTATGCTGGAAGTAAAATAGAAAGATGAATCATATGGCTTTCCATTGATTCCCTTTGACAGTTTCAATCCTTGTTATGCTGGAAGTAAAATAGAAAGCGTGGCACTTGCTATCCAAGTAAATTCAAGTGACTGGTTTCAATCCTTGTTATGCTGGAAGTAAAATAGAAAGAAATCTGCTTCTGGATTCAATACAGGTGGTTTAATGTTTCAATCCTTGTTATGCTGGAAGTAAAATAGAAAGTGATGGTACTAACATGCGTAGAATCATTTATAACATGTTTCAATCCTTGTTATGCTGGAAGTAAAATAGAAAGTACTTGGAAGAAATCTTTAGAAAGGATAGGCAAGAGTTTCAATCCTTGTTATGCTGGAAGTAAAATAGAAAGTCAAGGAATCCCAAGCCCTTAGAGCAATTAGCACCCGTTTCAATCCTTGTTATGCTGGAAGTAAAATAGAAAGGTTGTACCCTTTTAAAGCCCAATCAACAGCGAATTTGTTTCAATCCTTGTTATGCTGGAAGTAAAATAGAAAGATTTTAACAGCGATATTAAGACATTCAAAATCTGTGTTTCAATCCTTGTTATGCTGGAAGTAAAATAGAAAGTATATCTTCTTCTTCATATTGCTTAACACGCTCCTTGTTTCAATCCTTGTTATGCTGGAAGTAAAATAGAAAGTTAAATATCTTTGAGCAAATGCAATTCCAAATTTAGTTTCAATCCTTGTTATGCTGGAAGTAAAATAGAAAGGAGCGTGTAAGGAATCTAAAAGGTAAGGAATGTAAGTTTCAATCCTTGTTATGCTGGAAGTAAAATAGAAAGGTTCAAACCTATAAAAAACAATTTACCGCCAATAGGGTTTCAATCCTTGTTATGCTGGAAGTAAAATAGAAAGACAAAACAAGTTCCGAAGATTGTGCGTTAGTTTACTGGTTTCAATCCTTGTTATGCTGGAAGTAAAATAGAAAGAACAAACCAATACTACAACGGGATAAGAGTAGGCAGTTTCAATCCTTGTTATGCTGGAAGTAAAATAGAAAGCACCTTAGCACATAGGGTGCGTTTTTTTTTGTTTATGTTTCAATCCTTGTTATGCTGGAAGTAAAATAGAAAGTGATACTAAGCCTTGTACGTTTAGCGTGGATTTGGTGTTTCAATCCTTGTTATGCTGGAAGTAAAATAGAAAGGCTATTTTAGACCTTCAAAACAAGTTATTGAGTCTGTTTCAATCCTTGTTATGCTGGAAGTAAAATAGAAAGACCAATCTTACGGAACATCAAACTACCCAAGTGGGTTTCAATCCTTGTTATGCTGGAAGTAAAATAGAAAGCGAGACTTACGGCAAAGGTCGAGGTTATGATTCAACGTTTCAATCCTTGTTATGCTGGAAGTAAAATAGAAAGGTGCTTATCTCGGTATAAGGTATCATTTGAGGAAAGGTTTCAATCCTTGTTATGCTGGAAGTAAAATAGAAAGTTAAAGGGTAAAGACGTATCTTGGTGCTGTGATGGGTTTCAATCCTTGTTATGCTGGAAGTAAAATAGAAAGTATGATTTACAACGCCAAACATTAGAAAATAAGTGTTTCAATCCTTGTTATGCTGGAAGTAAAATAGAAAGTTTTTGATAGCCCTATCAAAAACCTATATACAATGTGTTTCAATCCTTGTTATGCTGGAAGTAAAATAGAAAGCAATCCACCGTTCTCTCCAAATGCGCCAAGCTATAGTTTCAATCCTTGTTATGCTGGAAGTAAAATAGAAAGAAATTTTCAAAGAAGACCTGCCCATTATGCAAAAGAGTTTCAATCCTTGTTATGCTGGAAGTAAAATAGAAAGCTGTAGAGTTCTTTTTGTATCGTCTTTTGCCTTTTCGTTTCAATCCTTGTTATGCTGGAAGTAAAATAGAAAGTGATTTAGGTATAGGTGGGCAAAAAGGTTTTTTTGTGTTTCAATCCTTGTTATGCTGGAAGTAAAATAGAAAGATTTTTGGTAGGAGGTGGTTTCTATTAGATGTTTCAGTTTCAATCCTTGTTATGCTGGAAGTAAAATAGAAAGAGCTTTTGCTATGATTCCTGGTACTAATGGAACTTAGTTTCAATCCTTGTTATGCTGGAAGTAAAATAGAAAGTACAATCAAAGAATTAAAAACCATTATCCGACATCGTTTCAATCCTTGTTATGCTGGAAGTAAAATAGAAAGCAATGATAGAATCAATACAGCCCGTACGGAACTGGAGTTTCAATCCTTGTTATGCTGGAAGTAAAATAGAAAGATTATAAGAAACATCATCTAACAGTAAGCTGAGATGTTTCAATCCTTGTTATGCTGGAAGTAAAATAGAAAGGCTGTACTAATGCCTTTAATTAGTTCAGATTTTTCGTTTCAATCCTTGTTATGCTGGAAGTAAAATAGAAAGTGACTCAATTAGATAGATGTAGCGGAACGATTTTGCGTTTCAATCCTTGTTATGCTGGAAGTAAAATAGAAAGAAAAGAAAATCTTAGTGAAGCGATATTCGCAAGCGAGTTTCAATCCTTGTTATGCTGGAAGTAAAATAGAAAGGTATTCCAAAAGTTGACAACTTTATAATAGAAGTTAGTTTCAATCCTTGTTATGCTGGAAGTAAAATAGAAAGCAAAAAATTAGCTCTACACAATTTAAGTGCCTGGATGTTTCAATCCTTGTTATGCTGGAAGTAAAATAGAAAGAAAACCCCCAAAAAACAAGAAAAAATGACAACAGAGTTTCAATCCTTGTTATGCTGGAAGTAAAATAGAAAGGGTATGAAATCCCAATGCTTGGTTTTTGAATTAATTGTTTCAATCCTTGTTATGCTGGAAGTAAAATAGAAAGCAGTTATAGAATTCACAGTAGCAACCACTGTATTAGGTTTCAATCCTTGTTATGCTGGAAGTAAAATAGAAAGGAAGAAGTGAAAGAAGCAAGCTCAACAAAACCTAAGTTTCAATCCTTGTTATGCTGGAAGTAAAATAGAAAGACTCCACTTTTGTCTAATTTCTCTCGACCCATTTTGTTTCAATCCTTGTTATGCTGGAAGTAAAATAGAAAGCAGATGATTTTATGTTTATAGATGAAGGTGCGTTTTGTTTCAATCCTTGTTATGCTGGAAGTAAAATAGAAAGTGATTAATGGTTTCAAAACCAAATGTCTGATCGATGTTTCAATCCTTGTTATGCTGGAAGTAAAATAGAAAGTACACAAAGCATTATCCAAAAATTACTTAACAATACCGTTTCAATCCTTGTTATGCTGGAAGTAAAATAGAAAGGTGACAAATTAGATTGGAGCAAAGGCAAAGAAACATGTTTCAATCCTTGTTATGCTGGAAGTAAAATAGAAAGTATATTTAGGGTGGTTACAAGGTTTTTGGAACACTAGTTTCAATCCTTGTTATGCTGGAAGTAAAATAGAAAGCAAAGTAAATGCGTTTACTTTTTCCTCTAAAATCTTGTTTCAATCCTTGTTATGCTGGAAGTAAAATAGAAAGTAATCCAAGATGAAGGTAACCGTATTGAGTCAGTTTTGTTTCAATCCTTGTTATGCTGGAAGTAAAATAGAAAGTTCATCTGCCGACTTTAGATAATTATAACCTATACCGTTTCAATCCTTGTTATGCTGGAAGTAAAATAGAAAGTCTTGGTAGTACGTGTCCTGTGCTTAACCTGTTTTGTTTCAATCCTTGTTATGCTGGAAGTAAAATAGAAAGAAAATATTTAGATAGTGTTAGAGATGCTATTTATTTGTTTCAATCCTTGTTATGCTGGAAGTAAAATAGAAAGCCCTTCATGAAACCACTCTTCATCTTTTATGACCCGTTTCAATCCTTGTTATGCTGGAAGTAAAATAGAAAGGTTTAGCCATTTGATGGAAAACAAATGTCATTACAAGTTTCAATCCTTGTTATGCTGGAAGTAAAATAGAAAGTACAAGAAATACAAGGAAAGTCTTAGGCTTCACATGTTTCAATCCTTGTTATGCTGGAAGTAAAATAGAAAGTAAGTGATGTAAATGCTGATTTGTCTACAATAGATGGTTTCAATCCTTGTTATGCTGGAAGTAAAATAGAAAGTTCCTCTTGATTTTCAGTTTCAGCAAAAGCATTTTTGTTTCAATCCTTGTTATGCTGGAAGTAAAATAGAAAGGAAGACACAGCAGAAATTTACAGATTACTTTTAGAAGTTTCAATCCTTGTTATGCTGGAAGTAAAATAGAAAGCCTTTGCCCAGAAGCGTAGCCATCATCGACATTGCTCGTTTCAATCCTTGTTATGCTGGAAGTAAAATAGAAAGTCTTAAAACTTGACCTAACCTATGAACCACAACTTCGTTTCAATCCTTGTTATGCTGGAAGTAAAATAGAAAGAAGTGATCATCAATTCTATATAGACAATCTTCCAAAGTTTCAATCCTTGTTATGCTGGAAGTAAAATAGAAAGCCCAATACGCTACATATTACCCCCGTCCGACGCAAGTTTCAATCCTTGTTATGCTGGAAGTAAAATAGAAAGCAAATTTCAAATAATCCTTATTGATTTCTGTCAGAAGTTTCAATCCTTGTTATGCTGGAAGTAAAATAGAAAGAAGACCGGGATATGGCGAAATAGGCGATATTTTATGTTTCAATCCTTGTTATGCTGGAAGTAAAATAGAAAGGACAAAAGATAAAGAAGAAATTATCAAAATATGAAAGTTTCAATCCTTGTTATGCTGGAAGTAAAATAGAAAGATAACTTACTTAGAGCTTCTGTATCTTCATTCGATAGTTTCAATCCTTGTTATGCTGGAAGTAAAATAGAAAGGAAATATTCTGGAGGATTATCTGTTGTATTATAATTGTTTCAATCCTTGTTATGCTGGAAGTAAAATAGAAAGCAACGAATACTACATTGGGTGGCACTGATATGTGCGGTTTCAATCCTTGTTATGCTGGAAGTAAAATAGAAAGTGTAGTTTGTGATAAGTCCTATTGAATCATCTTTTGGTTTCAATCCTTGTTATGCTGGAAGTAAAATAGAAAGAGTCAATACAGAACTTGCCAAACAACAAAAGGCACGGTTTCAATCCTTGTTATGCTGGAAGTAAAATAGAAAGGGGATAGATTGTGTAATTTCGGAGGCAGTAAAAACAGTTTCAATCCTTGTTATGCTGGAAGTAAAATAGAAAGATTGTATTTAATACTGTCACGCAATTTTTAGAAGAGTTTCAATCCTTGTTATGCTGGAAGTAAAATAGAAAGCAAAAACAAAGATTCCAAATGAAATTGAAGCTCGGCGTTTCAATCCTTGTTATGCTGGAAGTAAAATAGAAAGCCGTCTGCTCTCATAATTCACTGATATATAAGTGTTTAGATGCAATTTCGTTTTGCTACATCCAAAATATACCAATATGTCAATGAACGATTTTTGTCGTTTTTTATGGTTTTTCCGAGAATGTATGTTGCTCATTTTCAATGGTTTATAGGTGTTTTTCAAAGCACTCTCCATAAATTAAGAGGCGGAAAGAACTATTTTATGCAAATATTTCGATAAGTACAAGTTACACATCTTTTTTTATATTTCGTAGCCTTTGGATAATAATTTTTTTGAATAATTGCCAAAATCTCTTTAACGGTCATGCGAACCTTCAATTTATCCGCTTCTGTAATCGGAATTTCAACTAATTTGTTTTTACTTCGGGTATATACCAAATAGCCTTTGCTTACATTTACACCAAAGTTTTCTTCTATCAAAATCGCATAACAAAACAATTGTGTTTTATAAGTATCAAAAATTTTATCATCGTATTTTGCAAATTTATAGTCTAATGGAGCTGCCGTTCCATCTTCCAAAAATAAAACCTCATCTACTTCGCCTCGTAAAAAAGAATTGGTTAAATATTGATTGAATAACTTGCGTTTTACGCCTATACGTTTTCTCAAATAATCTATATTGCGTTCACTCTTTTGTGCGTGAATATCTCTTCCTTTTTGTACTTTAAATAAACGCTCTTCGTATTGAGGTATTCTTAGCACATACTCAAAATAAGTAAAACGAGGGCAAAATAAATATTCTATAATATGGGATGGAGTTAAAGTCATATTGATGTTTTTTAAAAAAATAATGCTCTGATTTCATCGGTAATCATCTTTTTATCAAATGCTTGCCCCAACATAACACAATCACTTAATTCATTTCTACTCATTGGGAAAAGGTAAACTTTGTCTACAGTTTCATTAATTTGCTCTGTTATTTGTAGCTCTAAGGTGTCTTTTCTGTCGTGATCTATAGAACCCAAAAAGCAAGAATATTGCACTCTATACAAACCCGCTTGCAAACAATATTTTGACACTTTTGTTCGTGCTTTGTCATTTTGTATGTCATATAATACCCAGAGAATCATATATTTATGGTTTTGTGTTATCTAAAATGTCATCACTTGTTGTATTATCTATAACCTTATTATCTTGTCCCAATAACTCATTTGCAAAACGATGTGCATCTAATTGAAGGGAGTGGAAACGAGTTAGTAAACGACGATTGTGTTTGATTTTATCTTCTTCCAAATATTTTAAAAAATGATTTACCAACAATTCTTTGCCGTCTTTATTTAACGAAAAACCATTCGCAATTTCATCTGTATGTGATTTATTTACCTTTTTTGCAGAAAATAATTTAAATACAACGGTATCGGCATAAATTCTATAAGGCTCAATAAAATCATACAACATACTCTTGTAATTATAATCGTCTCGATGCATAAATCCAATATAAGGATCAATCCCTGCAATAATCAATGCTTTCTCCACCTTACTATACAAAATACCATAAGCATAATTCAAAAATGCATTAAAAGAATCTTTTGCAGGACGCATACTTCGCCCCTTAAATGGATATGTTTTTGCCAATAAATGACTCAATGTCTCAAAATACAAACGCCCTGCTGTTCCCTCCAGTCCTCGCAATGTTTCTGCAATATCATCTACAGTACTGGCTTCTATTTTATCTACTGAATTTACTAAATTAGTAATGCGCTCTATTTTATCTGCCAAAAAATCACCATGTTTTTCTGCCCGATGTTTTTTCAAATCTTTTAAAAATTGAGCCTGATTTCCAATTTTTTGACACAACCATTTCTTAATCCAAAGAACTGCCATATTATTCAAACTCGCTTTAAGTTGTTGTTTCCGAATCACCGTTGTACTCCCCAATTTACTATGCCAAAACCGTCCAAGCGGCTTGCCCAATCCATCCAACAAAATCACATCAATATTATTTTTCAATGCCAAAGCAATCGCCTCCGTACTCATCGCAGCATTCACCGTAAAAATAATACTCTTCACCTTATGAGCCGCAACAGTCCTTTTTATCACCTCTTTTGTCTCCACATTTTTCACACGAAGCTCAAACATCTTATCCTTAATATGCAGATAAGTCCCTCTCGTATTAATATAAATTTCTTGCATAATTAAACTTTTTAGATATAAATTTTTTAGGAGAGAACGGTCAAGTGCTTCGTCGTCACATATGGTCCCGCTATCCGTTAAAGTAAGCTACCAAACACGCCAATCTTTTTTGCAATACATCCTGCAAAAGCCCCCCAAAGCCAACCCAACAGCTTACTACCACTACTATCGGGTCTATTTTACACAGTCTCAACGCTAAACAAAAAGCCCAAAAAGGCGACACCCCAAAAAACAGAACAAAGCCCCATAAAGTCTCAACAATAAAAAAAGCCCCAAAAAGGCGACACCCCAAAAAACAGAACAAAGTCCTATAAAGTCTCAACGCTAAAAAAAGCCCCAAAAAGGCGACACCCCCAAAAAACAGAACAAAGCCCTATAAAGTCTCAACAATAAAAAAAGCCCCAAAAAGGCGACACCCCCAAAAAACAGAACAAAGCCCTATAAAGTCTCAACGCTAAAAAAAGCCCCAAAAAGGCAACACCCCAAAAAACAGAACAAAGCCCCATAAAGTCTCAACAATAAAAAAAGCCCTGAAAGGGCGACACCCCAAAAACAGAACAAAGCCCTACACAGTCTCAACGCTAAAAAAAGCCCTGAAAGGGCGACACCCCAAAAAATAGGACAAAGTCCTATTAAAAATAAATCAAACCCGCCGAACCGTCCCAAACCCCCTTGCCACAGACTTACCCAAACCCACAAAATCAGGCAACAAAACATTCGTAGTAATACGCCCCTGAAACGCCTGCATCGTTTGGTTTTTAAATTGGGTAGAATTCCCTTCCACCTCCAAAAAAACCATAATCTTTTCCTTCGCCCAATACTCAAAAGCCTTAAAAAAACTCAAACAATTTGCCGTAAAAACCTTACGAAGCAATTCCTGTTTAGCATCCTTATCTGCATGGAGATAAGTTTCATGATTTTTTTGATTCAAAGCCATCCAAAGCGTCTCAAAACGATACTGATGCAAACGAGAACTAACCCCAATTTCATACTCATGACTTTTAAAATTCTTATGTAAAACAGGATAAGTCACCTCCCCAATTTGCAACTCCTTAATCTGCAAAAAAAGCTCCACCAACAACCGTGCGCCCTCCTCCAAGCCCACCAAAGTAGGCACCTTCCGCACCACCTTATACTGCACCAAAGGATAACGGTACATAGACGATCCATCCTCAAAATGATTGTGCAACAAAGAAGAATGCTCCCGAAACAAATTACCAAAATACCCCCTCAACCTATGAGCATCACTCATATGCAACTGAATCTCAGGAAATTGCAAAGTCGAAACCTGTATGGTCTTTATCATTATATACGTTTTTAAAAATTAATATTGGTACAATTTTCAGGAACATATCCTATATTTTTTCGATAATTACCTTCTTCGTAACGATAGCATTGAGAAGGCTTTTCTAAGGAAGAAAGATAAAAGTGATATTCTGTTTTTTCACTGTCAAAATCAATATACGTTTTTTCCCAAGTTTTAATAGGAACATTAATCACAAACTCATAAAAAGTTGCTTTGATTTTTGCAAAAGCTTCTTTTTTCTGAAATTTATTTAAATGCACATCATCATATATTTGAACATAGGTATTCCAAACATCAACAGCATCTTGATTTAATTGAACAAATATAGATTCTGTTTCCCTTTCTTCTATAAATTTAAATTTACCAACATCTTCAAATTTAAGTTCCTCAATAAATTGGATAAGTTTTGTATCTACATTTTCAGATTGCTTTTGTATTTCTACAAAATAAGCCTCAATTAATTGCAAATAATTTTGTTCTTCGATTTCGTCTATATCAGCTAAAATATTTTCAGTTTTCATCATTAAGGTTGCTCCATAGATTCTATTCGTTACCTTTTTTAACTCCTCAATCTTATACAGGTAAATTTCACTTCTATTGTTTGGGTCTTCATTATAACGATTAGCTCGTCCTGCTGCTTGTATAATGGAATCTAAAGGAGCAAGTTGTCTGAAAACAGTTTGTACCGAAATATCTACACCAGCTTCTATCAGTTGAGTCGAAACGATAACGGTTTGAATCGGAGTATTGTTATCACTATTTTCAGCTAAATCTTTTATCTTTTTTATAATGTCTTTTCGTTCATAGGGTGAAATGAAAGTTGATAGAAAAAACATGTTAACGTCTGTACCATCTAATTGTGTACACAAATTTTGAAAGAAATCTTTTGCAGCATTTTTAGTATTTAAAATTACCAGTATATCTTTTGTGGGATTCGCTTCTATATAATCAAAAACGTCTATTTCAAAGTCTTCTAAAGTGATTGTTTCTTGTGTCTTATTAATGAGTTTTGTGCGATTAAAGAAACCAAAGTATTTTTTATAGTCAGGTATAATTTCTATAATTTCTTCCTTTGGTTTGAAAATCATTGGTTGGGTTGCTGACATCAATATAAAATAACAATTGTATGCATTTCCCATCATTTGAAAGGTGGAGCGAATCAGATTCCAATACTCATAGGGTATCTGCTGTACTTCATCCAATATGATAATAGAGTTACATAAATTTGGAAATTTTAAAAGCTTTCCTTTATTGTTTGTAAACAAGGTTTCTAATAATTGAACAAAAGTAGTAACGACGACTTGTGATTGCCATGTTTCTATTAAAAACTTGCTTTGTTGTGCATTAAATTTCGCTGTTACATCATCATCATCTGTTTTGTAATTGGGTTCACTTAAATGATGGTGTTTCAGCAAAATATCGGAATGGGGAGATTGAAAAATATCTGCAAACACTTCAAAGTTTTGATCTATAATCGAAGTAAAAGGAATCGTTATGATAATCTTTGGATCTTGTTCCTTCAATTTTTCCTTCATTGCCATGGCAACTGCTAAAGAAGTAATCGTTTTACCCAAACCTGTCGGAAGTGTAAGAGAATATAAATATTGGTTCTTATCAAAAGCAGTATTTAGATGCTCTAAGGCAGAAAAATAGGCGTTATTCTTCTCTATATTAATTTTTTCACTAGGATTATTAAACTTTTTTCGTTCCCGATAGTCTGTAATAGCGTTAAGATTTAGTTTTTTTCTATCGACAGCATCATCTTTGAGGATAACATCACTTTTATCCGCATAAAGCAAAGAACTGTATAAAATTTGATGTAGATAAAAGAAATTGAACTTTTCTTTCCTTGATAATTTTGTGTATTTTTTTAATCGAAAACACTTGCGATAAAAGCCTTCAAACTCTTTTTTAAAGGCTTGATTTAGTACATGTGCTTTAAAGTCATTCCATTGGTAAGAAATACCTAAAGGTTGTAACAACTTATCTAAAATCTCTTGAATTTCTGCATCCTCTTGAAATGCAGGAATTTGCTTTATTACGTCTTTTAATCGCCCATCAGCAATATTACAAAGCTCATCTTCCAAATTTCCCATATTGCCATGATGCCTTTTAACAGCCATATAAGTAAAATAGACTAATAAATCTTCGGTCTGTCTCTCTAAATCTATCTTTTTAAAATATTCTTTAGCAATCTCTTTGGTTAGAATAGCTGAAATAAAAGAATGGTTTTTTGGACCAATAATCTCATGAGTAGGGGAGAGTAAATAGTGTTGGAAAAAGTTCGTTCCCTTTCCTATATCATGACAAACCCCCATAATAAAACACAAATCTTCTACAATCTGAGAATTGATGCTTGTATTTAAAAAAAGCTGATTAATGGTATATTTACCCTTATTGGCAACATTATCAAGATGATCTATTAAGAGAATTTTAGGATGTGAATAAAGCATGTCTTAAATTTTAATTTAGGTTTTTTTATCACAAAATAGTAGAGACGTTGCACTGCAACGTCTTTCCTCATCGTAGAGACATTGCCCCACAACGTCTTTGATTTATTGCCAGAGGTACATTCCTTCCAAAATAGACCCGATAGTAGTGATATGGTGGGCGGGAAGGTAGGGGCAGACCATGTGTCTGCCCGCAGCCAAGCCACCATAATAGCGGATAGCGGGGACTTCCGTCACGACGAAGCAACCTACCGTTCTCTCCAAAAAAAAATTACAAAAAAAGAATATTCGTCTCACCTTCCAATTGAAAATAACGCTGTACATTCGCTTCAATAATTCTATCTTTGATACCAGAAACTTCTAACAAAACTTCTGCATAACTCGCCTTGCGTACACGATCTAAAGATAAAGGCATCGTTTCTGTGATATAATGAAAGGTCTTATCAAAATCAATAGGTTTATTATCATTGAGGAATTTCATATTGATAACAGAAGAGATTGGAATCATTTTGAATTGCTCCAAGCTCACCCATTGACCCTGCATTTCTTGTTCAAATTCTGTGATAGCGGTAAATTGACTTAGACCCATATAAGGACTAAAGTGATGATTTTTGTCCTTGATACGCTGTGTCAATTCTTCTTGAATTGTAGCATCTTCATGAGAAAAATATATGCGATATTGACAATCTTTCAAAAGTTCAAATTCAATCTGAGTTCTATTCTCAATATTAAAAAAACTCTTGGCAGTATTGACCAAATTAAAAGCAATATTTACCTTCTTGATAGGTTTTAAAACTTGAATCCCAATATGTGCTTTTTCATAGGAAAATAGCTCATTTAGTGCTTCAATACCTTTGGGATAAATACCTGCTTTTTTCTCTCGTTCTATTCCCAAAATAGCCCCCATAAAACCAATCAAGGCAGTACGGGTTGGAATCGAATAACTCAAAGGTGAGGTAACCGTATTGATTTTTCTAAAATGCCCATATTCTGCTTGTATGTTAAAAATTAGGACTTTTTTAGAAATCATTGAGATTTAATTTTCCGTCAGTTAATATGGTTTCTTTTTCTTTATACAGCACTTTTAGACGATCATCTACTTTAACATCAATATTCTCAATTTTGCTTTCTTCTTTTTTGAATACATTTATTAGGTCGGTGATATCTAATTGATAATCTTTTGTGCTGCGTATTTTCAACTCATTATCATCTACACACTTTAAATTTAATCGTTGTCTTAAATTGCCAATATAAAATGGGTCTTTATAAGTAATGTCTAAAAGCAATAAAGGCATTTGTCCAAATTTAGAACGAGAAATTAGATTTTTTGTGCCATCCCAAATTCCTTCTTTTAGCAAAGCTTTATCTTCGTCTGTCATTTGAGAATATTGTGCCGCTTTTTCATTGATGATGCCATTAAATCCAATAATTGCATAAGGAAGCTTGTATTCTGTACGGAAAGCAGCATTTTTTTTCTTGTCACTTGATGCAAATGCACCTGTTCCTTGTTCTGTGATAATCTCCACTTTATTAAGGGATTTTCCCATCTGAAACTGACAAGGCCCTGTAAGCGTAATAGAGTCATTCTTTAAAGGTAAGACACCCCCAAAGACTCTAATGTCAATACAATTTTTAATGACTTCTGCCTTGTCTTCATTAAACTTTTTAGCTCTTCTTTTGCCATCAGAAACATAGGTTTCATCTTTACCTTTAACAGTATCATTATAAGTTGTTTCTCGTATAAATATATCTTTTTCATTCTCGCCATTATAACCTTTGTACTCAAACCAATAGTCTCGAATGGTTCGTTTAAGACGTACATCGGAAACCAATGCTTTTGCCTCTTCATCATCAAATCTTGGGCGATTTTCATTCAAGGGATCACCATTAGGATTTGCATTTTCGATTTCATAAAGAAAAAGTAACTCTGTTCTATTTTTTATAATATTTGACATGATTTTTTATAGTTTTATGGGGTGAATATTAGTTTTCTTGTTTTTTGGTATCTTCTTTATCTCTTTTAAAACGACTTCCTAATTCTAAGCCAGATACAAAATAAAGAGACAGTTCATTATTTGAAATTTGAGATAATTTATTAATGTTTAGATTGAAATATTCAGTAGTAAAAGCTTTGAATTCTTGATAAGTATAAAAGTTTTGATAAACACTTATTTTGCCCAATGCTTCTACATAAACTTTTTGTAAAATTTCAGGATTTAAATGATAACCTCGCAATCTTTTTTCAAAAGGAGTATTGCCTAAACTTTGCTGTTGTATATTGAGTAAAAGTCTTACAAGAATACCCACTGAAAAAATTCCAACTTTGTAATCTTCATCAAAGAAATTTTCATTTTCCTTAATAAATTTATGAAGTTTTTCCATATCAAAACTCCTTTTCTTTTTTTCTGTATTTTGTTCCATTGGTTGAAAATTAAAATTTTTGTTGTAATCAATAAGATTAAGTTGTTGTAAATAATTTATGAGTAAATGAGCTTTCAAAACGGTCAGATATGTATATTCTACATAACCACTTGAAGACCGTGATTTATTGTAATTTTGTCGAATGACATTCATTATTTTGGCATACAAAGTTTCTTTAGAGATAGACTGTCCTAAAAATACTTTCTGTACAATAGAAAAGAAACTGTCTGCAAAAAAATCTTTAAATAAGGCAAATCGAAAAACCAAATCTTTCTTCTCTTTTTTTATGGTAATGGCTTTTTCATAAAGAGAATGTTTATTAACAATAGCAGGTATATCATTAAAAAGTGTATTGAATCGAGAAGGCATAATTTCCTCCAACATAAGCTTGATTTTGATCGCTTTGGTGGTAGGATTTTCTTCAAAAAACAAGAGATTCAAGCTAAATGAATTTTTGGCTTCACCGATGCTTTCCATCAAAAAATCCTCTTCACTTTTAATAGAGTTTTTGCCCTTTTCAGAATACTTTAAATCTGTTAAAATAAGAATGGCTTCCTCTAATTTTTCAGGACTATTTTTAAAAATTGTTTTAGGAATCATATAGTAATTCTTGCCATAAAAATACTTGTTCAAATTATTCACTATATACTTTTGCCCCATTTCAAAAGCCAAAGCGCATTCAGGACAAATAGGATAATTCTTCCAATTATTTTTTTGATTAAAGAAGCCACTAACCAATCCTTTCTTATCAACAGAAGCGTATTTAAAAGGCGAGCCAAAGCCATGTAATTTTTCTTTTTCTTTCAAACAAACACTACATTGACTATTTTTGCCTTCAGATACCACACCATATTTAGAAGATTTTCCCTCGGTACCATGTGCCAAAATTATTTGTTTAACAACCTCAAAATCACCCAAGTATTTTTCTTTGCCATCCACCATAAATTTCACACTCACGCCCATTGCTTGCTGGATCTTCTTATCAAACTCCTCAAATTTTGCCTGTAAACTTGTTTTAATTTCCTCAATATGCGCATCAAGACAAACCTTAAAAGCCGTAAAAAAAGAAAATTCTTCTGTAAATGTAGATGTTTGTAATACTTTGAGTAACTTAGGAAGTTGGTTTATATATAAAGTATTAAGTTTTTTATCTACACTGTTTAACTTAGTTGTAAATGTTACATCACCACCCCTCGCAGCACCCTTGCGGTAAGCAAATTGGGCATAATTTTTCTTGCTTACCTCCGCAATATTGTTATTTCGATAACTAATCTTAATCGCCTCACCTTCCTGTTCAACATCAAAAACCAACAAGATCATTTTATAAGAATCCTTCTTAGGAAACATATCTTCCACATATAATTGATACGGTTCTTGATTCGTCAGGCTTTCTAATTGCCATTTTCCAATTTCGATTGTTGCTCTATCTTGCATATGTCTTTTTTTATAATATTTAGGAGAAAACGGTTTGTTGCTTCGTCGTGACGCAGGGTCTCGCTATCCGCTAATATGGCGAATACCTTCTCGCCATTCCGCTACTATCGAGTCTATTTTTGATGGTCTTGACCGCTATCATGGTAGTTTATTACGGTTGAATTAGATATAGATTACCCACAAGCACAAAAAAATGTACCTACAAAAATCCACTAAAAAAGGTTCTAAAATGTGTCTAAATTCAGCTATTCGGCAAGAATGCTACAAATGTAATGCCTTTTTTTGAAAATCCAAATACTTTTGTGAAATAATGTATGTTTTTTTTGAAACTACATAAAAAGCTGATAACCTTATAATAAGACCACAAACACAAAAAGACATTTAGCAAGGGTCACAACCATCCAAAATAGCCCTGATAGTAGTGGTATGGTGGCAGCGTTGGCCTGTAGGGGCAATCCCTTGTGGTTGCCCTGCTCCGCAACAAGGCAATCACCATAAGAACGGATAGCAGGACTAAATGTAACGACGAAGCTGCTAACCTTGCGCTCCTAACAAAAATAAACAAAATATTGCTTCTTACCTCAATTTTGCGTATATTGAAATAGCAAAACCAAGTAAATACGCAAAGCCTATGGAGCAATTAACCCCCAACTGGTTCTCACAAGGAATCATTGACTTTGAACATAAAAAATACGTCTTATTGGCTTATCTGCAATATGTTAGCAAGCAATTTGACGAATCTAAACTATATCCCTTCCTAAGTGATTTGATTTTTCACTACCAAACGCTCGTAGATTTGCAAACGAATCAGCAACAAGTGAAGGAGCGTTTTCCTAAAAAACTCAGTAAATTGGATTTGGAGTCTTTTCGTTTGGAATATGAAAAGATGATGAATGATGAGGATTATATGGTCGAAATTGAAAGTATTTTGGCTTATGCCATTCCTCGTTTGATGGATTCTCTCAAAGAGGGCAAAAGCATTTATGAGTATGTGGAGGACAGTATCGCCATTGAACCCATCGGTATTTTGCCGCTCAATAAAAGTTTTGGCTATATGATTTTGAGTAATGGCGATAAAAGTCGTTTGGCAAAAGTGTATGAATACGAGCTAAGTTTTTATGAAAGTGCCAACGAAAAATACCGTTCTTTGCGAACCAACTTTGTAGAGGAGTACACTCGCAAATTTACACAAACCTACGAGAGTATCAAAATAGACCTCATTCGCAACCGCAAGAAATTACCCAATCCTGCAACTTATTTGGTCAATAGCCAAGTTCATTTTCCTTTGGCAGAAACCCTACTGCCTATCGCTAAACGCAGCTTAGTTCGGCACATCGTCACAAAGGAATAACTAAAAGTGGCAATTTGAAAATACAAATTAAGTAATGGATAAAAAATAAATTTTCGATTTCAGACAAAGAGATTTTTCGATAGATGAGGCAAAAAATGTAGGCGATGCAGTGCATCGACGAGGCTTTTTAACGAAATATATCGGAAAATATCGAAAACTAAAACGATAGGTTATTATTTTTTCATTACTAAGGGTGCTTCCCAAAGAATCACTGCTACAACATTATGGTTGTAGCACCCATACTTTGCCCAACTACGATTTTACTTTTAGATTCAATAAAGCAATCAAATTTCTTGGATCTCTCGTTCGCTTTAGCCGATTGAAACCGAAAGGTTTGTCAGGATTAACGGAAACCGAAAATTTCTCAGGGTTTTCAATAAAATTCTTTACAGCAGCTACGACATCCTGAGTAAATTGATCCTCTTGACTTTTGGTAGCCATCATATCTAATTGCTGTGTTATCATTTGTCGGAATTCATCAGGACTTTGGCGAGCTTTCTTTGCTTCGACCTCAATTATTCTATTGAAAAAAGAATCGTCCGTATAATTAATTTCGGCAGTATGAACCATCGCTTTCTCATTTTCAAAAAACTGTTTCATCGTCATATCAGCATTCAAATCAACATTACTGAGATGCATACTCAAATTTACTTTGCCCAAATTGTCCGTATTGCCACTAAATTTATTAATGGTCAATTCTTTTTTATTTTGGTCATAAAGATAGTCAATACTAATATCTGTCAGCAAATTTTCATCATAACCAAATTCTTTAAGTTGTGCCATTTCATTAGGCTTCAAAGCATTTTCCAACCTCATTCCTTTCAAACACACAGACATAAATAGAGGCATTTTAGAAGAGCCGTCTATATCGTGAACCACCACTTCCTCTATCTTAACTTTTTCTGGATCATTTAACTTACTAATTATAACATTAGAAATCCGTACATCCAAGCCCATTGCATCTACACTCACAGCCTCATAATCAATATCTATAAATTCAGAAGCCTCCGCAATTGCCATATTAATGCGTTCTTCCGCAACACTGGCAGCATACATTTTAAAACCAAAATAGCCGACCAATAAAAGAACCAGTCCAATACCAAATACAATTTTTTTCATTGTTGGGGAGTTTAAGATTTTGCCAAATAACTAATATCCAAATATAATGTTTTTAATCTATATAGTCAAACCTTTTGAAGTGATAGTTTTTATAGGAGAGAACAGTCAAATCCTCCGTCGCTACACAGGGTCTCGCTATCCGCTAATATGGCTTAAAGATGTACCACATAAATCGCAACAACTACACAAACCACAAAAACTACTTAAACCACAAAAACCCCAAAAAAGCCATTCCGCTACTATCGAGTCTATTTTTGACGGACAGAACCACAACTTATATGACCTTATATCCTACTTACAATTTATACAGTAAAAAAAAGAAAAAAAATCAACCACCCAAAACAGTCAAAACCAATTTGCGTCCACCACCTTGATTGCGAAATTCACAGAGATAAATGCCTTGCCATGTGCCTAAATTAAGGCGGTGATTCGTGATGGGAATGTTGATGCTATTGCCGACCAAAGCTGCTTTGACATGGGCGGGCATGTCGTCGCTGCCCTCAAAAGTGTGCTTATAATAGGGCTGATCTTCGGGAACAAGGCGATTGAAGATGCTCTCAAAATCTATGCGGACAGTGGGATCTGCATTTTCGTTGATACACAAACCTGCGGAGGTGTGCTTGATGTGAACGTAGAGGATACCCATCTGGGGTAAATGCGGAAGGGCAGCTTCAATGGTCTGCGTAATTAGGTGAAAACCTCTGGAGTGGGGGCGGAGTTGGATTTCTTTTTGCATATTCTTATTGGTGGCAAATGACAGAGTACAAGTAATTTTTCGTGATGAATGATAAGTGTTTTTTTTAGCTAATTTTTACAGGCTTTCCTAAAAATTTAGGCTGTTTGTTGATGGCGAGGTCGATGACCATTTTGACCCGTGCTAATTTTTCTCGAACCCAGACTTTCCAAGCATATCTTCTACTGACATCTTTGGCATTAAATCCGATGGCGTCGATGTCTTTATTGTCGGCGATAAATAAGGCTCGTTCATTGTGCCAATCTTGGGAAATGACGGTAAATTTGCTTTGCCCAAATACTTCTTTGGCTCTGACAACAGAATCCAACGTCCTAAATCCTGCATAGTCCAAATAAATTTTATTGGCAGGAACACCCAACGCAATGAGGTCTTCTTTCATTTGGGTGGGTTCATCATAATCTTTGATACGATTGTCCCCACTCGCAATAATATATTTGATTTTACCCGCTTTGTATAATTGAGCAGTAGCGTTTACTCTATATTTATAAAATAGATTAACACGTCCATTTTGAAGATGTTTGCTCGTTCCCAACAACAAGCCAATCTTGTTTGCAGGGATATTTTGTATGGACGAAAAGAGATTTTGTTCGTTCTTTTTGGTAACATACTGATCTACCGCAACAATGGTAAGAAAACCAATAATACCTAAGAGTAGCATATTACGAAATATTTTGAAGATTTTTTTCATCGTTGATGTTTGTTCTAAGTAATGGATAAAGAATAAGATGTTGATTTTTGGTAAAGAGATTTTTTAATAGATGAGGCTTTTTAACGAAATATATTAAAAAATGTCGAAGCCAAAAATGATAAGTTATTCTTTTTCCATTACTAAAACGTTGAAGTGGATAGATTATTTTGTTACTTTTGTTCCACAATCATTACTTTGGCATTTTCATTGCATCATATAGCAATCCTAATTCGGTTCAGGAATTTTCTTTCACGCAAAGACCGCAAAGAATTCTGACGCAAAGAAGCGCAAA
>ENA-ORXM01001422-ORXM01001422.1-marine-metagenome-genome-assembly--contig:-NODE-1422-length-33619-cov-3.690239_pt1 | contig 33619 bp, 36 predicted proteins | sample MGYA00237867_ERZ511480 | MGnify/ENA primary metagenome ERZ511480 (study PRJEB26309, sample SAMN06266103) | marine metagenome | isolation source: Algal blade | place: United Kingdom:Sidmouth, United... | reverse complement strand
GATTCACGGTAACGAGGGAATCAGGGCGATGATCCGACATCACGCGATGCTCTACCGCGATCTTGCCGATCCTGTCGCCCTCCTCCGTGACCCGACCCGCAGCACTGAAACCGCTGATTACTGGGCCTATGCAGGTGAGCGCATGGGCCACGATGTTTCCGATGCCGATGCGCAGACCTACTCGGCACTGATGCGATCCAGTCAGGATCTCGTCGCCGCCGAAATACTCGATGCCTATCCCTTGGGACGTCACGAAACGGTGCTCGATATCGGAGGCGGCGAAGGCGCGTTTCTGGCTGCTGCCGGTCGGCGGCACGCGGCCTTGTCCCTAAGCCTCTTCGATCTACCCCCCGTCGCAGAGCGCGCGAAACTCGTCATGCAGGGAGCAGGATTCGGCGCGCGCTTCACGGCACAGGGCGGAAACTTCTTCACGGATGATATTTCGAACCATGCCGATTGCGTCACACTCGTAAGGGTACTCTGTGATCACGACGACACCGCCGTGTTAGCCCTGTTGAGGAATATTCGGCGCAGCATGGCACCAACCGCGACACTTCTGATTGCAGAACCGATGGATGGACCCGGTTCGGGTGAGTCGGCGGCGGCGGCGTATTTCTCCTTCTACTTCCTCGCCATGCGTTCCGGTGCGTGTCGAAGCGCCGAAAAGATCGACTCGCTTCTCGAAACCGCAGGATTTGGATCGATCACGCGCGTGCGTACGAGAAACCCGCTCTTCGCCAGCGTCATAACGGCAAAACCGGATCCGAAAACTGTAAATATAGATTGACACTCACGTGTGTAATTTTAAAGTGACTGTCGAGGAGGTGGCTTCTGCCGAACCGGCACAAAGGCCACGGGACAGAAAATGAAAACCAACGCCATCGTCTTTCGGGAACCAGAAAAGCTCAGGGTCGAAGATATCGACCTGACCGTTCCGACCGGCGATGAGATCGTGGTCGAAACGCTGTGGAGCGGAATCAGCTCCGGCACCGAACGGATGCTGCTGGAGGGCACGATGCCGCCCTTTCCCGGCATGGGATATCCACTGGTTCCCGGTTACGAATCGGTAGGGCGCGTGACCCGGTCCGTCCCGCAGAGCGATATCGAAGCCGGCACCCTCGTCTTCGTCCCCGGCGCGCGCGGTTACGTGGATGCGCGCGGTCTCTTCGGCGCGACGGCATCGCACCTGATCGCCGATGCGTCGAAAGTCGTACCGCTGCCCGAGTCGCTCGGTGAGCAGGGAACGCTCCTCGCACTCGCGGCGACTGCCCATCATGCTCTGGCGCTTGCCGGAACCAAGCTGCCAGATCTCGTCATCGGACATGGCGTACTCGGCCAGTTGATCGCGCGGACGGCCATCGCCCTCGGAGGCGCGGCCCCGACGGTCTGGGAGCCCTCGGCGAGGCGCCGCGAGATCGAAACGGGCTACCCCGTCGTGGACGGCGCCAAGGATACGAAGACCGATTACACCGGCATCATCGACGCGAGTGGCGATCCCACGATCCTCGACACCGCCATCGCACACATGGCGCGCGGTGGAGAGATCGTGCTGGCAGGCTTCTATCGCGATCCGCTCTCCTTCACTTTTCCGGCGGCCTTCATGCGAGAAGCCCGATTCCGGGTGGCGGCAGAATTCGACCGCTTCGACACCGACGCCGTTCTGGCACTGGTGGCCGATGGCCGTCTCAGCCTCGACGGCCTCATCAGTCACCGAGCCAATCCGCAAGACGCGAAGGACGCCTACGACACGGCGTTCAACGACCCGGATTGCCTGAAGATGATTTTGGATTGGAGGACATGCTCATGACCGAAGGATTGAGTGAAATGACGCTGGAGTCCTTTACCGATCAACTGCGCGACGAAGCGATGATCGAGCCCGATCCGGTAGTCCACAGCGAGGTGACGAAGGAAACGCAGATCATCGCGATCTACGGCAAGGGCGGTATCGGCAAGAGCTTCACGCTCGCCAACCTCTCCTACATGCTCGCGCAGCAAGGCAAGAAAGTCCTGCTGATCGGCTGCGATCCCAAATCCGACACCACCTCGCTCCTGTTCGGCGGCAAGGCCTGCCCGACCATCCTGGAAACCTCGTCGGCAAAGAAGGCTGCGGGCGAGGAAGTCGCGATCGGTGACGTCTGCTTCAAGCGCGATGGCGTATACGCCATGGAACTCGGCGGGCCGGAGGTCGGTCGCGGCTGTGGCGGTCGCGGGATCATCCACGGCTTCGAACTGCTCGAAAAACTCGGTTTCCACGACTGGGACTTCGACTACGTACTGCTCGACTTTCTCGGCGACGTCGTCTGCGGCGGCTTCGGTCTGCCGATTGCCCGCGACATGTGCCAGAAGGTCGTCGTGGTCGGCTCGAATGACATGCAGTCGCTCTATGTCGCCAACAACGTCTGCTCGGCGGTCCAGTATTTCCGCAATCTCGGCGGCAATGTCGGCGTGGCCGGAATGATCGTCAACAAGGATGACGGCTCCGGCGAGGCGCAGGCCTTCGCCGATGCCGTCGGTATTCCGATCATCGGCTCGATTCCGCAGGATGACGATATCCGCAAGAAGAGCGCGAATTACCAGATCGTCGGCATTCCGGGCGAACGCTGGGGTGATCTGTTCTCGTCCCTCGCCGAAACGCTCGGTGAAGCGCCGCCCACCCTGCCGAACCCGCTCGATCAAGATGGTCTGATCGCCCTGTTCGACACCGAAGATACGGGCACCGACTTCCAGCTCGAACCCGCCTCGGTCGAAGACATGTGCGCTGCCGGCGGCGCGCGGAAGACCTCCCTCGAAATCATCTACGACACGGTCTGATCCATGGATGGCACCCCGATCATAGACGCTCCGGGCGACGTCGAAGAGGCACAGGGTCTCGGCTGCCATGCAGGTGCCGAGCAGATGAAGGCCGCTGCGATCGCGTCGGGCAAGAAGGAACTGCTCGAAGGCTTCGAGAAGGACTATCCCCTCGGCCCGCACGATCAGCCGCAATCCATGTGCCCCGCTTTCGGCAGCCTGCGCGTCGGCCTGCGGATGCGTCGGGTCGGCACGATCCTCTCCGGCTCCGCCTGTTGCGTCTATGGCCTGACCTTCACGTCGCATTTCTACGGCGCGAAGCGGACGGTCGGGTATGTGCCCTTCGACTCGGAATCCCTCGTCACCGGCAAACTCTACGAGGATATCCGCGAGGCCGTCGAGTTGATGGCCGATCCCGAGAAATACGACGCCGTCATCATGACCAGCCTCTGTGTGCCGACTGCTTCGGGCGTGCCACTCCAGATGCTTCCGCGTGAGATAAACGGCGTGCGGATCATCGGCATCGACGTCCCCGGTTTCGGCATCCCTACCCACGCGGAGGCGAAGGACGTGTTGTCCGGTGCGATGCTCCGCCGTGCCAGGGAAGAAGCGGGCGAAGGCCCTGTTCAGGCACCCCGCGAGGGCATCGAGGAACGCCCTACCGTTTCTCTCGTCGGCGAAATGTTCCCGGTCGATCCGATGAGCATCGCCGCGATGCTTGAGCCAATGGGCCTCGCCGCCGGTCCCGTGACGCCCGTTCGCGAATGGCGCGAGTTGTATGCGGCACTCGATTGCACGGCAGTTGCCGCAATCCACCCCTTCTACACCGCGTCGTTTCGTGAATTCACGGCGGCAGGACGGCCCATCGTCGGCTCGGCCCCGGTCGGGCATGACGGTACCGATGCATGGCTTCAGGCTATCGGCCAGACCTGCAACGTCGCACAAACGCAGATCGACGCGACCCGCAATGCCATACTGCCCGCGATCAAGAGCGCGCTGGCGGATAACCCCATCGAAGGGCGAATTACGCTGTCGGGCTACGAAGGCTCCGAACTGCTCGTCGGACGTCTATTGGTAGAAAGCGGTGCGGACCTGCGCTATGTCGGCACGGCCTGTCCGAAGACGCCCTATTCCAAGGACGATGCCGAGTGGCTTCGCGCCAAGGGCGTACACGTTCAATATCGCGCCTCGCTGGAGCAGGACCTCGCTGCCTTCCACGAATTCCAGCCCGATCTCGCCATCGGCACCACCCCTGTCGTGCAGAAGGCGAAAGAGGCCTCCGTTCCCGGTCTCTATTTCACGAATCTGATCTCCGCCCGGCCCCTGATGGGTCCAGCCGGAGCCGGATCGCTGGCACAGGTCGTCAATGCCGCCATCGGCAACAAGGCGCGCTTCGACAGGATGTCGGCCTTCTTCGAGGGTGTCGGTACCGGCGACACTGCCGGTGTCTGGGAAGATGTGCCGGAAGACCGCTCGACCGCCTTTCGCAAGAAATTCGCTGCGAAGTCCCGCGCCAACAACGCCGTCGATGCCGGGGAGGCGGTGGGAACATGACACTCGTCCTCGATCACGACCGAGCCGGCGGTTACTGGGGTTCGGTCTACGCCTTTACGGCAATCAAGGGCCTGCAGGTCATCATCGACGGCCCCGTGGGCTGCGAGAACCTGCCCGTTACTTCTGTATTGCACTACACCGACGGACTTCCGCCGCACGAGCTGCCCGTCGTCGTCACCGGTCTGGGCGAGGATGAACTCGGTCAGCACGGGACCGAAGGAGCGATGCGCCGCTCGCGCAAGGTGCTCGATCCCGAACTGCCCGCCGTCGTCGTCACCGGCTCGATCGCCGAGATGATCGGCGGAGGTGTGACGCCGGAAGGGTCGAACATCCAGCGTTTCCTGCCCCGCACCATCGACGAGGATCAGTGGCAGAGCGCCGACCGCGCGCTGAAATGGCTCTGGACCGAATATGGCACCAAGAAAATTCGCCCCCCCAAGGCCCGCAAGGAAGGCGCGAAGCCCAAGGTCAACATCATCGGTCCGATGTACGGCACCTTCAACATGCCGTCCGACCTCGCCGAGATCCGCCGCCTGATCGAAGGTGTGGGCGCAGAGGTCAACATGGTTTTCCCGCTGGGCAGTCATCTGGCCGACGTGAAGAAACTCGCCGATGCAGAAGTAAACGTCTGCATGTACCGAGAGTTCGGACGGCTGCTCTGCGAGACGCTGGAACGGCCCTACCTGCAGGCCCCCATCGGCATCCATTCGACCACCGCCTTCCTCGAAAAGCTGGGGGAATTGCTCGACCTCGACCCGCAGCCGTTCATCCAGCGCGAAAAGCATACGACGCTGAAACCGATGTGGGATCTCTGGCGCTCGGTCACGCAGGACTTCTTCGGCACGGCCAGCTTCGCCATCGTCGCGACCGAGACCTACGAACGCGGCATCCGCAATTTCCTCGAAGAGGAAATGGGCCTGCCCTGTACCTTCTCGTTCCAGCGCCGTCCCGGCGTGAAGCCCGATAACGATGCGATCCGTGATGCCGTACAGAACGCCCCGCCCCTGATCATGTTCGGTTCCTACAACGAACGGATGTATCTGGCGGAGACGGGGTCGAAGGCGATCTACATCCCGGCGTCCTTTCCCGGTGCGATCATCCGGCGGCATACGGGTACGCCCATGATGGGCTATTCGGGGGCGACCTACGCAATTCAGGAAGTCTGCAACGGGCTGTTCGATGCCCTGTTCAACATCCTGCCGCTCGGCACCGATCTCGACAGGATCGACTCCACCTTGGCGCGCGATGCCCGCGAGCTGGTCTGGAGTTCCGATGCGAAAAGACAGCTCGACGATCTCGTCGCGCTTGAGCCGGTTCTGGTTCGAATCTCGGCGGCCAAGAAGCTGCGCGACACGGCGGAAGCCAACGCGCGGCGGGCCGGGTCCGAGACCGTCGGGATCGAACATCTGGATACGAAACGGAAGGCTGTCGAAAGAGCAGCCTGACGAAACCGGCGGGGTCACAGAGCCCGCCTCGATGAGGAGATGACGACATGGCGATTGCTCATTCAGGGTCACGCAAGGCGAGCCGGATTTCGATCTGGGACCGTCTGGAATACCGTTTCATCGTTGGCATTCTCTTCACGTTCTGCCTTGCGACCGCCGTGACGAAGCGGGCGGTTGCGGTGGTGGCCCAGCCGGGCGTGCACCAGGAAGAACGGCAGTCGATCGTCGCCGAGGCGAAATCGGTTGCTCACACGGCTGCGGGCTACGCCTTCAAGCGATAGCCCCTCACAGTTTACCGGGCGCCAAACCCGGTGAAGACGTCGGAACGACCCGTAACGGGCGGTTCGGCAACCCTGCCGCAGGGGTTCTGCGGCTGACTAGACTAGGAGGTGACGTTCATGGCTGACGTCTCACTTTCGGGTCTGACCGAGAGCGAAGCTCAGGAGTACCACAAGTACTTCATCCAGGGGTTCATGATCTTCACGGCTGTCGCCGTCGTTGCTCATATCCTGGTCTGGATGTGGCGCCCGTGGATTCCTGGCGATGAAGGTTACGCGGCGCTTAACAGCGCCACGGAAACCGCCTCGGCACTCCTGACAATGATTGCATAGGGAACAGCACAATGTGGAGAGTATGGCTTCTATTCGATCCTCGCCGTGTGCTGGTTGCCCTGGCGGTGTTCTTGTTCACCCTGGCAATCCTGATCCATTTCATCCTGTTGAGCACCGACCGCTACAACTGGCTTGAGGGCAAACCTCTCGTCAGCATGGAGCAGTCGATCTCGACGGTGGAGCGGACCACGCTTCTCGGCTGATACCAAGGAGGCGGGCGAAGCCAATTCGCCCGCCACCAACCAAACCCGAAAACACGCGCGACGGCTATCTGGAGGGTCGGCAATGGCTTTGCTCAGTTTTGAACGGAAATACCGCGTGCGAGGGGGTACGCTTCTCGGCGGTGATCTCTTCGATTTCTGGGTCGGCCCGTTCTATGTCGGATTCTTCGGGATCCTGACCGCGTTCTTCGGAACTCTCGGCACCGCACTCATCATCTACGGGGCGGCGCTCGGGCCGACGTGGAACATCTGGCGCATCTCCATCGCGCCCCCGGATCTCAGCTACGGCCTCGCCCTCGCCCCGATGGCGGAAGGGGGCCTGTGGCAGATCATCACCATCTGCGCGATCATCACGTTCAGTTCCTGGGCTTTGCGCGAGGTCGAGATTTGCCGGAAACTCGGCATGGGTCTCCATGTTCCCTTCGCCTTCTCCGTCGCGATCTTCGCCTATGTCACGCTCGTGGTGATCCGGCCCGTACTGCTGGGCGCATGGGGCCACGGCTTCCCCTACGGGATCTTCAGCCACCTCGACTGGGTGTCGAACGTCGGATACCAATACCTGCACTTCCATTACAATCCGGCCCATATGCTCGCCGTGACCTTCTTCTTCACGACGACGCTCGCATTGTCGCTGCATGGCGGGCTGATCCTGTCGGCGGCGAACCCCGGACGGCAGAGCGGGTGGACGAACGAGCTGAAGGAAGTGAAGTCGCCGGAATACGAAGACACGTTCTTCCGGGACACCATCGGCTACTCGGTCGGAACGCTCGGCATTCACCGCGTCGGCCTGCTCCTCGCCCTCAATGCCGGGTTCTGGAGCGCCGTCTGTATCGTCATCAGCGGGCCGTTCTGGAACGAAGGCTGGCCGCAATGGTGGGCCTGGTGGCTCAACCTGCCAATCTGGAGCTGAGATCATGCCCGAATATCAAAACATCTTCACGGCGATCCAGGTTCGCGGCCATCTCGAAGAGGGTATGCCCCTTCCGGCAGGCGAATCTCTCCGGATCGGAAGGCCGCAGCATAATTACTGGGTCGGCAAGATCGGCAACGCCCAGCTGGGTCCGATCTATCTCGGCTTTCTCGGCTCGCTCTCGCTGCTCTGCGGAACGATCGCCTTCCTGATCATCGGGCTGAACATGCTGGCCTCGGTCGGATGGGATCCGATCCAGTTCGTGCGACAGCTCTTCTGGCTCGGCCTCGAACCTCCCGGCCCGGAATGGGGCTTCAGGATCATCCCGCCGCTGAACGAGGGCGGCTGGTGGATCATCGCCGGGTTCTTCCTGACGACGTCGGTCCTGCTGTGGTGGGTGCGCACCTATCGCCGGGCCGTGGCGCTCGGCCTCGGGACGCATGTTCCCTGGGCCTTCGCCTCCGCCATCTTCCTGTTCCTGGTGCTGGGCTTCATCCGGCCACTGCTGATGGGCAGCTGGGCCGAGGCCGTCCCCTTCGGCATCTTCCCGCATCTCGACTGGACGGCCTCGTTCTCGATCCGCTACGGCAACCTCTACTACAACCCGTTCCACTGCCTCTCGATCGTCTTCCTCTACGGTTCGGTTCTGTTGTTCGCCATGCACGGCGCGACGATCCTGGCGGTCAGTCGCTATGGCGGCGAGCGGGAGCTGGAACAGATCACCGACCGGGGTACGGCCTCGGAACGTGCCGCCCTCTTCTGGCGCTGGACCATGGGCTTCAACGCGACCATGGAATCGGTTCACCGGTGGGCCTGGTGGTTCGCGGTCCTGACGACCCTGACCGGAGGCATCGGCATCCTGCTGACCGGCACCGTGGTCGATAACTGGTACCTGTGGGGCATCAAGCACGGCATCGTCGCGCCGGTTCCCGATCTCTATCCCACCGTCGTCGATCCGCTGCTGGCGGCAGGAGGTATACAATGAACTTCGCCCTGCCAATGGCCGCCGGAGCGGCAGCCCTGCTCGGTATCGCCAGCTTCGTCGGCGTGGACTGGGATGCGCCGCCCGTGGAAACCGAACAGGTCGGGTACCGTGGTACCGGCATGTTCGTTTCCAAGGACGCCGGAGAGGCCGCAGCCGGTCGCGCCGCCAATGTCGTACCGGAATCCCCATGGGAGCCGGACCCCGAAGGTGAACGCGCCAGCGAGGTCTACGAGAACGTCCAGGTTCTCGGTCATCTGTCGGACGACCAGTTCACGCAGTTTATGGCCTCGATCACCGAATGGGTCTCGCCGGAAGCCGGATGCGCCTATTGTCACAACGTCGAGAACATGGCGTCCGACGAAGTCTACACCAAGATCGTCTCCCGACGCATGATCCAGATGAATCAGGCGATCAACGTCGATTGGCAGACCCATGTCGGCACTACCGGCGTGACCTGCTACACCTGTCACCGGGGCAATCCGGTGCCGAAGGAAGTCTGGTACCGCGATCTCGAACCGAAACCTGCCAGCCGGGGCTATCGTGACGGCCAGAACGTGGCGGGCGTCTTCTCGGGTAACAGTTCGCTGCCGCAGAACGCCCTCGAATCCTATCTGCTCGGCAACGAGGAAATCCGCGTCCATGCCGATACGGCCCTTCCGACCGGCGCGCAGACCGCCACGACGAAGGAAACCGAGAAGACATGGGCGCTGATGATGCACATGTCGGAATCGCTCAACGCCAATTGCGTGACCTGTCACAACAGCCGCGCCTTCAACGACTGGGATCAGAGCCCGCCCCAGCGCGTGACGGCATGGTACGGCATCCGCATGGCCCGACAGCTCAACACCGATTACATGGTCGGCCTCACGCCGGTCTTTCCGATGGATGCGCAGCATCGCGGCCCCGAGGGAGACGTGCTGAAAGTCAGCTGTGCAACGTGCCATAACGGCGTGCAGAAACCGCTCTACGGCGTGTCGATGCTCGACGATTACGAGGACTCGCTGCGCAAGAAGAGCAATACCGAGGTTCCCGATTATACCGGCTTCGTCACCCCCCAGGCGGTGGTGATCGATGAATAGAGCCGACCGGACCGAACGAGACGGGAGGGCCATCGCATCACGCGGTGGCCCTTTTTTCTTCGTGGACGATCACGCTCCGGGAACGCGCCGGAAACTCATCTTTGCAAACGATACGGCGAGCAGGATGCGGGCGACATGGTGGACGCTGACGTAGAGGACGCTGACCTCCAGCGAAATCGCGATCAGCGACATCTCCACCACGCCACCCGGCGCGAAGGCGAGAACGACGGCCTCCACGCTCTCCCCCACGATTCCCGACAGGACCAGACCGAACAATGCGGCAAGGGCCAGCGCCATGCTCACGCTCAGGGACGTGAGCAGGATACCGAGGCGGATTTCCCGGCGGCTGAGACCGGCGAAACGGATGCCGAGCGTCAGGCCGACGACGAGCTGCGTCATCGAAATCATCCACGGGGGCGGCACCGCATCGGTCAACCCCGCGAGATGCGCAGCGCCACTGACGAGGATGGGGCCGGTGATAAGGGCGGCGGGCAACCCGATGCGCTGTCCCGCCAGCAGGCCGACCACACCGCAAATCACCAGCACGACGATATTCCATGCATCGAGCACACCGCGCGCTTCGATCTGCGCGCCCGAAGCACTGCCGACCGCCCCGCCCTCCAGCAGCATGAACAATGTCGGCACGGTCAAGATACAGATGATGAGACGCAGGAACTGGAGCAGGTTGAGCATCCGCATATCGGCGCCGTTGGCCTCGCCCATCGCGATGGCTTCGATCAGGCCACCGGGCATGGCCGCGAACCACGCGGTCGGCTTGTCCAGCTTTCCGATACGGCGAAACAGCCCATATCCGGCAAGATGCGCGAGCGGAATGAACAGCACGAGAGCGGCGATGCTCGGCCACCAGCGCGCGATATCGCGGATCAGATCGGGCGTCACCGCCCCGCCGATGGCCACACCGATGATCGGGACGAAGTAAAAGCGGGCCTTCACCGGAAACTGCACCGGCTCGCCCGCGATCTCGACCCGCGCGAGAGCGGCGAGACCCACCGCGACGACCGCCCCGAACAGCCAGGGCAGAGGCGTCCCAATCCATCGCGCAAGCAGCGCGCCTCCTGTCCCTATCAGGATCGTCGCGATCAGCGCGACGGGGTCGTATTCCTTGCCGAGCAGATGGACGGGGCGGGGATGGTTCATGAAGCTTTCCACTCGACCATGTCGGATGTCACCGGCGGTCGTCAGCCTGCATCCGCCGCTCCAGCCGTCGCACGAGGGCCGAAACGATCAGGATGAGCACGAGATATTCCAGCACCAGCACGGTATAGACTTCGAGCGGACGATACTCCACCACCACCAGCTCGTTCGCCCTGCGCGTCAGCTCCTGCATCCCGATGACCGAGACGAGGGACGACATCTTCAGCATGTAGACGAGCTGGTTCCCCAGCGCAGGCAGGATGCGTCGGATCGCCTGCGGCAGGATCACGTAGCGCATCGTATCGGCATACCCGAGCGAGATCGACTGCGAGGCCTCGTACTGGCCGCGATCGATGGACTGGATACCCGCCCGGAAGATCTCGGCCTGAAAGGCACTGTCCGACAGTGCCAGCGCAATCACCCCCGCCCAGAAGACGCCGATGGAGATGTCCATCACCTGCGGCAGACCGTAATAGACCCACAGGATCAGGACGAGGATCGGAACCGCGCGGACGATTTCCACATAGACCCGGTTGATCCCCCGCAGAAAACGGTTTTCCGACAGCCCCGGCAAGGCCACGAGCAATCCGACCACCACCGAAATGGAGATCGCGGTCAGCGACAGCAGGATCGTGTACCACAACCCCCCGAACAGGAATTTAAGGTTCGTCCAGCCCGACGCGGTCCTCGGGTCGACCACGTACCAACCCCAATCCCCCTCGCATCCACCGAGAAGGACGGCAAGGCCCGCGAGCAGCATGGTCCGCTTCATGAAATTGCCCATCAGTGATGCAGAATCTTCTGGAGGAAATCGCGGCAACGCTCCGTTTCCGGCGCAGCGAAGAACGTCTCGGGCGGGGCCGTCTCGACGATCTCGCCATGATCCATGAAGACCATCGTATCGGCGACCCCCTTCGCGAACCCCATCTCGTGCGTGACGCACACCATGGTCATGCCGCTGCGGGCGAGTTCGGTCATTACCTCCAGCACCTCGCTGATCATCTCGGGGTCCAGCGCCGAGGTCGGCTCGTCGAACAGCATGATCTGCGGCTCCATACAGAGCGAGCGGGCGATGGCGACACGTTGCTGCTGACCGCCCGACAATTGGCGCGGATATTTATCCGCCTGCTCGGGAATACGGACGCGCGTGAGATAGCGCATGGCCAACTCCCGCGCCTCGTCCGGTGATTTCTTTCGCGCCCGCAGGGGACCGAGGGTCAGGTTCTCGAGAACCGTCAGATGCGGGAACAGATTGAATTGCTGGAAGACCATGCCGACCTTCGCGCGGATGGCATCGAGGCTGCGCCGACCGTTATCGAGTTCGACACCATCGACCCGGATCGTGCCGCTCTCGTGCTTTTCCAGCCGGTTGACGCAGCGGATCAGCGTGGACTTGCCCGACCCGGACGGGCCGCATACGACCACCCGCTCTCCGGTCCTCACATCCAGCGACACGTCGTTCAGGGCGCGAAAATCGCCGAAATATTTGCTGACGTTGCGCAGCGATATGGCGGCGTCGCTCTTCCCGGTTTCCATGGCGCTCTCCCCGCAATTCGTGGGCGACATGAACACGGGGCCTGCCGCGATGCAACATGCGGTATGGTAGCAAGGTAGCGATTGACGGGCTTCCCTGCAGGATGACACCCTCGTCGTTTCGATAACCGGAGAGGCTCCATGATTGCCATCGACCTGATCCAGTCCACCGCCGAGACGCTGATGGACAAGGCCGCTATCGAAATCCCGCAGGATTATCTCGACGGGCTGCGCGCCACGGCCGCCGTGGAGGATGGCGATCTATCCTCCTTCGTGTTGCAGGCGATGCTGGAGAATTACGAGGCGGCGAAGGAAGACCGGCGCGCGATGTGCGGCGATACAGGCTGTCCACGTTGGTACGTGAAGATGGGTAACGACGCTGTGATCGAGGGCGGACCGGTCGCGCTGGAAACGGCGCTGCGCCGCGCCACCGCCAATGCGACCAACGGCGTACCCCTGCGCCCCAACCGGGTGCATCCGCTCTGGCGCACGGACCATGACAACAATGTCGGGATCAATGCGCCGGAAATCGAGTATGGCTATGAGCCGGGTGGAAACTGGATCGATCTCACCACCGTCCACAAGGGTGGCCTGTTCGGCACCGACTACCGGATGCTGTTCCCCTCCGACGGGATCGAGGGGATCAAGCGATTCTATCTCGACAGCCTCGTGGCCTTCGGCAAACGCGGCCTCGCCTGCCAGCCGGCTATCATCGGCATCGGCCTCGGAGGCTCGAAGGATACCTGCATGGTGCTGGGCAAGCGCGCCGCCTGCCTGCGCACCGTGGGCGACCGCAACCCCGACCCGGAAATCGCGAAACTGGAGGACGAATTCAAGGTGCTCGGCAATTCCATCGGCATGGGAGCCATGGGGTTCGTGGGCAAATCCATGGTGATCGACTGCCATATCGAGGTCGGCTATTGCCATACCGGCGGGATGCAGATGAGCGTCCACGCCTTCTGCCTCTCCTCCCGCCGCGCGGTGGCCCGCATCCACGCCGATGGCCGCGTCGAACATCGCAACGATCCCGACTGGTTCACGCCCTACCAACGCCGTGATACGGTGGAATGGAACGAAGCGCATCGGGAGGCGGCGGAATAATGGGCGTGACGGTAGAGATCGACGGGGCTGCGCGGGAAGTGGCGCGGCTCGACCGCCGTGCGATGGAAACGCTCTACGACAGCGGATCGCTGGCACGGCTGGGTCGTGTGGAACTGATCGAGGGAGTGTTGGTCCATATGTCACCGTCGAAATCGCCGCATGGCGATGTGCTGAGCGCAGTCAATGCCATCCTGTTCAATGCTCTCTCCGGTCATTTCCGGGTCGGGGTGGATATCGGCGTATTCGTGAAGGAAACGACCATGCGCGCGCCGGATATCTGCATCGTGCCGAAGGCGACGCCTCCCGGCTACTACGATGCGGCGGATGTGGTGCTGGCGGTTGAGATCGGGGACAGCACCGTGGACGACGATCTGGACGAGAAGGCCGCGCTCTACGGCACGGCGGGCATCGCGGAATACTGGGTCGTGGACTTGCCGGGGCGGCGACTGCATGTGTATCGCGACCCGCGCGCAGGCGGCTACGGCGACATTGCCGACATGCCTTGGACGGACACGGTCGCACCGCTCTGCGCACCGGGAACCGGCTTCATCCTCGCGGATATTCTCGACGGGATCGTCTGATGACCGCCCCGCGCAAGATCGCTCTTTCCACCACCCCCACGCCCGAAGCTCTCGCGGAACTGCGTCTCGGCGACGTCGTCTATCTCGACGGCACCATCTACACGGCCCGCGAAGGCGTCTACATGCGGGCGCTGGAGAAGAACGCGAACATCCCGATGGAGCTGCCCGCCGAGAGCGCGGCGAATTTCCATTGCTCCCCGGCGGCCTCGATCAACGATGACGGAACCTTCACCCTCGGCGCGGTCACGGCGACGGCCTCGTTCCGCTTCGCCAAATGGATCGGCCCGTGGATGGAACGCTCGGGCGCGAAACTCGTCATCGGCAAGGGCGGCATGTCCTCCGCCGACTACGAACGCGACTTCGTGCCGAACGGAGCGATCTACCTGACCACCGTGGGCTATGGAACCGGCGCACTCCTCGGTCGGGGGGTCCAGTCGGTCAAGGCCGTGCACTGGAACGAGGAACTGGGGCTGGCCCAGGCGATGTGGGTGCTGGAATGCTCCGGCATGGGACCGTTCATCGTGGCCAGCGATCTGCAGGGCAACTGCCTCTTCGAGCGCGAGAATGCCAAGATCGCGCCCGGCCTCGCCGCTGCCTACGAAGGCACCCGCCCCGCTACCCTCAAACGCTATGGCGAGACGGACGACCGAACGGACGAAGTCATCTAGAGCAGTATTTCCCGCGTCATCAGGATCAGCCCCGATGCCAGCATCAGCACGATCAGAAGGCGGCGAAACTGCGCGTCCCCCATCCGCTTGAAGACGTAGAGACCCACCTGCGCCGCCCCGAAGGTAAAGGGCGTGGCCACGGCGAGGATGACCAGCGTCTCCCGATCGAATGCCCCCTGCACCAGAAACACGAGAATCGCGACGATCTGCACCGCGAGGTTATAGGGCTGCAATACGGCCCGCTGCTCGGCCTTCGGCCACGGGCGCATCGCACACCACATCGTCGGCAGCGCGCCGGACAGCCCTGCCAACCCGCCAAGTACGCCGCCCGCAAACCCTATCGTGCCATCGATCACGGGCGTTCGCCGCGTCATCGCGGGCAATTCCCGCCGAAATGCGAAGAAGAGACCGTAGAGGATCAGAAACCCCGCAATCACCAGCTTCAGCAACGTCGGATCGATCCAGACCACCAGCGCCGTACCAATGGGAATCCCGATGAAAGCGGGCAGCAGGAACCGCCCCAACCGGGGCCATTGGATCGACCTGCGCACGAGGATCGCGCCCTGAACCCCGCTCAGGACGGACATCACCAGCACGACCAGCACGGCCTGGACCGGCTCCATGATCTGAAGCCAGAACCCGAGCGCGAACAGCGCCGTCCCGAACCCCGCCAACCCGTTGATGAACCCTCCGGCGATCGCGCCGAGGGCCAGCAGGACGACGAATTCGACCGTCATGAAGGGAGCGGAATCACGCCGCTCTCGATGATGCCGTCGAACAGGAATTGCACGGCCAGCGCCGCCAGCAGGATCCCCATGACGCGGGTGACGACATGCACCCCGGTCACACCGAGAACCCGCTGCACCTGCGAGGCGACCAACATCAGCAGGAATACGGTGACGAGAATCGCGACGAGCGCGCCGATCACCGCCGCGATCTGCTCCGGATCGCCCTGCGCCTGCGCCACCAGCAGGATCGCGGCCCCGATGGCCCCAGGTCCGGCGATCAGCGGCGTCGCCAGCGGAAAGACCGAAATATCGTCCCGCGCGGCGGTTTCGGTCTCTTCCTCCTCGGTCGTGGAGGTCGCACCCGACCCCCGCGCGAAGACCATGTCGATGGCGATCAGCAACAGCAGGATACCCCCCGCCGTCCGCATCGCGGCCAGCGAGATGCCGAGATAGGTCAGCAGCGGCCTGCCGAGAAAGGCGAAGAACAGGAGGATGCCGCCCCCCACCAGAACCGCTTTCGTCGCAAGCGCCAGCCGCTCGCGGGGCGTGTTCTTCAGGGTCAACGCCGCAAACACGATGGCGACATCGGGCGGGCCGACCGTGGCGAAGAAGGTCGCAAAGGCGATGATGGCATTGTCGAGCATGGCTCTCCCTCTAGTCCGGATCGGCGTCCATGGATAGGCTCAATCCCCCGCCAATATCCGGAACGCCACGGCGAGGATACCCACGGTCAGCAGGCTGAAGCGCCAGTTCCACTTCCAGGTCAATTCGCGTCCCGTATGCCCGGTCGCCTGCGCGATCAGCAACACGACGGTGGCAAAGGGCGATGCGGTCATCGACAGCGCCCAGCCGCAGGAAATCGCGAGCGCGGCCCAGGTCACATCGGCGGGCAGTTCCGGGATCGAGGCGATCAGACTGCCGAAGAACACCGCCATCATGATCGGGCTGAGCGCGAGCTGGCTGAGCACCGCGACCCCGACCGACAGCGACAGCAGGAACAGCCATCCCGGCCATGCCTCCAGCCCCAGCGCCTCGGCCCATTCGGCGGCGGGGATAAGCGCCGCCGCCGCCCGCCCCACATACCCCGAACAGGCCAGCGTCACGGCCAGCGGGGCCGCAGCGGGCAGATGCCCCAGCGCGATCTCGCCGAGACGCGCCTTCACCGGCCCCCATGCGCCCTGTTTCTGGATCAGCAGCCACCCGACGAGAATGATCGGCGAGGCAACCATCAGGCCGAAGACGACCGACCCGTCGAACAGCATCATCGCCCCGACCGTCAGGGCGATCAGCGCCACGCAGACCGTGGCGAGATCGCGGTAGGCGCGCGCTGGAAAATCCGGGGGCGTCTGTCCCGGTCGCGACTTGTAGCGCCGCCATTCCCAGCGATCCTCCAGCCACCCGGCCAGCATCGCGACGAAGGCGATGACCATCCCGGCGGCGATCCACGGGCCACGCTCGGCACCGGGCAACAGTGTCGAGAGCACGAGCGGAGCGACCGCCGTCGGCGACCAGATCACGCTCCACGAGAACCCGCGCAGCATCGCATTGATCTGCCGATGCTCGCGCAGGGGATTGAGCGGATCGCCCCCTTCCGTCCCGCGCTTGATGAGCGGGGCGAGCAGACTGACGACCCCCAGATTGAACAGATGCGCCATCATGTGCGTGCCGCCGAAGACGGCAAGGTAGCGCCGCCCCGGAGGCTGGCGGGTCAGATACGTCCCGCAATCGAGTATCGCCCGAGACGTCATCGCCGCCTGCTGGATCAATCCGATCAGCAGGATGAACGCCATCAGGAAAGCCGCCTGCTCCATTGCCGTATAGGCCGCCTCCACCGGGTCGGGATGAAACCGCACGATCAGACCCGTCAGCGTGGCGCAGAGCGTCAGCAGATACGCCTCGCGCAGGCCCAGCCGATGCATCGACAACGGCACGACCGCCAGCATCGCCCCGAAGGCCGCGATACGGAACGGCCACCACCCGAGGGCGAGCCAAAGAAGCTCACAGGCCATCAGCATCAGGATCGCACCGGCCAGCAGCCGGTCGCGTTTTCCCTGCACCCTTCGTGGGGTCGTTGCCGCCGTCATCATTCCCCTCTCGCGGGTGCGGCTTGCGCGACTCGCCTCGTCCTGTATCGTGACTCCCGCAACGCCTCGCTGTCCAGCACGGGAACACCCCTTGAGCCGTATCCTCGTCGCCGAACCGATACACGAAGACGGGATCGCCCTGCTTCGCGAGACCGGAAAGCATGAAGTCATCGCCTTCGATGCACCGGCCACCGTGGCACAGATGCGCGAGGCCCTGCCACAGGCAGCGGCAATACTGGTGCGCACGCTGCCGCTGGGGGCCGATCTGCTGTCTCTCGCTCCCGATCTGCGGATCGTCAGCAAGCACGGCGTCGGCTGCGACAATATCGATTTGGACCATTGTCGCGCGCGGGGAATCCCCGTCACCATTGCCGCCGGGGCCAACGCCAACGCGGTGGCCGAACATGCCTTGATGCTGATGCTCGCCTGCGCCCGACGCCTGCCCGCACAGGATTCCGCCGCCCGTGCCGGAGACTGGAGCTTTCGCCAGAAGACCGACGCAGTCGAACTGCGCGGCAAGACGGCGCTGATCGTCGGCATGGGCCGCATCGGTCGGCTGGTCGCCCCGCTCTGCGCAGCCTTCGGAATGAGGGTGCTCGGCTATGATCCCGGAGCGGATTTCACCGAGGCCGATCGCGCGCCCGATCTCGATGCCGCGCTGGCCGAGGCCGATATCGTCACGCTCCACACGCCGATGATCCCGCAGACCACCGGCATGATCGACGCCCGCCGCATGAAGCGCGGGGCGATCCTCGTCAACTGCGCGCGCGGCGGCGTGGCGGACGAGCCTGCACTGGTCGAGGCGCTCACGAGCGGCCATCTCGCCATGCTCGGCACCGATGTCTTCGTGACCGAACCCATGCTGCCCGGCGACCCGCTGCTACACCTCCCGAACGTCATCGCCACGCCCCATACCGGCGCGATGACACGCGAGAGCACCCGAGCGATGGCGACCATCTCCGCGCAGAACGTACTGGACGGACTGGCCGGAAAGCCAGACCCGGAAATGATCTTTGACCGAGGCGCGTTGCGCCCGTAACGGGGGGAAAATCCCATGCAAGAGAACGGATTTCGGGCGCGCGTACTGCGAAGGGAAATGCTGTGCGGCACCTTCATGAAGACGCCCGCCTACGAGCTGGTCGAGATCCTCGCCATGTCCGGCCTCGATTTCATCTGCCTCGACGGCGAACACGCCCCCTTCGACCGCGCGCGGATGGATGCCTGCCTCGCCATGGCCCGCGCCCTGAACTTCCCCTGCCTCGTGCGCCTGCCCGAAGGCACCCCGGCACAGATCCTCATGGCTCTCGACAGCGGCGCGACCGGCGTGGTGATCCCCCATTGCTACTCGGTCGAGAAGGCCGAAGCCGTGGCCAGAGCCGCCCGCTTCGGCCATGGCGGACGCGGCTTTGCCGGATCGACCCGCTGGGCCGGATACGCGACCAAAGGGATGCCCGACGTGCTGGCCATGAACGACGAAACCGTCCTCCTCGGCCAGATCGAGGAACCCGAAGGCGTCGATGCGGTCGAGGCCATCGCCGCCGTGGACGGCATCGACGGCGTTTTCGTCGGCCCTGCCGATCTTGCCGTCTGCTACGGCAAGACCAGCATCGACGACCCGGACGTCCGCGCCGCCATGGGCCGCGTCGGCAAGGCCGCCGAAGCCAACGGAAAATCCGCCGTCACCTTCGCCCCCAATGCAGGCACGCTGGACGACCTCACCGCCCTCGGAGTGAACATGATGTTCTTCGCCTCCGAACATTCCTGGGTGCTGAACGGCGCGAAACAGGTGGTCGCGGATTTCAGGGCGAAGACGGCGTGACCATCGACCGGTCCCGTAACGAATAGACCCCGGCCCCCGCCGCCCTAGATGCCTCGCATGGCATCAAAACCCGGAAAATTCGTCAGCGGCTCGATCCTCCGTCATACCGTCGTCATGACGCTCAGTTCCGGGGCCGGGTTGCTGGCGATCTTCCTCGTCGATCTGGCCGATCTCTATTTCATCTCGCTGCTCGGAGAGGACGCATTGGCGGCGGCGGTGGGGTATGCAGGCACCCTCCTCTTCTTCTTCACCTCCATCAGCATCGGGCTGGCCATCGCCATGGGGGCGCTCACCGCGCGGGCGCTCGGCTCGGGTGACGAGGCCCGCGCGAGGCGGGTAGCGGGGTCCATCGCGGCCATCACCCTCGCCGCCGGCATCGTCTCGACCATCGCGATGGTGGTCTTCGCGGGTCCGTTGCTGACCCTGATCGGAGCGACCGGCGAAGCCCATGCCTATGCCGTCTCCTTCCTGCGCATCGCGGCCTTCGGGACGCCGTTCCTGATGCTCGGCATGTGCGGCGGTGCCTTGCTGCGCGCCCATGGAGATGCCCGCCGCGCCATGACCACCACCCTCTCGGCGGCGACCATCAACGCCATCCTCGACCCCCTTCTGATCTTCACGGCGGGGTTGGGGCTGGAGGGCGCGGCCATCGCGACCGTCATCGCCCGCATCACCCTCGCCGTCGTCGCATGGCGTCCCATCCTCGCGATCCACGAAGGCGCGGTCCGGCCCTCCCCCGCCTCGCTGGGGGCCGATACCGGAGCCGTCTTCGCCATCGCCGGACCCGCCATCCTCACCAATATCGCCACCCCCGTCGGCTTTGCGTTCGTCACCCGGATGATCGCCGATTTCGGGACGCAGGCGGTCGCGGGCTATGCAGTCATCGGGCGGCTCACTCCCTTTGCCTTCTGTCTCGTCTTCGGCCTGTCCGGTGCCGTCGGCCCGATCATCGGCCAGAATTTCGGCGCAGGCCAGTTCGACCGGGTGCGTGAAGCCTTCCGCACGGCCCTCGTCTTCGTCTTCTTCTACGTCCTCGCCGTTTCCGCCCTCCTCTACGTCTTTCGCGAGGAGATCGCGGATATCTTCAACACCACCGGAGAGGCCCGCGACCTTGTCCTTATCTTCTGCGGTCCGCTGTCGCTTGCCTTCTTCTTCAATGCGGCGCTCTTCACCACGAATGCCGCCTTCAACAATCTGGAGCGCCCCACCTATGCCGCCCTTCTGAACTGGGGGCGCCATACCCTCGGCACGATCCCTTTCGCATGGCTCGGTGCACAATGGATGCAGGCACCGGGCGTCCTGATCGGTCAGTATGCGGGCGGCGCGATCTTTGCGGTCCTGGGCATCTGGATGGCCCTGCGTCTGATCGACGGTCAGGCCGAGGGCACCCCGCCCCGCAAGGTCGGTACCATCCTCGCCCAAAGCCGCGCCGCCCAATGGCCCTTCAGCAATTGGCGACCCTGAGCAGGATTTCGTTCAGCTTTCACGGATAACGATGAACGCGGCGTCAGACCCGATTATCGCTTGTCACCGCCGAAGCCGCCCGCTAGAACGCGCGCCGACGCTGCCGTAGCTCAGAGGTAGAGCACTCCCTTGGTAAGGGAGAGGTCGAGAGTTCGATTCTCTCCGGCAGCACCATTTCACACTGCTCGCCGCGCTTTGCGCCATTCGGAGCCGGTTGGCGCTGCGGGCGGGAGTTTCCTCATGCTTCTTGGCGTCATCGCCGACGATTTCACCGGGGCCAGCGACATCGGCAACACGCTGGCCAAAGGCGGCCTCGCGACCGCGCAGTTCCTCGGCATCCCCAGGACCGATGCCTCGCCGGAGATCGCGGCAGGCATCATCGCACTCAAGAGCCGGTCCATCCCTGCACGCGATGCCGTCGCCCAATCGCTTGCCGCCCTCGAATGGCTGCAGGCGCAGGGCTGCCAGCAGATCATCTTCAAATACTGCTCCACCTTCGATTCGACGCCCGAAGGCAATATCGGCCCCGTCGGCGAGGCGCTGGCCCACGCCCTCGGCGTCAAGGGCGTCATCGCCTGCCCCGCCTTCCCGACCGTCGGACGCACGGTCTATCGCGGCCATCTTTTCGTCCATGACCGTCTGCTGAACGAATCCGGGCTGCAGAACCACCCCATCAATCCCATGACCGATCCGGACCTGCGCCGCTGGCTCGCGCGGCAGACGCGCGGCCCGGTCGGCCTCGCCGATGCCGACACGGTGCGCTCCGGCCCGGATGCCCTGCGCGCGGCACTGGAAGATGCGAGCGAAACCCTCGTCATCGTCGATGCCGTATCCGACGACGACCTTCTGACCATCGGCAGGGCCGTCGAGGGGATGCCGCTGCTGACCGGCGGTTCGGGCATCGCCCTCGGCCTGCCCCGGAACTTCTTCGACACCGGCCTCGCCACCTCCACCCCCGTTTCCGCGCCCCGCATCGATGGCCCCGAGGCCATCCTCGCGGGCAGTTGCTCCGGTGCGACACGCGGTCAGATCGAGCGCCATGCGCAAGAGCATCCCATTCTCCCCATCGACGTCGATGGCGTCATGGACCGCAGCGTCACGGCTCACGATGTCGCCGACTGGCTGCTCGCCCGTACGGGGCAGTCCCCCCTCGCCTATACTTCCGGCACCCCCGACCGGGTGCGTGCGCTTCAGGATCGCTACGGGCGCGAGCATGTTTCGGACACGCTCGACGCGCTCTTCGGCAAGGTCGCCCGGCGTTTGATCGACAACGATATCCGCCGCCTCGTCGTGGCCGGGGGCGAGACCTCCGGCGCGGTCGTCTCCGCCCTCGATCTCGGCGCGCTGACATTGGGCGCGGAGATCGACCCCGGCGTTCCGGCCCTCGTCTCGACCGGCGCGGACCCCGTCGCGCTGGCCCTCAAATCCGGCAATTTCGGCGCACCGGACTTCTTCGCCAAGGCCCTCGATGTTCTGGGAGGATCACGCGATGGATGAATCCACGCTCCGCAGCGAAATGGTCCGCCTTGCCAAGTCCCTGTTCGACCGGGGGTATTCCGTCGGCAGCGCGGGCAATATCTCTGCCGCCCTGCCCGGCGGGGGGGGCTTCCTGATGACCCCCACCAATTCCTCCCTCGGCCACCTCGATCCCGCCCGTCTTTCCCGCCTCGATGCCGACTGGCAGCATGTGGACGGCGACAAGCCCTCGAAGGAAGTCTTCCTCCACCGCGCCTTCTACGAGACCCGCCCCGGCACCGGCGCGGTCGTCCATCTGCACTCGACCTTCGCGACGGCGCTGTCCTGTCTCGAAACCACCGACCCCGAAGACTGCATCCCGCCGCTGACCCCTTATGTCGTCATGCGGGTCGGCACCGTGAAGATGGTCCCCTACGTCCATCCAGGCGATGCGGCGGCGGGCGATCTCATCCGGGGCCTGAACGGCGAGTGTGCGGCCGTCCTCCTCGAAAACCACGGTCCGGTCGTCAGCGCGAAAGACCTGCTTTCGGCGGTCTTCGCCGCCGAAGAACTCGAAGAGACCGCCAAGCTCCTCGTTCTGCTCAAGCAGACCCGAAAACGGATGCTGACGCCCGAGATCGTGGCGGAGTTGAAGGCGCGGTTCGGGTGAGCGCGCCGAGAGCGACAGTGTTGCACCGCGCAAGGCCGCTTCGAGCGCGAAGCCAATATCAAAGCAGAGGATACGCGAACCATCCCATCAAGTGCCGCCGGAGCGACAGTCGAAATCATGGATTACTCCATCCTGCATCGAGGCAAGGATGTCGGCACTTGTCTCGATCTGGCCTGCCACGAGGCGGCTGACGTCGAACGCCTCGTCCATGGACTTGCGATAGAAATGATGCATCAGCCCCAGCGCGGGAACGGACAACCCGGCGGCGACCTTCGACAACAGGTCGATCCAGTAATCGGCATCCTCGTTCGGAATGTGTCGTGGAGGGCGAAGGACCGATTGCTTTCGGGAAGCCAGCGCGCGGGTGATCTTGGCCTCTGTCCAGCCTTTGCGACGGTATCTCTCTCCGTCTGCTTTCAGGCGTTCTTCCGGCGTAGGGCCAAATCTGACTGCGGAGCCAAGCCAGGTTCCGCAGTCACAGGACGAGCGCACCAGGCAGAACTCCCGTTCTCCGGACGACAGGTGCGGGCGGATGCACAGCGTATCGGCGATCTCGGCACGACGGCGATGGCGGCGTCCGTCTTCTCTTTCGAGAATGGCGTTCAGACGGTCGATATCGTCGCACCGCGCGATCAGCGTCACGAAGGTACACACGCGATCATTCCCGAATGATCTTCGAGAACGGCAATCGGCCTGCCCGAAGTCCGATGAGGATGCTCGATGCCAAACCTGCACGATTTCCGATTGCACGTGCAGTGCTGTCCGGCTCCGAAGGGAACGACTGCGCGAGCGTCCACATTATGCTTCCCGTTATCAGCACGACGGCCACGACGACGGTGGCAATCCTGAGCGGGGCGATGCCGGTCCTCTCGAAAGCGGATCCCATGAACTCTACGGAAGCGCCAAACCGTTGTCTTTACACCCGCAAGAGTTTTATGGTGCACCCGACACAATATCCGAGAGATGGACTTACGAAAATGGAATTCGCATTGCGAGCCGCCGTGATCGCCGCTTGTGTCATTGCCGTCATCGCCGTCCTGTCGATCTTTTTCCAATGGTTGCCACGGCTCGGACCCAGGCGCCGCGAACCCGCGCTCGGAAAGGGCGCGGACACTCTCTTCGCATCCGACAGATACTACGCGATCCAGCTCGTCGATGGAACCCGCATCGGTCCTGTCCGGCTTGAGAGCTTCGTGGACAGGGACGATTATCCCGACCTTCCTTTCGGCTTCGAGACTCTGGTCATCTTCATGACTCCGCAGGAAAAAAGAGTGATCGTACAACTCCGCAGCGTTCGCATTGCCGAAGAGATTCAAGATGCTGAGGAACGGCAGACATGATGTTCGACCCTTGAGCCATACGGGAAGAAATCTCTTCGATCGCAAGCGCCGATATCCGCCGCTGCGTTCACGGGCCCATGAAACGGTTATCTGAAGTCTTCTACCCCCACTGCGCAGCGGTCTCCTCCAGCACCTCCGCAAACGCATCGGCGAAGGTCGCGGTAACGTAGACGTCCCACGCCTCATCCCGCCGCGCGATCTGCACGCTCATATGATGCGCTGCCGTTGCCGCGACATGTCCGACGGCAAAGCTGCGATCCCGGAAATCCAGAGGTGCCAGCCGCATCATCATGTCCCGCGCCATCGGCCCGGAAACCGTGAATCGCACCCGGTTATCCGTCATATCGAGAGCCGTCCCGTCCTCCGGCGCAATCTCGGCCAACGCCTGCGCGGCCTCATCGCTCGCCCCGATCACCCACCAGACCAGCGGCCCGATCCGCGCAACCTGACCGGCATCGGAGGCCACGATCCCACCGGGGCCGGGGGCCTCGACCCCCACGATCCCGCCCAACCGTCCGGCGACCGCACCGAGCGTCTCCGGCCATGCCGTCACCTGCCAGAACGCGCCGCATTTCTCACGGGAAACCGTGACGCTTGCTCCATCAGCCATGCATCCGCTCCCCCTTCGGATCGAAGAAATGCGGCGACATCACGCGCACCGCCGTATTCCCGTCGCGCGCCGGATCGTAAGAGGTCATCTCCTTGCCCTCCCATCGTTCCAACCCGCCCTTCACCAGCGCCAGCCCGATCCAGTGGCCCATATCCGGGCTGTCGGTCACGGCGGTGATGAAACCCTGCCCGTGATCGACCATGCTCGTCCGCGAATCGAGCAGCGCCCCGGCCCGCAGCCGCTTCGACGCATCGACCGGCGCAACGCCGACCAGTTGCAACCGATCAGGATCGCGCATTCCCTCGCGCTCCGCCATGACCTTGCCGATGAACGCCTTCTTCGACGACGCCATCCCGCCAAGCCCCAGATCGTCCAGCGACGTCCGCCCGTCGAGTTCCGATCCGGCCACATGCCCCTTCTCGATCCGCAATGCGCCCAGCGCCTCGGTCCCGTAGAGCACACCGCCCATCGGCCGGGCAGCTTCCCACAATGCGTCCATGACCGCATCTGCCGAGCCGCCGCGCACATAGACCTCGAAGGCCCGCTCGCCCGAAAAGCTGATCCGCGCGATCCACACATCCGCCCCGGCGATCTTTGCCTCGCGGATACCCATGAATGGAAACGCCTCGTCCGACAGATCGCAGTCGATCGTGACCGTCTGCAGCACCTCGCGACATTTCGGCCCGGCCACCGCGATCCCCGCCCATTGGTCGGAAACGGAGGTCAGTTGCACCTTCAATTCCGGCCAGCGCGTCTGCAGATATTCCTCCAGCTTCGCCATCACACCGGCAGCATTGGCCGTGGTCGTCGTCATCAGGAAATCGGTCTCGGTCATCCGCCAGACCGTCCCGTCATCGTAGACCACCCCGTCATCGCGCAGCATCACGCCATAGCGCGCCTTGCCCACGGGCAGCTTCGCGAAGCCGTTCACGTAGACCCGGTTCAGGAAATCCCCGGCATCCGGTCCCTGCACCATGATCTTGCCGAGGGACGACACGTCGCAAAGCCCCACCGTCGAGCGAACCGCCTTCATCTCGCGGATATAGGCATCGTCCACGCTCTCGCCGTCCAGCGGGAAGTACCACGGTCGCTTCCACAGCCCCGCATCCGTCATCACCGCGCCTCGGGCGAGGTTCCACTCATGCAGCGGCGTTCGGCGGACGGGCCGGAAATGCATATACGTACTGCGCCCTGCCAGCGCCCCGATGCTGATGGGCGAATAGGGGGGGCGGAACGTCGTCGTCCCGGTCTCCGCAATCGTACGACCCGAGGCATCGGCCATGATCGCGATGCCGATCACGTTGCCGTTCTTGCCCTGGTCCGTCGCCATGCCGAGCGTCGTGTACCGCTTGTTGTGTTCGATGGAGACGAAGCCCTCGCGCTCCGCCAGCCGCACGTCGTCGGCGGTCACGTCATGCTGGGGATCGATGAAGCGTTTCAGTTTCTTGCCGTGTGTCTTGACCTCATAGAGCGGCATCGCCGGATGCGCCCCTGCTTCCGGCTGCGGCCCGGCGGTCCCGGTCGCCGCCGCCTCGCCCGAGGCGATGCAGGCGTCGTGGTCATAGACCCCCGCCGCCGCCCCGCAGGTGCGGATCGGCTCGTTCGTCGCCCCGGCGAGAAACCCGTGGATCGTCTCGTTCCACACCGGTTTCGGCCCCCGGTGCGACGTCAGATGCACCACCGGCGTCCACCCACCCGATACCGCCAGCAGATCGCAGTGCAGGGTCCGGCCCGGCATCGCATGGCCGTCCTCGCCGATGGTGCCGACTTCGACCCCTTCGAGCACATAGCTCCCGGTCGTGGCGACCGGCACCATGCCGCGCAGGACTTTCACGCCCTCGGGAGCATCCGGCCCCGCCTCCCGCGCATCGATCAGCGTGACGGGGATACCCGCCGCCACCAGATCGGCCGCCACGGCATAGGCGGAATCGTTCGTCGTCGCGACCACCGCGCGCTGTCCGGGGGCCACGCCGTAGCGGTTCAGATAGGTCTGCACGGCCCCCGCCTGCATCACGCCGGGGCGGTCGTTGTTCCCGAAGGCCAGCGGTTGCTCGATGGCCCCGGTGGCCAGCACGATCTCGCGCGGGCGCACGACCCATGTCCGCTGTCTCACGCCATGCAGCCCCGGATCGTCGCTCACCTGCTCGATCATCCCGGCCACGCCGCCGTCATAGAGGCCGAAGACGCAGGTGCGCGGCATGACCGTCACCCCCGCCGCCCGCAGCCCGTCGATTGCCGCGACCGCCTCGGCGATCCCGCCCGAGCGCGCCAGATACGATCCGCCCAGCGCGAAATCCTGCTCCGCGAGGATCACGTCGCGCCCGGCATCCGCCGCCGCCTTCGCCGCTGCCAGTCCTGCCGGGCCTGACCCGACCACCAGCACATCACAGGCTGCATGGGCGGTCTCGTAGCTGTCCGGGTCCGCCTCACGCGACGCCCGCCCCATTCCGGCAGCCTTGCGGATGACCTTCTCGAACAGCATCCAGTCCTTCGTGCCCCGGCGCAGCCCGAAGAACGTCTTGTAGTAGAACCCCGCAGCGAGAAACCGCTTGAACACATCGTTGATGCGCCCCACGTCCCGCCGCACCGAGGGCCATGCATTCTGCCCGCTGCACACCAACCCGTCATAGAGCGGCTGCACCGGCGCCTTCACGTTCGGCTCGCGAAAGCGCCCCGACCCCACGGTCAACAGCGCCCCGCCTTCCTCGACCCCCGCCGACATCACCCCGCGCGGACGATGGTACTTGAACCCCCGCCCCACCACATCGACGCCGTTCGCGATCAGGGCCGAGGCGAGACTGTCCCCCTCGAACCCCCGATACTCGGTTCCGTCGAAGGTAAAGGTGAGCGGATCGGACCGGTCGATCAACCCGCCGGTATCGAGACGATAGCCGCTCATGCGATGACTCCCGAAAGCTGATTGCATCTGGCCGGAGCCGTCCATACGCTTCCGCGATGGGATACGAATGGGACGACACAAAGGATACGGAGAATCTTCGAAAGCACGGCATCGGTTTTGGAGAGATGGCCGAATTCGATTGGGAGTTCGCTTTCGGCCCCGAAATGCAGTATGTTGAAGGCGAAGAGCGTGAATTCTGGATCGGCCCGATTGGCGGACACCTGTTCGCGCTTACCCTTACGATACGCGGGGAAGAAACGCGCATCATTTCGCTCAGGGATGCATCCGGGCATGAAAAGCGCAAATGGCGCACAGAATTTCAAAATGACTAAGCGACGCAGATCACCGCCTGTTATCCTCGACCACAGCGACGAGGAGGAGGCGCGTATCCAACAGGCCATCGCCGACGATCCCGATACCTGGGAGTTCACGGGCAACATCGTTGACCGCCCTACGCCACCCGTTCGGCTCGCACGAAAGCACGGATTGCCGGACGACGCTTTTCTGACCGACGAGGGATATTTCCGCATTCCCCCACATCTCCGTCCGCTGATTGAAGGCGACGGCGTGGCAGTCACGCTGCATCTGGACAGGAAGGTCGTAAACGAACTCAAGAAATCAGACCCCGAGGGCTGGGAAGACCGCGCCTGCGAATTACTGAAAAAGGCCGTCGGATTGTAAGCGATCATTCCACCGCCTCCCACAGGCCCGGATGCGCGAACTCGACCTTGCCGACCTCGTGGGTCAGCGTATCGCGCTCCACGATCAGCCACGCGCGGCATCCGTTCAGATGGTGCCAGTATTCCTTATGAGGTCCGCGCGGATTGCTGCGCTCGTAGACTGCCGCATTCCAGTCCTCGACCGGCGCGTCCAGCGCGGGATACGCGACGGTCGCGTCCCCGCCATAGCTGAACTCGCTATGGTCACGCTCGCCGCAGAAGGGGCATGTGATACGGATCATGGGGCGTCGCTCCTAATGCAGCTTGGGGGTCGGCCCCATGCCCTTCTCGTCGATGGCATAACCCCGCTCGAAACGGTCGAGCGAGAACGCGGCGGTCAGGTCGTCGGGCCGGTCATTGGCGATGAGATCCGCAAAATGCCAGCCGCTCGCCGGGGTCGCCTTGAACCCGCCATAGCACCAGCCCGCATTCATGTAGAGATGCTCCACCGGCGTCTTCGACATGATATGCGTGCCGTCCATGCTCATATCCATGATCCCGGCCCAGTGGCGCAGCAGCTTGACGCGCCCGAGGCACGGCATGATCGCCATGGCGCTTTCGGCCACGTCCTGCACGATGGGCAGGTTCCCCCGCTGGGCATAGGAATTGTAGAAATCCAGATCGCCGCCGAAGACCATGCCGCCCTTGTCCGACTGGCTGATATAGAAATGCGCCCCCGGCGCGCCGTAGCCGATCACGTAATCGAGCAGCGGTTTCAGCGGCTCCGACACGAAGGCCTGCAGCTTGTGGCTTTCGATCGGCAGCCGCTCGATCCCCGCCATCGCCATCACATGCCCGGTACTCCCGGCCACCGCCACGCCGACCTTCTTGGCCCGGATCGTCCCGCGCGAGGTCTCGACCCCGACGGTCCGCCCCCCTTCGCGCAGGATGCCCTTCACCTCCGTCTGCTGGAGGATATCGACCCCCAGCCGGTCCGCTGCCCGCGCGAATCCCCATGCTACGGCATCGTGCCGCGCGGTACCGGCGCGTTTTTGCAGCACCGCTCCTATGATCGGAAACCGGGCGCGTTCAGAATAATCCAGATGCGGCACCCGCTTCATCACCTGTTCCCGGTTCAGCAGCGACGCCTCGATCCCGCAGGCGTTCATCGTATTCACCCGCTTTGCCGCACCGTCGCGGGCCGCTGGCGTGTGGAACAGCCCGAGCTGGCCCCGTTGCGAGAACATGACGTTGTAGTTCAGGTCGTGGCTCAGGTTTTCCCACAGCTTCACGGAGTGTTCGTAGAATTGCGTGCTGACCGGCAAGGCATAGTTCGAGCGCACGATGGTCGTATTCCGCCCCGTATTGCCGCCGCCCAGCCAGCCCTTCTCGACCACGGCCACGTTCGTGATGCCATGGTTCTTGGCGAGGTAATACGCTGTCGCGAGGCCATGCCCCCCGCCCCCGACGATCACCACGTCGTATTCGGCTTTCGGTTCCGGGTCGCGCCATGCGCGGTCCCAGCCGGTCTGGCCACGAAGACCTTCCCGAAGGACGGACCAGACGGAATAATGCGACATGGGAAACCTCCGGGTGCGATGGGTCAGCCTAGGCGCGCGTGCCCCGTCTACATAGCGCGGCGGGGAACGGAACTTGTCGGGAAAAGACACCGGGCATGACTGCGTCACATTCACACCATCGCCCTGCCACGGCCATCTTTCGGGAGTTTTAGGGGGTGCTTCAGAATTCCTTAACTCTGAATACGCAGTTTATCCTTACGCAACCGCAAATCCCCTTCGGAGAGATCCCATGTCCACCCGCCTTCTCGCCGTCTGCGCCCTGAGCGCGACCATGTTCGCCTCGCAGGCCTTTGCGAGCGGAACGAACGAATATACCCTGTCGGATTCCGATACCGGCAGCATGATCACGACCTATCAGCCGCAGGCGACGCAGCAGACCTATCAGACGCAGCCCGCCTACCAGACGCAGCAGACCTATCAGCCACCGGCGTCCGATACGAATGCCTCGCAGTTCGGCGAAATGGTCTTCGACACGCAGCCCTACTTCCCCAACGGCGATACGGGCAGCACGCAGACCTACACCACGAACACCACCGAATCCTACGCGACCGAGTCGTTCACCGCCCAGCCCTATACCGGCACGACGGAAACCACGACGACCTACCAGCCCTCCTATCAGGCCCAGACGACCTATCAGGATACCCAGCCCGCGTATCAGCCGCCGCAGCCGACCTATCAGAATGCCATGCCTAGCTATCAGCAGCCGCAGGGAATCTACCAGCCCCCTCCCGGTTCCGAGGATGACAGCTCCTGGAAATGATCGAGCGGACGGGGACGATGCCGCTCAGGTGTCGTCCTTGTCCATCCCCATCGCCTTGCGGCCCAGCGCGATGTACCATTTCGTCGGCAGCAGGCGGAAGGACTTGAGCAGGTAGGAGAACCGGCGCGGAAAGGTGATCTCGAACTTCTTCGTCTGAAGCCCGTCCACGATTCGATTGGCCGCCTCGTCCGGCTGCATCAGGAACGGCATGTCGAACTCGTTCACCGAAGTCGCCTCCGTCTCCACGAAACCCGGACAGATCAACGAAATCCGCACCCCCTCGGGATACAGGTTATAGGCCAGCGCCTCGGCCATGTTGATGAGCGCCGCCTTCGTCGCCCCATAGGCCCCCGCCTTCGGCAGGCCCCGGTATCCGGCCACCGACGACACCAGCGCCAGACAGCCCCGCTTCCTGGCCAGCATCGCCTGCATTGCGGGCACCAGCCCGTTCACGACGCCCTGCAGATTCACGTCGAAATGCTTCTTCGCATCCTCGACGTTGAATTCCTGCGCCGTCATCGGAATGTAGACCCCGGCATTGAGGATCGCGAGTGCGAGGCCGTGCTCGGACTCGATCCGCGCGACGATCTTTTCCATCGCCTCGGGATCGGTCACGTCGCCGGGGGCGGGAATGATCTTCCCGCCCGAACCTTCCGCCATCGCGGTCAGCTTGTCCTCGCTGCGCGCGGTGATGTAGACGGTCCAGCCGTCTTCCACCAGCCGCGCGGTCACGGCCTTGCCGATCCCTGCGCTTGCGCCGGTCAACCAGACGGCCCCATGGCCGGGTCGGGGGATGTAATCGGCTCCGTTCATCGTGACGCTCCTTGCACGGAGGAGCGTCAGCCCTGCAACGCTCCGGTCTCGGAAAGATACTGCATGGTGGCCCGTTCGCCCTTGGCGTCAAATGCCGAACCGACCCATTCACCGCGCGAATCGTAGAAGACGTCGATCGTGTAGTCGGTATTGTTCGTCACCCGGTACGCCGTCGCCCCGGCGGGAGCCTCGCTGCTGGAGATCGGCGAAGCCGACACGGCCAGCAATTCACCCGACTGCGTGCTGATCCAGGGCGAGGCCGCGAGATTGTCCTTGCGCCAGTAACTCGCCGCCCCGGTCGAGGCCAGCGGCGTCGGTCCGTTGTACGACGATCCGCTCACCATCAGCGTATCGCCTTCGCGGTTCACGTTGACGTAATGGGCATCGCCATCGTCGTTGCACTGGCCGTCCATCATCACGAGGTTGCCCTGCGCGTCATAGGTCTCCGTGCAGCTCAGCGTGTAGCGGTAGAGCGTAATGATCCCGAGGCCCTTCACGGCGATATCGATATTGCTCGTCGCCAGCCTTCCGCCATCGGCGAGCCGCTGGACGCTGACGGTATGGGTACCGATCTGGCTCGTGCCGCGCATGACCCGGAAGGTCCGCGCGACCGTGCTCGCCAGGGCGGGCGCGGCGGGCAGGACGGCCAGGGTCGCGGCACCGACGGTGAAAGAACGGCGGTTCAGAAGGGTCATTGCAGGCTCCTCGATGATTCGGGACGTCTTCTACGACGCCTTTGTGGCGGAAACGGTTCTGCTAAGTATTTACGGACCTGGATTACGGCCCTACCTATACCGCATCGCTCGAACGAAAAGGACGACCCCATGCGCCTCTGTGCCGATATGCCTGACGCCGTGGGCAATACCCCCTTGATCCGCCTCACGAAAGTGTCGGAGATGACGGGCTGCGATATCTACGGCAAGGCCGAATTCATGAATCCCGGTCAGTCGGTCAAGGACCGCGCGGCCCTGTGGATCATCCGTGACGCCATGGCCGAGGGAACGCTGAAGCCGGGCGGCGTGATCGTCGAGGGTACGGCGGGCAATACCGGCATCGGCCTCACTCTCGTGGGGCGCGCCATGGGCTTCCGCAGCGTCATCGTCATCCCCGAGACCCAGAGCGACGAGAAGAAGGACACCCTGCGCCTCATCGGGGCCGAGTTGATCGAGGTGCCTGCGCTGCCGTACCGCAATCCCGACAACTACGTCCATTACTCCGGTCGACTGGCCGAGAAACTCGCCGAGACCGAGCCGAACGGCGCGATCTGGGCGCAGCAATTCGACAACGTGGCCAACCGGCAGGCCCATATCGACTCGACCGCCCCTGAAATCTGGGAGCAGACGGGCGGCAAGGTCGATGGCTTCATCTGCGCCGCCGGATCGGGCGGCACCGTGGCCGGGGTCGCCATGGGCCTCCAACCCAGAGGTGTGAAGGTCGGCCTCGCCGATCCCGAAGGGGCCGCTCTCTACAGCTATTACACCACCGGCGAGCTGGCCTCCGAAGGCTCCTCGATTTCCGAGGGCATCGGACAGGGCCGCGTCACCGCCAATCTCGAAGGCTTCACCCCCGATTTCGCCTGTCGCATCCCCGATGCCGAGGGCCTGGAAATCATGTTCGACCTGCTCGAACACGAGGGGCTGTGCATGGGTCTCTCCACCGGCATCAACGTCGCCGGAGCCGTGCGCATGGCGCGCGAGATGGGACCGGGCCACACCATCGTGACCATCCTCTGCGACTACGGCACCCGCTACCAGTCCAAGTTGTGGAACCCGGAGTTCCTGCGCTCGAAGAACCTCCCTACCCCCGATTTCCTCGCCCGCCGACCCGACCGCCCCACCGTCTTCGCCGGGTAACAGGCGTTCCTGTCCCGGCCCGGAGCCGGGACTTTCCACCGCCACGCACAGATCGTCCACGCACACCGATACGCTCCCCGCCCCGTACCCGGAGGGAGATCGAGAAAGCCCGACGGAAAACGATCCTACCCCGGCTCGGGGTCGTACAATGCCCAGAGCGCGAGGGTCTGGCAATTAGCGAGAACCTCGTCGATCCACTCCCTGCCGCCTTCGCGATGCCCCGGCGGACGCCTCCGCCGCAGCGGATCGGGC
>ENA-ORXM01001418-ORXM01001418.1-marine-metagenome-genome-assembly--contig:-NODE-1418-length-33800-cov-4.210183_pt1 | contig 33800 bp, 23 predicted proteins | sample MGYA00237867_ERZ511480 | MGnify/ENA primary metagenome ERZ511480 (study PRJEB26309, sample SAMN06266103) | marine metagenome | isolation source: Algal blade | place: United Kingdom:Sidmouth, United... | reverse complement strand
TTTGCAACGGCTTATTATAAGAAAATAGACCCTTACAATTTGCTGTTACTGAAAGCAGTTTTCTATTTTTATAGAGGACAATATAATGAATCAGCAAAAGCTTTAAAAGAAAGAGATCGAATAGAAACGGCGAACCCTAATTTGCCTTACCCCATCTCAGAATCAGAAATACGTAATACGATAAGTTTATTAATTGCGAGTAAAAAATATCGTCTCGCACTCAAAAAATGGGAACAGTTGGTTGCTTTTTACCAAAAGCATGAGCAAGAAGAACGAATGGATTTGGCTTTGCTAGAAAAGGCAAATATTTATTTTTTTCAATATCCCAAAGTGCAAAAAAAAGACTTATTGATTTTGCATGAAGAATTGAATGAAGCGAATGATCCAGTATTTGCAGCCCTTATGAATATCGCCAAAGTTTGGATGAAATTATTATTAGGCAAAACAATTACCCAACAAGAATTGGAGGAAGGTCGTGGATTATTTGAAAGTTACCAAGTAGACATCGTTTTAGTTCAAGAATTAAATGAGGCAATTTTCCAAAAAAATACAACAAAGCTTCAAAAGGTAATAACTAAAATTAGTGTATTATTAGAAGAAAAGACTAATAGTATGCAATCTCTTTATTACGAGCAATTTCTTGTTATTGCTAAGAAAAACTATGGAGTACTAGTTTAACTAGCATTCCATAGATAAGTTATTTTTCTCCTATTTTTATTTACTAACCTTCAAGAGATTGTAAGGTGTTGGCAGTTTTTACCAATTGCAAAAACTCCGCTCGATAGCTTTCTTTATCCGTTCCTAGAGCACCTTTTGCTAGATGATACATATTATCATAAGTAGCCGTGCCTTTAAAATCCGAGCCTCTAAGCAACATACCAAAACCTGCTACTGCCGCAGAAAAACGGTAGTTATCCGAACTGTTTTCTAGATTAGTAAGCGCCGTTTTACCCAAGATTTGTTCTAGGAGGATCGATTTGTCAGATTTGATAGGTTTATAACGAAACTTAACCGTCATCAAATCGCTGTCATTACCAGCTGTTGTTTTGGCTTGATATTTCAAATCAGCTGCTTTTTCGATGGTTTGTTTTGATTTAGAATCGCTAAGAATGACTTCATAAATTGCCGTAACGGTATGTCCAGCGCCCAATTCTCCTGCATCTTTAGTGTCATCATCAAAATCTTCTTTGGCTAACAATCTATTTTCATATCCAATCAAACGATAAGCTTTGACGGTTTTAGGATTGAACTCAATTTGGATTTTGACATCCTTTGCAATAGTGAACATATTGGCACGCATTTGTGTTACAAAGACTTTTTTTGCTTCACGGATATTATCAATATAAAAATAGTTGCCATTTCCAGCATTACTAATTTGTTCCATTCGACCATCTTTGTAATTACCCATGCCAAAGCCACAAATGGTCAAGTAAATATCGTCTTTGCGTTTTTCTTCAATTAAAGAAACCAATTCACTAGCCGAAGAAGTACCTACATTAAAATCACCATCTGTTGCCAAAATAACTCGATTGTTTCCATCCGATATTAGATGCTCTTTGGCAATTTTATAGGCGAGTTGAATCCCTGCTCCACCAGCCGTAGAGCCTCCAGAATTAACACTAGCTAAGGCATTTAGAATTGTTTCTTGTTCAGAAGCAGGGGTAGAAGGCAAGACCAACCCTGCTGCACCTGCATAAGCAACAATTGCAACCCTGTCTTTGTCGTCCAATTCGGCTAGTAATAACTTTAGAGATTTTTTGAGTAGAGGCAATTTATTTTCATCACTCATAGACCCAGAAGCATCAATTAAGAAGACTAAGTTGGAGGATTTAAAATCATTGTATGCTAATTCTTTTCCTTGCAGCCCAATATGAATCAGATGATGATCTGAATTCCAAGGTGCAGTAGAAATTTCAGTATTAATAGAAAAAGGATCTTTCCCTTGAGGTTGAGGATAGTCATAATCAAAATAATTAATCATTTCCTCAATTCGAACGGCACCTGCCTGAGGCATTCGATCCTGTTGCAAATATCGACGAACATTACTATAAGAAGCATTGTCTACGTCAATGGATAAGGTAGAAAGAGGTGTTTGTGCAACTCCTTTGAAGGTGTTTTCTTGGATATTGTCGTACTCTTCTGTGTTAATGTCTTGAGAATTTAAAGGGGGTTCTTCCTCTATAACTTCGTAAGCATAACTTAGTTCTTCTGATGCTGATTTTGTGTCTGCTAAATAGCCTTCATTAGCTGTGCGGGCACTTGTTGGCTCCATAATTACTTCTTGATTTTGACTGCCGTCCTCGCAAGAAAACAAAAAAGTGAGGCTAAAACATAAGCTGAATAAATGAAGTGTCTTTTTCATTGTATTATAAATTTTGGTTGGGTTATGATTAGAGTGTCAAAGAATATCTGCACTCTAAGAAAATGTTGGTTGTTTGTAATTTTTATGGTTTTATAACAAATCGTGCTGGCAGAGAATTAGCGAGTAAATTGATTTTGTCGCCAACAAAATGAATTTTGTACGTTCCAACTTGATTTAATGCATACATAGGACGTATATCAATGGTATACAATCGGATTCCATTCCCTTCAATAGAAATTAAATCTTTATCCTCAACAGGTCCTTGATGAGGAGTTATTTTGCTGATAAAAGAGATATTATTCCCTTTTACATCCTTAATTTGAAAACAGTTGCTCCAATGTTGTCCATTGGCAGGGGAATTGAGTTTACAAAACGTCACTGTTTCTGGAGTATTATTTTTTAAGACAAATCGCAAGGTAATTGGTTGCCCTAACTTATACTTAGGTTGAGTCATATTTAAGGTGACATTCAAGGGAACGGCTTGAGGTGGCGGAATGTTTAAAGTCGTTTCTTCTGTAGGTGGATTATTATCTTGACAACTTATAATAAGAATGGATAAACAGCATATAAAAAGGATATTTTTCATGTTTTGAATGATTTAAGTATAGATAAGGATGCACTATTTAGCGAAAAAGGTGTATAAATGTTTCCATTTTGTTAAAAAAACTATTAAGAGTTAAGAGATAAAGAATTATTGTACTAGCTTTTTTATAGCTTTGTATGTTAATTACATTGTAAACTGTCCTCTGAGCATTCCCCACGACGTTAAGAAAAACACTATGATTGCCTACATTAAAGGTAAGTTAACTCAAAAAAGTCCAACTGATATTATTGTTGAAACCGCCAATGGGGTTGGTTATCATATACATATTACACTAAATACCTATCATAAAATAGCCAATCAAACCGAATTAAAAATACTGACGCATTTTATTGTGAAAGAAGATAGCCAAACCTTGTATGGTTTTGCTGAAGAGGAAGAACGTCATATTTTTGGTTTGTTAATTTCTGTTTCAGGAGTTGGACCTAGTACTGCAAGAGTATTGCTTTCTACTTTATCCTCAGGAGAAGTTCGGTCGGCAATCGTTTCAGAAAATATTGCAGTTCTAAAAAGTGCAAAGGGAATAGGACCCAAGGCAGCAAAGCGCATTGTACTAGAATTAAAAGATAAGGTTTTGAAAGAAGGAGGGGCACAAAGCGCTGCTATTTCAGAAACTTTAACAGTTGATAACACTATACGAGAAGAAGCATTATCTGCTTTGGTTGCGTTAGGGTTTAATAAGACCTTAGTTCAAAAAGCATTGAATCGAATTTTGAAAAGTACACCTCATATTCAAGATTCAGGTGAATTGATTAAGCAGGCTTTGGGGCAACTTTCTTCCTAAAGAACATCAATTCTAAAAAAAAAAGACCCAATTAAGTAATGTTAAAAAAAAGATCATTACTAAGCAGCATTGTACTAAAAAAATAAACACATTACATTGTTTAACAAAATAGCAAGATATAAGGTTCAAATTCTACACAATTATAATTTTCTAAATTAATTTTTTCTACCTTTTCATAAAAAAAGGAAAGACAAAAGATGCTTTTGACGACTAAAATAGGCGATATCTATTGTTAGCTTCAAAATCTTTGTCTTAGAAATAAGAGAATCAGCGAAAATTAAATATTTTTGGAGTCATTTTGTTGAAGTCCAGTCTTTTTCTGTGCATTATCTATGCCGTAAAAATGGACCAGATGAAACCAATCTCTACACGATTGTTCATCTTAATCACTAAGCAGTTTTTTATGAATTTCAAGACACTGAATTTGTGCTTTTGGGTAGTATGTACCTATACAGTAGCAGGATGGAGTACAGACTATAACTCTCTAAATTATTTAGAGGAAGATTTATGGGCTTCGCCTACCTTTTTTATGCCAGATACCTTACCGCCTATACAAGATAGACCGGAAGTTGATGTATCTAATAAGCAAAATCCATTTGATTTAAAAGACCCTAAAGTAATCGATAAGAATGTGGAATATGATGCAGAGAGCAATCTCTATGTTATCACAGAAACGATAAATGGGTCTTACTACCGTTCTCCAATGTATCTGACGCCAGAAGAATACTTCAAGTGGCGTGCAGAACAAGAGGATAAAGCCTATTTTAAGGAGTTGTCTCAGATGAACAAAGTAGGTAAAGTAGGAGGTGATCCTATAGAGCCTTACAAAGATCGAATTAGTAGTAGTTTGGTGGAACGTTTGTTTTGTGGCTCAACGATTGATGTCCGCCCACAAGGTAATATTGGTTTGACCTTTGGATTTGATTATCAGAGGATTGCGAACCCCGTTTTGACAGAGCAACAACAGCAGCAAGGTGGATTTGATTTTGATATGAACATTCAGTTGAGTGTAGTAGGTAAGATTGGTCAAAAATTAAAATTATCTTTTAATTATAATACACAAGCAACGTTCGATTTTGATCGCCAGATTAAGGTAGAGTATCTTAGTGATACCGAATGTTCAGAAGATGATATTATTAAGAAAATAGAAGCAGGTAATGTTAGTTTTCCTTTGCGTTCTTCTTTAATTCAAGGACGTCAAAACTTATTTGGTTTTCGTACAGATTTACAGTTTGGACGTCTAAAAATGTCTTTGGTGGCTTCTCAAAGTCAAACAAAACGTAAAGAAATTCAAATCAAGGGTGGTTCTCAATTGCAAGATTTTGAAGTTACGGCAGATAATTATGATGAGAATCGACATTTTTTCCTCTCGCATTATAATCGTGCTACGTACGAGGGAAACTTAACAACTTTACCACAGATTAATACGTTATTTAATATTACCAAAATAGAAGTATGGGTAACCAATGATCGAAATGTAACAGAAGGGGTCCGTGATGTGGTAGGTTATGCCGATTTGGGAGAAACAAATCCTTCTAAGATGGTAGCTGGTAACAGCTACAACCCAGCAACATCTCCAGAACAAGGGATTGATTTGAGAAATAATCGCCTTCCAGACAATGATGCCAATAGTTTATATGCTAAATTATTAGCGAGTGAAAATGGATCGCCATCGGCAAATGCAAGAGGGCTTCAAACATCTATTAGTGCGTTGCAAGGTGCTCCGTTTAACATGAGTGATGCAGAAGATTTTGTAAAAATTAGAGCACGTAAATTATCATCATCAGAATTTACTTATGACCCTAAGTTAGGTTTTGTGTCTGTCAATGTATCTATCAAACCAACAGATGTGGTAGCTGTTGCATACCAGTATACTTATAATGGACAGATTTATCAAGTAGGGGAGTTTGCGCAAGATTTGCCCTTAGATGCAGATACCTTGAATATAATGCATTTAAAATTGTTAAAGGGAGTACGAACAAGGGTTGATTTGCCTATTTGGGATTTGATGATGAAGAATATTTATTCTTTGGGTGCTTACCAAATTAATCAAGAAGACTTCATGTTGGATGTGTTTTTTCAAGACCCAGGAGGAGGAGAAAAACGATTTTTGCCAGAAGGCCCGGCAGCATCAAAGCCTTTGATTACCATGTTGAATTTGGATAATCTAAACCGTGCAAGAGATCCCATTCCAGATGGACAATTTGATTATGTTCCAGGGGTTACGATTTTGCCTAGAAATGGGCGGGTAATTTTCCCTGTCTTAGAACCTTTTGGTAGTTCGTTGGCTGCTGAATTTTATACAGTGCCTGGAGATCCTGCGAGTTTGCATCCCATCTCGCAAAAATATTTGTACAATCAACTCTATGATTCTACGATAACAAGAGCACGAGAGTTTCCAGAGTTTAACCGATATATCATAAGAGGACGTTATAAATCTTCTGTTTCTTCAGAAATATCTTTGGGTGGATTTAATATTCCCAAGGGTTCGGTTGTAGTGACAGCAGGTGGGCGTACCTTGACAGAAGGCACAGATTATACGATTGATTATAATTTGGGGCGAATCAAAATTCTAAATGAAGCTTATTTGAATTCTGGGCAACCTGTTCGGGTAGCTTTTGAAGATAATGCCACTTTTGGATTTAATCAACAAGGTTTCTTTGGGGCACGTTTTGATTATTTTATTAATAAGGATTTTAATATAGGAGCAACCTTCTTGCATTTAAACGAACGACCATTTACACAAAAAGTAAATTATGGGGATGACCCAATTTCGAACAGTATTTATGGTTTTGATGTACAGTATAGTAGCGAAGCACCTTGGTTGACTCGTATTATTGATAAAATACCATTGATTAATACAAAAGCAATGTCAAATATTTCTTTCTCGGCAGAGTTTGCCCATTTGATACCTGGTTCTCCAGATGTTATCAATCAAGAAAATGATGAGGGAGGGGTTGTATTTATTGATGACTTTGAAGGTTCTACTAGTAACTTTAATTTATCTATTCCAAGTTTAAATTGGGTCTTAGCAAGTACCCCTCGAAGTGATGGGTCAAATCCTTTGTTTCCAGAGGCAAGTTTATCCAATGATTTAGAGTATAATAAAAACAGAGCAAAAATAGCTTGGTATAATTTAGAGCCTGCTTTAAATTCGACCTCAGGTTCCAACAGTATTTATACTAGAGAAATTCAGCAACAGGATGTTTTTCAAAATGTTCAGAATACGGGCTTAACTTATACCGGCTTACGTACGTTTGATTTGACGTATTCACCAACCGAACGTGGTCCTTATAATTTTGATACAACAAATATTGATCCTGCAACAGGAGAATTTACCAACCCAGAAGATCGTTGGGGAGGAGTGATGCGTAGTTTGACCAATACTGATTTTGAAGCCTCTAACATTGAGTTTGTAGAGATGTGGGTAATGAGTCCGTTTAAGGAAGGCTATGGTGGAAATGGTGGAGATTTGTACATTGAATTGGGAGATGTTTCGGAGGATATTCTGAAAGATTCTCGATTGTTCTTTGAGAATGGTATTCCTGATGCAAATGCCAATACGAATACAGATGAAACAGTTTGGTCACGTATTCCAAGAACACAGGCAGTTACTCGTGCTTTTGATAACGACCCCGCGATTAGAGATCAACAGGATATTGGATTAGATGGTTTTGATGATGAAGGAGAAAGAACCCATTATGCATCTTATTTAGCTTCTATTCAAAATGTTGTTTCAAATGCAGTGTATCAAGACATACTAGCCGATCCAGCGGGAGATAACTTCCGTTTTTATAGAGATGCATTTTATGATGATCCTGCCAACCCTGTACCAACAGGAAAAGATCCAACCTTGTATCGTTATAGTAAGTATAATAACCCACAAGGTAACTCTTCTAACGATCAGAGTAATAACAATCAAGCAATTTCAACGTCTACTAATATTCCAGATACAGAGGATTTGAATAAAGATAATACCTTGAATGAACAAGAATCTTACTACCGTTACCGCATTCCAATTCGTAGAGATAACGGAGATGAAATGGCTTTTACGCAGTATACAATAGACTCTGTTCGGATGGATTATGATAGAGGGAATGGACCAGAAACGGTTTATTGGTATCAACTGAAAATACCTGTAGACAAATTTACAAGTCGTGTAGGAGGAATTTCTGATTTCCGTGCGATTCGTTTTATGCGTATGTATATGACTGGTTTTGATGATGATGTAACCTTGCGTATGGCGAGATTGGATTTGATTCGTAATCAATGGAGACGTTATATCAGAGATTTGACGTTACCTGGTTTAGTCATTCCTCCAGAAGATCCCAATAATACCGTATTTGATGTTTTTGCTGTAAATATTGAGGAAAATGGTTCTAAAATTCCATTTAATTATGTTTTGCCTCCAGGTGTTAAGCGAGAGCGAGTGATTGGTTCTGTAACTAATGCACAGCAAAATGAGCAGTCTCAAGCTTTGAGATTCTGTAATTTGGAAGATGGAGATGCTAGAGGTATTTATAAAATTGTGGACTTAGATATGCGAGTCTATGAGCGTATGAAAATGTATGTTCATGCAGAGAATCTTCAAGCAGAACAAGAAAATAACCCTGGAGATGTGACGATGTTTATGCGATTAGGGAGTGATTTTGAGAACAATTATTACGAGTATGAGATTCCTCTAACCATGTCTGATGAAAGTGGTGGGACTAAGGATGATGCCAATATTTGGTTAGAAGAAAATCAATTTGATTTTCCTTTAGAGTTGTTGCGTCAAATAAAAGTGGATCGGGAATTAAAAGGAATTTCACTCAGTGATTTATACGAAACCTTTGATGGTGATAATATTGTTAGAATCAAAGGAAATCCGACTTTGGGTCAAGTAAAAGGCGTGATGATTGGGGTGCGAAACCGCAAGGACGATGGTTTGGCAAGGTGTGCAGAGATTTGGGTCAACGAGATGCGTTTGACTGGTTTTGATGAACGTGGTGGTTTTGCTGGTTTGGCAAGATTAGATGTTCAGTTGGCAGATTTTGGTCAAATCACAGCATCGGGAAGTTATCAATCTATTGGTTTTGGAAATATAGACCAAAGTGTAGGTGAACGTAGTCGTGAAGAGTTGATTCAATACGATATTTCTGGTTCTTTGAAATTGGATAAGTTCTTCCCTGAAAAGTGGAAATTGAGCATTCCTTTTTATGCACAATATTCGCAAGAAATTAGCACACCAGAGTTTGATCCTTATCAATTGGATGTTCCTTTAGAACAACGTTTATCAGCGATTTCAAACTTAGATACTAGAGATTCGGTTCGACAAGCAGCACGAACGATACGAACGATTTCTAGTTTCAACTTTACGAATGTGCGGAAAGGGCGAACGTCTAAATTTATACCTTTGCCAACAGATATTTCGAACTTCTCATTTACTTATGCACAGTCTAGTAATATTTTCCGTTCACCAATTATCGAACGAGAAGAACGAACAGAGCATAGAGGTGTTTTGGATTACAACTACTCTCCAGGAGTAAAGCCGATTTACCCATTCAAGAAGGCAATTAATAAGATTAAGAATAAGAAAGCAGTCAAATGGTTGGGCTTGATTCGGGAAATTAATATCAATCCATTGCCAAGTGCAATTGGTTTTAGAAATGAGTTGAAACGTAATTTTGGAGAAACAACGTATCGTTTTACGGATGAAACAAGTAGCACTTATTACGATAAGAAATTTGTTTGGGATAGATCCTATAACTTGCAATGGAATATCTTCAAGTCTTTGCGATTAAACTATACTGCCAATAACAATGCAATTATTGACGAGCCAGAAGGAAGAATAGATGAACAAGTAGAAAAAGAGGCTTTGTGGAATAATATCAAGCGTTTTGGGCGAACTAAGAATTATCAACATAATATTAGTGCAAGTTATACTTTGCCACTGAAGTATATCCCCGCACTAGATTGGGTGACGGTAAAAGGGCAATATAGTGGAACCTATAGTTGGACTGCGGCTACCTTAGGTTTGGATAGTTTGGGAAATGTGATTCAAAATTCTCAAAAACGTCAAGTAACTGGAGATTTTCAATTCAAAAAATTATACGACAAGTGGAATTATTTGAAGAAGATAGGAACGCCTAAACGTCCTGCAAGAGGGGGGAAAGGCAAACAACCAGAGAAGAAACCAGAGAAAATTAAGTTGCCAGAAAAGAAAAAATACCCACCACTAAGAGATATAGAAGATCCAGAAAAGCGTGCAGAAGAAAAAGAAAAACGCAAAATGGAACGGAAAGCTTGGCGAGAAGAAGTGAAAAAAATTAGAGCAAAACGACAGCCAAGTGGCGCAGAACGAGCGTTGATTCGTCCTTTGATGTTGTTGCAACGAGCACGGGTTACCTACAACGAAAACTTTACAACCGTACTTCCTGGATTTATGGGGACGTCGAAATATGTGGGACAAGATTATACAGGAACGAACACGAACCCAGGACCAAGACCTGGTTGGGACTTTATTGCAGGTTGGCAACCTGATAGAGCTTGGCTTGATGCCGCAGCAGAAAGTGGTTGGGTGACGACCAATATCTATCAAAATCAACCTTTGATTCAAACACATACACAAACTTATTCTGCTAAGGTTACTTTAGAACCTTTCCAAGGTTTGAAGATAGATGTAGATTTAGATAAGACAATTACAGAGAATTATCAAGAGCTATTTAAAGTAGAAGATCAGTTTAGTAACGACCAGTTTTCGCATTTGAATGGTATGCAGAGTGGTACTGTAAAAATGACTTATTTGCCTTTGGCTACTTTCTTTGACCAAGAAGGAACAAAAGGAACCAATTCTTCTGTTAATTTTGAAACCTTTGAGAGCAATCGTTTGATCATCTCACAACGAAAAGGAACAGGAACACATGATGACACAGAAACTAACCCTGGATTTACAGAAGGTTATGGACGTTATCAACAAGACGTTTTGATTCCTGCGTTTTTGGCTGCTTATACAGGGCGAGATGCTAACAAAGTAGAATTGGGAGATGTTCGAAATACGATGCCAATGCCGAACTGGAAATTGACTTACAACGGTTTGTCAAAAATGCCAGGCTTGGACAAGATTTTCTCTAGCTTTAGTTTGACGCATGGTTACAAATCGACTCTAACAGTCAATCAATTTGTAACAGATTTAGACTTTGCTTCTACCTTAGCAACTACAGGAACAGATGGAAAGGATATTAATAGTCAGAACTATTATTCGAGTTTTGAAATTCCTAACTTGGTGATTTCGGAATCCTTCAATCCTTTGATTGGAATTGATATGCGTTTTAAAAATGATTTGTCTTTAAATTTCCAATATAAAACGAGTAGGAATTTATCCATGAGCTTCATTGATTATCAATTGAGCGAACAGAATACAACAGATGTCACGGTTGGATTTGGCTGGAAATTCAAAGACTTTAAACCAATTGAATTCTTTAAGAATAAGAAAAAGAAAGAGAATGAGAAGGAAAAAATCAAGTTGGGAGAAATGGATTTTAACTTTGATTTTGGAAAAACAGTAGCTAAAGATGAGCTAAACTTGAAATGTGATGTTTCTTTCCGTGACGATAAAACGGTTAATCACATCTTGGATCAAGATCAATCTGTTGCAACTCGTGGTATGCAAACGATTCGTATTTCTCCATCTATAGAATGGATTCCAAACAATCGTCTGACGTTCCGTTTATTCTTCGATTATACACAAACGATTCCTGCGGTATCAACCTCTTTCCCAATTACTAGTTTGAAAGGTGGTTTGACAATTCGCTTCTCGTTATCACAATAAAAATTATTCGTCCTAGATAATTTGGATTAAGAGCCTGCTTTTAGTAGGCTCTTTTTTTGTTTTTAATAAGCCTATTTTATAAATCATAATGCATTATATTGGGAGATAGTATCATTTATTCTTACCTTTGATAGTATCATATGATACTATCATGTACAAGCCACCTTACGACATAACGCCCGAAATATTAAAATTAACTGCTTCCATTTCTGAGAAAATTGGAGAAGCTAAAGCTAGTTTTTTAATTAAACCATCTCCAAAGCTAAGGAAGCAGAATAAAATTAAAACCATACATTCTTCTTTAAGAATAGAAGGAAATACACTGACCGAAGAACAAATCACTGCATTATTAGAAAATAAGAGGGTTATTGGTGAAAAGTCAGAGGTACTTGAAGTATTGAATGCAATTGATGTTTATGAGGATTTAACACAGTATAGCGCAGCTTCTATAGACTCTTTTCTTTTAGCACATAGAAAACTAATGACAGGTTTAATTGAAAAGCCAGGGGAACTTAGAACAAGTAATGTAGGCATTGTACAAGGGGATAAAGTAGCCCACTTAGCCCCACCAGCAGGGAATGTACACTATTTAATGAGTCAACTATTTACTTATTTAAAGAATAAAGAAGAACTAGTCTTAATAAAAAGCTGCGTGTTTCATTATGAAATGGAGTTTGTTCATCCTTTTTTAGATGGTAATGGTCGAATGGGACGTCTATGGCAAACAGTTATTCTAATGGAAGCCTATCCTATATTTGAATATCTTCCTTTTGAAACGCTTATTAGCAAAACGCAAGAAGCTTATTATAATGCCTTAACGCAAAGTGATCGATCTGGAAAATCAACTGTTTTTATAGAATATATGCTAACTGTAATTAATCAATCTTTAGCGGATTTATTAAATTTTAGAGAAAGAACAATGACCGATGTAGAACGATTGGAATATTTTGTTTCCTTAGAAAAGGAAGCATTTTCTAGAAAAGACTATATGACATTATATAAAAACATATCTTCTTCAACAGCAAGCCGTGATTTAAAAAAAGGAGTTGAAATAGGATTAATTGTGCAGTTAGGAAGTAAACGAAATACATCTTATAAAATTATACAACAAAAAATAAATGATAGTATCATATGATACTATCAGATTTAATCCTCCATTCTTTCATCTGCTCTTCGGTACAACATTCTCCAAAGCAATAGCAACAATAAGGCAGCAATACTAGAAACAATCATAGCGATCGTCCAACTACCTGTCTCTAGAGTGCCTTTCATTGCTAACTGACCAACTCTAAAAACATTTAGGATCGGTATAAAAGGATCAATAGCACTCATTTTTTCAATAGGAACTAAGCCATACAAAGCAATTCCATGAATAACTATAGTTGTCCAAAAGGTACGCGTATAGGTTGCCACCATAGAATTACTAAAAGCAGCAATACAACCAAATAAACCAATAATAAATAACCAAGTAGGTCCCCACAAGAAAATATCACTGCTTAATTTGTCCCAGGTCAAGAGTTGTTGAATACTCAAAACAATACTGCGAACCATACCAATTTGTTCTGCATCTAGCCCAGACTGAAAGCCTACAAAAACAAGCCCCATTCCAAGCATTGTGGTTAGAAAAACAAGAAATAAGTTCGTTAAAAAATTCTTTGGAGCCTTATAATAAGCTCTTAGAACTAAAATTCTGGTTAACCAAATAACTAGTAGAATGAATAAAAAGTTGAGCACACTAGAAACGGTACCTCTAATATTGGTCATAATTTTGCCCAATGTGATAAAGGCATTAAAGGTGTTGGTTTTTTTGATGGTGACAGGATTAATAATTTTTGTGCTGAGTCCCATCCGTTCTATTTTTTTGAGCACAAGTGCTTTTTCATAATCTTCTAAAATATCCAAGGCATCGTGCGCTTCTGTTCCGTGTTGTACCGCATTATAATAAACTGAAATTACTTTGTGATGAACACTATCAGAATTAAAATCACTAGGGAATAAGACGCCAATATCCAAGCTATCTTTGTCTAGCAAACTCAACAACTTACTTTCTTGGCTTAGATGGGTCAGAATGGTTTTTTTATTAAATGTAGTTACTAAATCTGTAGGAGCATAGGCTTTTCCAACTAAACCTACCCTTGCTTTATCTGGCGATGCGCCTAGAAAACTATTGATATTATCCGCTGCTGCTGTCATAATTCCTGAAAAGAAAAAAGAAGGAATTAAGAAGGCAACCAGTAAACGAAGCAAGATTTGCCAACTGAACAAAATAGATCGGATAGATTGAAACATAGTAATTTTATTAGACGAATGGATGTATTAGACTTTATTTTAGATTTTTATGTTTTATAAAGTCTATTTAATCTTAAGAAAACTAGTATTTGTCGCTTTAAGAAAACATTAGCGCATTGATATACATAAATATGCAATTCTTTTCATAATTTTGAGTGGAAATATCGTTATTCTTCGTTTAGCTCAAAAAGAAGTTTGAATTTACTAAACTTTAAGCATTGAGAGGTAAGAATGAGTCAAGAACCACAAAATTTAAAGCACACTAAATTTACGAATGTTAAATTTAAAAAAATATTACAGCACAGTTGAACAGGCAATTACTAAAATTGGCTTGGATCCAGCTAAGTTTCGAGGAGAGCAAGAAGGAGAATGGACATTGCACCGTGGAGAATATACAATTTGGATTGATGTTTGGAACGATCCCATAGAGAAAGTAGCTTACCTACAAGTAGTTGCTCCTGTCATGGAAATTCCTGAAGAGTCACAAAACGTCTTATTTCGAGAGTTGTTACAAATTAATTTACAACTTTGTGGGATTGCATTTTCAGTGCATGGAGAAAAGGTTGTTCTGAAAGGGACAAGAGTAGCAGAAGGTTTGGATGTAGAAGAAGCGCATGCTATGATTCTATTAATTAGTAAATATGTAAGCAATTTTTCTCCAATTTTACTCAAACGTTATTTTAATAGTGGAGAACCTGGAATTCCTCCCAAATAAGACTTTAAATCTATGAAGACCTATTATAACTCTCCCATAGGACGTTTGGTGATAACAGGAAGCAGGAATAAAATAGTATCTATTGCTGTTGAGGAGACATCCACTGATTTTGCAGGACAAATACCTGCTTATATGCAACTTTGTGTAAATGAATTAGATGCTTACTTTAACGATGGCTTAGAGCAATTTTCAGTTGATTTAAATCTAAATCAAGGAACTTTGTTTCAGCAGAAAGTTTGGAATGAACTGTTGAATATTCCTTATGGTCGAACATCTACCTATCTGAAAATTGCCGAAAAAGTAAGCACTAAAAATGCGGTTCGTGCTGTTGGACGTTGTGTAGGAAATAATCCTTTTTCAATTATTGCACCTTGTCATCGTGTTATAGGAACGGATGGTAGTTTGACAGGCTTTGCCCATGGTTTAGAAGCAAAGCGACTTTTGTTAGAATTAGAAAAATCAAAGTTGTATGGAAAACAATATAAATTGTTTTAGGACACTTTACCTTTGTTTAGATCTAAATGAATAGAGAACATTAACAAAACTAGAACGATTATGATGAAGTACTTAAGCTTGCTTTTGGTATTATTGGTTAGTCATTCTATAATGGCACAATCCGAACACAAGTCTTTATTAGATGGCACAACAGCTTATGAAAAAGGAGACTTTGAAACAGCTACTCAAAAATTTGAGAAAGCAATAGAGAAGAACAGTAGTTCTTTGAAAGGAAACTTTAATCTTGGAAATAGCTTGTTTAAGCGACAAAAATACGATGAGGCAGCTACTTATTATCAAAATGCAGTTGGTGCTGCTACGGATAAAAAAGAAAAAGCACAAGCTTTGTATAATTTAGGTAACACTCGGTTGGCACAAGCCAAGGGGAGTATGCAAACACAAGGTCAAGGTCCTGCAACATTAGATGAGAAAGGACAGAAACATCTAGAAGAAGCAATTGATTCTTACAAAAGTGCTTTGCGTAACAATGCACAAGATTATGATGCTAAAAATAATCTAGCAACAGCTTACAAATTGTTGCGTCAACAACAACAACAGCAGCAGCAACAACAGCAGCAAAATAAGGATCAGAATAAAGACCAGAACAAGGATCAGCAAGACAAAAAAGATCAACAAGATAAGCAGGACGATAAAAAAGATGATCCCTCTGAAAAGCCAAAAGACAATCAACCTATTGATAACGACAATCAAAAAGATCCAAAGGAACTGGAACCAAAAGAGTTGTCAAAGGATGAAGTAGATCGCTTGTTAGAAATAATAGAACAGGACGATAAAAAAGTTCAAGAAAAACTGATGAAACGCAAGCGTTCTAAAACTAAAAAGCCAGAAAAAGCTTGGTAAGTTAACTTCATGGCAGTATTCTTCGTTAAAACCTTGTTAAGCAGTATTTTTTTTTGTGTTTAAGCTTGCTTTTTGCACTAAATTAGATGTTAATAATACTAGAATAGCAATCTTTATTACAAATTTATATTTCAATTCAAAACTAGAGAACTATGAACAATCAACTATTTTTAATCCTGTTGGGATTACTAACAGGGTTTTCATGTTTTGCTCAAGAAGAAAAAGTTAGTACTTTTTTTGTAGAAGTAGCTTATGATACAATTGCCCTTGATGAGCAGTTTGAGTTAAAATTTACCTTGAAAAATACAAAAGCTATTGCTGCTTTTGAACCACCAGCTTTAGAAGGTTTTCAATTGTTGGCAGGACCAATGACTAGTCAATCTATGTCGATTATTAATGGCGATATGACACAGTCTATGTCTTATACTTATATTTTGAAACCAAACGATTTAGGCATTTATATTATTCCTTCAACTAGTATAGAGACAGAGACAGGTATTTTGTTATCTGATGATGTTGCTATTGTTGTGGTTGAAGAAATTGAACATCCAAAGCGAGATAATTCTTTTAATAATGCGTTTCAAGATCCTTTTCAGAACAACCCTTTTTTTAATGATCCTTTCTTTAATCAAGAAAAAAATCCTAGACAAGGAATGGACGATATGTTGAAGAATTTTGATGATATGTTTAAAACATTACCACCAGAATATCAACTAAAACCATCTCCAACAGAAAAGCCGAAAAAGAAAGAAAAGGTTTATAAAATATAGTAGTTTTAATTATGACATTTGTTATGCAGATGCAAGGACTTGAAAATTTGAAAGATTGCACCAAGTAAAATGGAGCTTCACAAGAAGATTTTTTGAAATACATACATAGATTTGAAGGCAACTAAATTATCCTATATATTTTTATTTTTACTGCTAGCGTTAACTTTTACACGAAGTTTGGGGCAACAGGTAAGCTTTGAGGCAGTTTGTAATGCTAGGGAAGTCTTGGTAGGCAATCCCTTTGAAGTTACGTTTCAATTAAAAAATGCAAAAGTTAAAAAGATAGAACCTCCTAACTTTAATGGATTAGAAGCTCAAGGACCAAACATAGGACAATCTTTTTCTTATGTAAATGGGCGAAGCTCAACCAATGAATCTTACAGTTATTATGTTGTTGCTAATAAACCAGGGACTTACAGGATAGGCACTGCGAAGGTGATTACGAATAAAGGAAAAACCTTAAAAAGTAAGCCTTTAGTAGTGAAAATAGTAGACCGACCAACTACAGACGACAATTCTGATTTGGCAGGAAAAGTATTTTTAAGAACCGAATTAAGCAATACCAATGCTGTTGTAGGAGAGCAAGTAACGGTGGACATACGTATTTATACACAAGTGGGCATTGAACAAACGGAAATGGTTAAAGAGCCAACCTTTGAGAATATGTATTCGCATTATCTTAGAAGTTTTGCTGATCGTCCAGAAATAGTGGTTGTTGAAGGAGATCAATACTATACACAAATCATCCGACGAATTGTTGTGTTTCCTTCTAAACCTGGTGTGATTATCGTAGAACCTGCGATTATTAACATAGGAATAGCAGCCAATAGAGGTGGAGGTTTGTTTAATCCTTTTGCTTTAGAATCTTACACGATTAAAAGCTTGCCTGTAGAGTTAAATGTAAAAGAACTAGGAGGAGTTGCTTCTGGATTTTCTGGAGCGGTAGGTAATTATCGAATGCAAGCACATGTCTCCAAAAATAAAATCACTTCAGATGATGTTGTAGAGTTGACTATGCGTATTCGTGGGCAAGGAGATATTAAACAAGTTTTGACACCTAATATAGGAGTTAATAAAAAATATTTTGACCAATTTAAGCCAAATGTTAATGAGGATATACGAGAAGGTGGAGGTTTGTTGGGTGGCGTTAAAGAGTTTCAGTACGTTTTGACACCCAAAGCAACAGGTCAATTTACGGTAAATCCTAAGTTTATTTATTTTGATGCGAAGGAAAAGAAATTCATTACTATAGATACGACTATCACTATTGATGTTATTCCAGGTAACAGTAAATTGCCTACTAAAGCTGAACGAGATGCCGCAGGAAATGCGCCTTTGGTAGTAGATGCAATCAAAACAGAAAACTTAATGGACCTTAAAGCGCCATTAAAAACAACTCAGTTTACAAAAGAAAAACAGCATTTCTTCTTAGGGTCTACCTTGTTTTGGGGATTTACATTACTGCCATTTATAGGCTTGTTAGCATTCTTGCAGTGGAAGAAAAAACAGGATGAATTGGGGAATATTTCGGACTGGGAACGCAAGCGAAACAATGCGGGTTCAGAAGCCAGTATGCGTCTTCAAGCAGCAAAAAAAGCCTTGGATCAAAATGATTCTAAATTGTTCTTTAATGAAATATCAAAAGCTTTATTAGGCTTTGTAAGTGATCAATATAATATTCCTACCGTTGAATTAACAAAAGACAATGTCCGTCAAAAACTAGCTGCACAGGATATTGCTGCTGAAAAAATTGATTCTTTAGTAAGTATTTTACAAACTTCAGAAATGGCACTTTTTGCAGGCTTGTCCAATAGCGAATCTATGGAAAAAGTCTATCAAGAGAGTACCCATTTAATTCAATTAATGAGCTAAAATACCATTAGAAATGAAAAATAATTCCCTGTTTTGTGGATTGGTGTTGTTGTTTTTATTGGTAACACAGTGGGCTTTGGCTGCGGATTCAACAGCAACAACTTTTGCTAAAGCAGTTCAAGCACAAGAAAATAGCCAACATGAAAAGGCGATAGGGTTGTATGAGCAAATTTTGGAGACACAAACGGTCTCACCTGAACTATACAACAATTTGGGCTTGGCTTATTATAATAACAAGCAGTTGGGTTTGGCAATTGTACAATTTGAACGTGCTCTAAAGCTTGCTCCAGAACTGGTAGATGTCAAACATAATTTAAAGGCAGCTAGGCAGCGAGTAGAAGAGGATTATCAGGCATCAGAAGCCTTGTTTTTTGTGCAGTGGTGGAATATGATTCTTCTGTCTCTAAGCTCTACGAATTGGGCCATTTTATTTCTAGTATTTATTTTTAGTGGTGTAGGTGCTATTGTTGCTTGGCAATGGAAGAGTCAACCCATGTATAAGACTTTTGCGATTGTTATTTTTGGACTTAGTATTTTGCCTTTGATTTGGGGTTTTCAGAAGAAGGAAATAGAAGAAAGCCCTAATGCTGCTATTGTTATCAATGACCAAATTGGATTACGTCAAGCAGCAGACTTATCTAGTGAAGAAATTGAATTAGTTTTTGAAGGTGTAAAAGTGTCTATCTTAGAAGAACAAGATAGCTGGACACATATTGAACTTCCCAATCACTTGATTGGTTGGGTGCCTAGCTCGATGATTGAGCGTATTTAATCAGGTTTTAAGGCTGCAAAGCGTATTTTTTTAGTGCCTAGGCTCCATTCTCCAGAGCGAAGCCCTCTTTGGTACATCCCTTTTTCTTGAATTACAGCATTAAAATCATACAACAACCATTCACCATCTAATTGATGATCTTGGATGGTAAATTGTAACTGTAGTTCCTGCGTTAATTTTCCTCTAAATGGCTTACAGGAATAAGGATCATCTTTGAGCCTCTTGAATTGATACGTTCCATTTGGCTGGTCAACAATCACTTCCAAAAAACGCTTGTATTGCGCATATTTTGCTTCCTCTTGGTCTTTTACGACGCTTCTGGAGCATTCGGACGAGTAGGTCTGTAGGGAGTTGTTATATTCGTAGGCAAAGACTAGACATTTGCTATCTTTTTTAGCCCTAAAGCCACAGTCACCTCTAGAGGTGAGTATTTCTATTTGAGTAGCAATCTCTTTTCCTTTATAATAACGCTGCACTTCAAAACTAAGCTCAAAGTTATCTCCTTTAATTGTGGATTTAATTAGGGTACCTTCAAAGATAACGACACTAGTATTTGGTGCATCTTTCTTTTTGATGGTTAAACCATCTATTTCTTCTACAGGAACATCGGTTTTGAAACAATTGCAAGAGCAACTGTAAGCTCTATGTTGTGCGCAGAAAATTAATAAAAGTAAAAAATAGCGTAGCATTTTAATGTGATTCTATGAAAGAAGGTAAGTAAGTACTTGATCTAAATAAATGATAACCTATTGGTTACTAAATTTTGTAATTAACTTCTTTAATTAGTTGAATAGTTGGCAGCTTTCTTTTTAAAATATTTTCGCATAAAGTATCCGAAAAACAGTAAAAAAAGACCAAAAAAGCCTAGAAAGAGTTGCTCAAAGTTACTCTCCCAAAAAGCATCAATTTTTGCTTGTTTTGGATGGTCTTTATGATAAACAACATCTACCTCTTGCCCAACAACATAGTGGAAGAAATCAACATTGACTTCAAGCTGGCTCAAGAATTTAATCTCTTGCCCTTCCAACGTATTGAAAACAACCCAAGGAGAGCGGTAGATTGCTTTTTCTTGTATATCAAAGACTGTTCCTTTTACAGAGATACCATTCCTTTCTAAATTATTTTGTGCCAGTAAGAAAGAGAATCCATAGAGGCTAATTATAATGCCAAAAAATAGAATAACAAAGCCTACATAAGAAACATTTTTATAGACGTTCATAGACTGTTTTTTAGATTTGTATACTTTTATTTAAAGGCGCTTATGTTAATATAGCATTTTAAAATCTAGAAAAGGAGATCTATAAAAATAAGAAAAGCCTATCACTAGTGATAGGCTTTTCCAAGTAGACTACTTAAAAAGTAATACTTAAGCTAATTTTACTTCTACAGCATTTAGCCCTTTTCTACCTTCTTCAGTCTCGTAATTTACTTTATCGCCTTCGCGAATATCGTCGATTAGTCCATTTACATGTACAAATACGTCTTTTCCTCCGTCGTCTGGAGTAATAAATCCATATCCTTTTGATTCATTGAAGAATTTAACTGTTCCGTTGTTCATCATTAAAAATTTAAAATAAATAAAGCACAAAAGTAATTTTATATATTGACAAATTCTAATTTTTTATCAAAAAAAAAACTTTTATATTCAATTTTATCTGAAAAATTTAAAATAGCCCTTTTTATAAAAAGTGTATTTTCGTTGTTTAAGAGTGCTTTAGACTACTACTTTACAGTTTATTTAGTGTTTTAGATTGTTATAAAAAAAGATAAAAAAAATAAACGTAGGTATATATGAAGGAGCTATTTATTAAAATAGCCTTTCTTTCATTATAATAAAGAAACCGAATACCTTACTTTGTGTTAATTAAAAAAACGAAGAATGTTTATAGATACAACACAGTTAATACAATAGATAGAGAATGTTAAAAGGAATTATAGCAGCAGGACATAAAAAAACGGCTGAGGCAGCAGGATTAATACTAAAAGAAGGAGGAAATGCCTTTGATGCAGCGATTGCTGCTTTTTTTGCTTCTTTTATTAACGAGCCTTGCATGAGTTCTGCGGGGGGAGGTGCGTTTGCTAATATTTTAACGGCAGAGGGGCAATCTGTTTTTTTAGATTGTTTTTGTCAAACGCCCAAAAAGCGGCGACCACTTTCTGAAATTGATTTTGGTCCTATGGTGGTTAATTTTGGATCGACAACAGAAACCTTTCATGTAGGAATGGGATCTATTGCTGTGCCAGGGATCATTGCTGGAATCTATTACATACACGAACATTTTGCTACACTTCCAATGTCTGTTTTGGTAGAACCTGCTTTGGAATTGGCACGAAATGGAGTGGTCATTAATGATTTTCAATTTTTTGATATTCGCGTCTTGGAAGCAATCATGACCAAGGAAGAAGAAGCTAGAAATATATTTTATCCAACAGGTAGTCCAATTGCAGTTGGCAGTACCCTGAAGATGCCTGCTATGGCAGATTATTTGGAAATTTTAGTTAAAGAAGGAAAACGAGAATTTTATGAAGGGGAATTTGGACAGCGTTTGGTGGTAGATAGTCAAGAGAAAGGTGGCTTTTTGACAGAAAGAGATTTGTTGGATTATGAAGTAAAGGTCAGTAAGCCTTTGTCTTTTAAGTATCGAGACCGAACCGTTCTTACAAACCCTTTGCCTAGCATGGGGGGAACCTTGTTGGGTTTAGTCATGCGAAAATTAGAAGAAAAGTACCAACAGAATTATAAAGCCTTTAGTAAACAACATGTTCAGACGCTACAACAAACTATTGATGAAGTATTTCGAATAGAACGTAGCGTAACGAATCTAAATAAAAAATGGGGCAGTACTTCACATTTTAATATTGTAGATAAAAAAGGCAATGCGATTAATATTACGATGTCAAATGGGGAAGGCTGTGGTTATATGGTGCCTGGAACGAACATAATGATGAACAACATGTTAGGAGAAGCCTCTCTGTTGCCTAATGGATTCCATTCTTGGACACCTGACACTCGTTTGTCGTCTATGATGTCACCTACTTTAGTTTTGGATGCGGAAGAAAAGTTTGAAATTGCAATTGGGACAGGAGGTGCTAGTCGTATTCCTGCTGCAATTGCACAGGTATTGCATTATTTAATTGATTTTGAGATGGAGGTAAACGAGGCGGTACACGCAGCTCGACTGCACAATGAACATCTGGAATTAAATCTAGAGCCTAATTTTGTAGGTAAACACCTGCCCTCTGTTACAGAGCCATTAAAAGTAATTAATTGGGAAGCTCCAGCGATGTATTTTGGAGGAGTCCATACCATACAACGCAAAGGAAACCGCTTGTACGCTGCTGGGGATACTCGTCGAGAAGGCTTTGCCCTAGAAGTTTAACGAAGTCTTAAAGAGTTATTCCGTATTTTTTACTATTTTTGTAGGTCATACTTTTTTTTGTATGAAAAGAGTTTCTAAAACAATACTTAGTTGCGCTGCTACTTTGTGGTCGGTGAGATCTCACAATAACAGCGCAGTTAATTCATATTTGTTTGATTATTAATAAGATTGATTCTTGTTTGTTAAAGTATTAATGTTTTGATAGTCAAGTTAGTGAAAGGTGTTTTTTTATTGAAAAAATAAAAAAAACAGCAAAGCTAATTTACGAAGTGTTATAAAAAGAAACCTAAAAAAGAAAAGACTATATCGGTAAAAGAGCTGCTGTTGTGGCTGATGGCCTCTTTGGGAACTAGATATTACTTCATTATCAAATCTAGCAAACTGAAAGCAGTTTGTATTAATATATACGGAATGGGATGTTCGAGTTGTTCGAGTGGTAGCGATGGCGCACCGCAAGGATGTGGAAGTAAAGGCGGCTGCTCTACGGGTGGTTGTAATAAATTAAACACCTTTGATTGGTTGTCGCATATTGATTTGCCTGATTATGGAAGTTATGACTTGGTAGAAGTTAGCTTCAAAAATGGTGCAAGAAAAGAAATTTTTAAAAAACCAGAATTTGTATACATTGCAACAGGTGATTATGTAGCGGTAGAAAGTACTGCTAGTGGTTATGATGTAGGAAAAGTGTCTTTAATGGGGGAATTGGTGCATATCCAATTAAAAAAACACCGTATTAAAGACAATGCTGTATTGCCTAATATATTGAGAATTGCGAACGAACGTGATCTAGAGCGTTTGAATAATGCTAGAGAATCTGAGCGGGAAGCAATGATTCGTGCACGTGTGATTGTCCGCGATTTAAAGTTGGATATGAAAATTGGGGATGTTGAATATCAAGGCGATAAGCGAAAGATAACTTTTTATTATACAGCAGATGGACGGGTTGATTTTCGCGAGTTGATTCGAGTATTTGCTAGGGAATATAAGGTGAAGATTGAAATGCGTCAAATTGGAGCACGTCAAGAGTCTGCTCGTATTGGAGGTATTGGATCTTGTGGGCGTGAGTTATGTTGCTCTACTTGGTTGACAAATTTTAAATCGGTTTCTACAGTTGCTGCACGGTATCAAAATTTAGCAATTAATCAATCAAAATTATCTGGACAATGCGGGCGTTTGAAGTGTTGTTTGAATTATGAATTAAACACTTATCTAGAAGTGTTACAAGAGTTTCCTAAAAATGTGAATAGCATTAAAACAAAAAAAGGAAATGCTATTTTAATCAAAACAGACATCTTTAAGCGACTGATGTATTTTGCTTACCGAACAGAATTTGGTATTTCAGAGGTGCATCAATTGTCTGTAGATCAAGTAAAGGAACTGAATGCTCAAAACAAGAAAGGTATTCTGCCAGAAGATTTAAAAGACGTTACACAGCCTAATAATTATATAGAAGAGGAAGAAGAAATTGGATTTGTAGATGGTGCTGGAAGTTTAGAATTAAAACAACTAGAAACAAAGAAAAAACGCAGTAGAAATCGCAATAAGAGTAGAAGCAAATCTAATAAGAGTAAGCCTAATGCCAACAATAAAGGAGGGGCAAATATTAAGACAGAAGGAAAGTCTGATAAACCAGCAAAAACTTCTAATCGAAATAAGAAAACTAATAATTCGGCGAATTCTAAATCAAAATCTAGGTCGCAACAAAATAAAACGGCCAACAAAACAGTTTCTAATAAGTCTGGAGAAGTGAAAAAGCCAAGCACTCCAAAGGATAAGAAAACAAATTCGAATCCCAACAATAATCCAAAAACAAATCCGAATCCGAATGCAAAGAGCAAAAACAGCTCTAGAAATAGGAACCGAAATCGGAATCGAAATAGAAGAAAAAATCAAGCACCTAAGTCTAATAATAATGCCAAAAACGACAATAAAGATTCCACAAATAAAGATTAAATCAGACAGTTGCTCTCCGCTATTTTTGCAGTGGGCAACTGTTTTTGTTTTGTGCCTAAACCTCATTAGTTGTGGTTCTGTTTATGATGAAACAACTGTAATTGAGAATGGAATATGGACAACAGAGAATAGCATCGAATTTGATTTTGAGATTCAAGATACTTCTAAGCTGTATGATATTTTTGTAGAAGTAAATCATAAAGTGGATTATGCTTATCAGAATGTCTATTGCTTGGTCGAAACGTTCGAGTTAGATACACTAATTCGAGAGGATTTGTGTTCATTAGAGTTGGCAGATTCCAAAGGAAATTGGAAAAGTGAGGATTGTGATGCCACCGATTGTGCTCGAAAAATTCCATTCATTATTAGAACACAGTTCAATCGACTAGGGAGGTACAAAATTATATTCAAACAAAATACGAGAGAAGCTAGTTTGGAAGGTATCAATAGTTTGAGACTATTGATTGAAACGGCTAATTAAAGCACTCTACTATCTATTTTTATAAAAATAAACTTGTTGTGAAAACACCATCTAATATTATTTTGACTATACTTAGTCTTCTTTTTTTGAGTACTTTTTTTGTGGGATGTGAAACTCCTCCTAATGTAGGAAGAGAACCAATCGTAGAGCCAGAACCAGAAGTATTTGTTCCTCCGTTTAATAAAGATAGTGCTTATCAATTTGTACAAAAGCAAGTAGATTTTGGTCCGAGAGTTCCAGAAACAGCAGAACACAAAGCTTGTTCGGAATGGATTAAGTCAACTTTAGAGTCTTATGGATGGCAGGTACAGTTCCAAGATGCAGAAATTGAAGGCTTTGAAAATAAGCCAATGAAAATTAGAAACATCATTGCTACTTATAAACCAGAGGCAGACGAACGTGTTTTGTTGTGTGCACACTGGGATACTAGACGCATGGCAGATCAAGATACAGAACGCAAAGATGAGCCAATTTTGGGAGCAGATGATGGTGGTAGTGGAGTTGGCGTGTTAATGGAGTTGGCGCGTACCGTTAGTAATAATCCATTGAATGCAGGTATCGAAATTGTGCTTTTTGATGCAGAAGATCAAGGAGAATCTGGCTCACCTAGACCTCCCGAACAGACGTGGTGCTTGGGGGCGCAACATTGGAGCAGAAATCAACATGCTATGAAAGTGCAACCAAGGTTTGGTATTTTATTGGATATGGTTGGACGTTCTGGAGCGCAATTTCCAAAAGAAGGTGTCTCTTTGGATCGTGCTGGACAAATTGTTAATATTGTTTGGAATCAAGCTTTAAAATTAGGTTTAAACGAGTTATTTGTCAAAGAAAAGGACGACCAGTTGATTGACGACCATGTTTATATCAACGATATTGGAGGCATTAAAACGATTGATATTATCAATCGTCCAGTCTTAAGAAATTCAGATGGTCAAGTAGTCATGAATCGAGAAGAAAATCGCCCAGAGCGTCATTTTGGAGATCATTGGCATACACACAAAGATGATATGAAAATTATTGACCGTTATGTTTTAGAATCGGTTGGTGATGTGCTTTTGCATGTTTTATATAAAGAAGTTGCAGAATAGAAGCGACCATTTATATTGTTTGTACTGTACTTAATGCTGAAGATAGAATGACTAACATAACTTAATAATGTTTCATTCCATCTTCAGCATTTTTTATTCATTCTTAAGCGGTTATAAAACTAGGAACAATTATTAAAATTGTTATTAGAAAAAAACTAGAACGCAACAACTGTTGAAAATAAACATTCTCAGGATTAATTCTTCTAAAAGACCTCCATTTGGTTGTAAATTTTCATAAGTATTTATTAACTTAAACATTAAACTTAATGGTTCTTTAATATTCTTTTAAATAGGAGAATGTATTAAAGGATTCTAGTCCTACAATAATTTGTTATTTCACCCAATAAATGAATTTTAATAATGAAAATTCCAAGCTTAATTCTTAAACAGTTATACACTTTTAACAGCTTAGAAAATGTTGATGGCGGCGTTCAGTTTACGGTCAAAAACCGTTTGAGTGATGCTACTTTTACAAGTTTAAAAGAAGTTAAAATTGATGGGAAAGAGATCTCTTTAGATTCCGTTGAATTGTATTTAAGTAGTGGTACTGTTGTATCTCCTAAAAATGTTTCTAGTAGTACCCCTATTCAATTTAACTTACGCGAAACCATTGATATGGTTTGTGCAATTCCTCATTTACAAACAGGAAAGTACAAATTAGAAATAACATTTACAGCAGATCCTTTTGGTGACTTGACATTGGATGTAGAAGATGGAGTTTCAAAGAAAGATACTTCTAGAGTAAGTATTCCTAGAGACAAGAATGACGATTATTCTGAGGAAGCAATTAAAGAACGTCAAAAATTTACAGAAGACTATACAGGTGCAAAATTAGACCATGTTACTAAATACTCATTTGATCCACACGCGCTTTCTGGTAACTGTGAACATTTTACAGGTGTAGCTCAAATTCCACTAGGCATTGCTGGTCCAGTTAAGATTAACGGAGAGTATGCACAAGGAGAGTTTTTGGTACCAATGGCTACAACTGAAGGAACTTTAGTTGCTTCGTACAACCGTGGAATCAAGGTGATGAATCTTTGTGGTGGGGTTAAATGTACCGTTGTACGTGATGCTATGCAACGTGCCCCTGTTTTTGTTTTCGAAGATGCTCGTGCGGCTCGTGATTTTGTAGATTGGACAAAAGAGCACTTTGCAAAGATTGCAGAAGAAGCAGAAGCGACTTCTAGTGTTGCTCGCTTGCAATATATTGATCCTTATTTATCCAATAAATTTGCCTTCTTGCGCTTTAACTATTCAACAGGAGATGCAGCAGGGCAAAATATGGTAGGGCGTGCTACGTTTGCAGCTTGTAGCTGGATTTTGGAAGCCTATACAGAGAACAAAATTGAGCACTTCTATTTAGAGTCCAATTTTGCAACAGACAAGAAAGCCTCGCAAGTAAATATCATGCGTACTCGTGGTAAACGTGTAACGGCAGAGATTGTCTTAAAAAGAGATGTCTTGATTCAGCATATGCGCGTAGAACCTGAACAATTGGCTTATCACTCTAGTGTGTCCAATATAGGGTCTATTATGTCTGGTGCCAACAATAATGGAGCGCATTCTGCAAATGCCATTACTGCCATCTTTATTGCAACAGGGCAGGATGTTGCCAATGTTTCTGAATCTTCGGCAGCAATTACGTATGCTGAAGTTACGAAAGAAGGTGATTTGTACCTTTCTATTACCATTCCATCTTTAATTATTGCTACCTATGGTGGTGGAACAGGTTTGGCAACACAGAAAGAGTGCTTGGCTATGTTGGATTGTGTTGGACGAGATCGAGTGAATAAATTGGCAGAAATTATTGCTGGAGTTGTTTTGGCTGGAGAAATTTCTTTGGGCTCTGCGATTTCTTCTTCAGACTGGGTTTCTAGTCATGAGCAATATGGTCGTAATCGATAAGAAAATAATTTGAAGATTTGATGATTTGACAATACTGATGATTGTTTTTATTTTAAAATCATCAAATCTTCATTTGTATCTTATGCTAATTGGTTTTTAATTGCCCTTGCAATATTGACTAGCAACATTATTATAAACAACACTTGTACGAGTTAAGTTTGGATTAGCAGCATCTAGAGAACCTTTAGGAGCATCGTAAAACGCACAGTTAGAGACATCATTGATGGTTACATTACTAATTTTTAAGGCAGGGTCTGCCCACATATAGATCGCACCGTCATCACTCCCTGCATGCTCAATAGTTGCATAACTAATTTCGTTACTAGGGCTTTGGGTAAAATGGAATTGAATGCCATCCCAAGACGCAGCTTGTGGATCCACACCACTAAAAGTAATTCTATTACTGGCTGTTCCTATTGCCGATAGAGTTCCCGTATCGTCAATTCTTAATCCTGTTTGCGTCTCAAACAATAAACTTGCCCCTGCATTAATGGTTAATTTCCCATTTTGTCTTATTTCTTGTAATTTAGAAATCCCAAAATCAGAAGAAGTGATTTGATAAGGAATGCTTAGTGCTTGCCAAGTTTTATTGGTGGTAATTTCACTTCCGACTCTTGTATGTACATAAGAATTGGTGTTGCCAGAAAACGAGTTGGTTGCATCTATAATATCAGCATTATTGGCTCGAATTAATATTGGAATATTGTTGTTTATAAATTTATTGTTCATAAAAGAGGTTATTTCAGCCGATTTGTAGTTAGAATTTAGACCATAAGCAGCGCCGTTCTCAAAGGTACAGTTGTCAATTTTAATTTTGGAATCTGCATAAACGACTACATTTCCTCGTTCTCCATTTGAGTTGAATTCATCACTGCCTGCCCCTTTTATAGTCACATGACTCAGTATGTTAGCTGTTTTATCACTGTAAATAATAATACCACGCCAAGCTCCAACTGCATTCTCATTCTTTGCTTGAAATGTAATAGGACTAGTACCATTGCCGATTGCATTGATGCTACCTGTTTCTTGAATTGCTAATCCTGTCCCATCTTCAAACTGAATTGTTACACCGTTTTCAACCTTTAGGTCTGTGGTAACGTCATATATAGAGCTACCTTGAATAATATAGTCAATTCCTTCACAGTGATTGGATAATGTTTTAGAGGTGGAAAAGTAGCTAGGGTCCGAAATAACTTGTGAGGAGCATAGGATTGGTGGTGGTTCCTTACACGCATTAAACGAAAGTATCAAAAAGGGTAATGAAAAGGAGCAAATTTTTTTAATAACTGGTTTCATTATTGTTTGGTTTTTTATAAAGAATATCAACTTAGAATTAAATGGTAGAGTTGGTTGAATACTCTTATTACTTAAAAAATAATTGTTGTGTTTTGTATCTAAATTAGATCACCGATGTTTTAAATACAACATGAATTATTTTTTTTGTGATAAAAACAAACTCTCAATATTAGAATTAATAAAATTAGAAAATTTTTGAAAACAATTGAAATACTGCAACTTATGACGAAGAGTGAGTTAAAGCACTTTGAAAAAAAAGTGATGAATTCTCACAAAAGAAGTACACTTAAAAAATTGTATTTACACCTAAAAAAGCATCAAAAAGTTGAAAAAGAAACAACTTTTGTAAAAGTTTTTAATGCACCGTATGCGTCAAAAAAAGATGCTTTGTTGCGAAATGAGTTAAGGTTGCTAAATAGGGAATTGGAACTCTTTATGGTAGAGCAAGAGTGGCGAAAAAAATTGAGCATTAATTCCAATGAAACTCAATTGAGTTTGATTAGAATATACTTAGAGCGTAAAGAGTTTAGTCTGTTTGAACAGACTTGGCGAAAATTATACAAAAAGACACAAGAAGAACGCTTGTATTCGCTAAAAGTAGAGTTAATCAATTTGTTCTTTGAATACAAAACTAATTATTCCGAAGTTAATGTAGAGCTTTATTTAGACCTAAAAACAATACTAGAAGAAGCTTTGAGTGCTACGGTTGCTCAAATGCAAGTAGATTATAAAGAATTGGAGCTTAAGGATGCTTTTGTGCAACGAACCTTGTATGGATTGACAGGTCAGAAATATAAATATCAAAAGGCAAGCACTTATTACCACAGAGAAAATCAATTGGAGAATGATGATATGATCGCTTATTTAGATTTTAGAATTCAGAGTTATTTCTTAAGTGGGCTAGAAAAAATAGAAATACTTCAAAAGGCTTTACAATATTCTACCATTCTAGAAGAGAAATACCCTAAATCTGAATCTTTAAAAAAATCTATTGTTACAACAGAAACAACAGTTGCTTTAGAGTTCTTTATATTAGAACAATATGAAAAAGCAGATGTGCTTTATCTTCAAGTTTTGGAGAGGGACGTTGATTTTTCAGTTGCTAAAAAAGGCGCTATATATTTTAATTATATTTCTAACCTAATAGGCTTAGAAGCCTATGAGAGGGCGATTGAGTTTTATGAAAACAATGAAGAAGTTTGTACTAAATCCCCTAAAGTGTTTTATCGCATACAGTATATGCTTTGTTGGGCGTATATAATAAAAGAAGAATATGAAAAACCAATGAAAATGCTCTTGGGGCACAATATACAGGAGCGTCCAGAGAATGATTTTATTTATGCTAGGTTGTTATTAACCATATTGTATTACTCTACACAACAGATGGAATTGGCAGAACGAGAAGTCTATAATTTGATTCAGAATCATCGTTACAAAACACCAAAGGAAGAAACTTTTATTGAGTACTCAAAGCTATTTTACCAACACATTCAAGCTACTCATGTTTTGGAATCTGATAAGAGAAATCAAAAATTAAAAGAAACGCAACATAAATTAGATGTAATGTATCGTGCCAATCTTACCTCTGCATCTACTATGATGTATCGATGGCTAACAGAGCGGAATGAACAAGAAAAATTCTAATAAAAACTAGCTTATATAATTTTTTTTGTCTTACAGATAGGTAAACACTATACATTTTAGTGTTCTTTAGCGTTTTAGAGAAATAGAAGGGGCAAACTATTTTCTTTTAGATTTTGCACCCCAAATCTACATTTGTTTGTTTACTTTTGTTTTAGAAAAAAGGTATTGGTAATGATTTGCTCATTGCTTCTTATGTTAATAAATCAATAAATTATATGAATTTTATCTTGCGTTTATTTATTCCTATTTCGTTTGCTCTTTTTATGTTAATATCTTGTGAAGTAGATCCTTGTGAGAGACTATCTTGTGACAATGGCGTTTGCGATGCTGTTTCTGGCGAATGTATTTGTACCCGAGGTTACCAAACCAACCCAGATGGGATTTGCACGATCCTGTGGACGACTAAGTTTAGTGGAACCTATGCTGTTTCGGATAGTTGTACTGGTCCTAATACAGGAACGACTAACTACAGCGCAACTATTACAGCTGTAGATGAGGCAAATTTATCTTTGTCTAATTTTGGAAATACAGGGCGTGTCGTACCTGCAACACACACCAACTCTATCAATTTTGAAATAGACTATAAGAGTAATGATACTGTTTTTTCAGGAACGGGAGTTTTGGTAGATACATTCGTGCGAATCAACTACATGATTAATGATACGACCAATCAACGTATTGATACTTGTACCGCTATTTATACTAGATAAAAAAAAATAGTAAGTATTCACTAAATGTGGCAAAGGGAAATTTCCCTTTGCCACATTTTTTTTGTTTTAGGTGTAACTTATGAGAACTATTTGTATTAACAGTTCTAAACCTGCCCTAAGTACATTCAATTCATTAAATGTATAACCTGTAGTTCTTAAAGTTTTGTCAAGACAAGCTATTTTCTGCTCTAGAAATGGAAAAGTTTGTTTTTTGTAAATGAATTTTTAAAAGATATACTTAAAACGCATTGGTTATCACCCAAAATAAAAAAAAATGTTGACTCGCGCCACCACTCTATTGGCTTTCTTATTATGCAGCCAGATCTTATTTGCCCAAAAAACATACACCGTTAATGGACTATTACAGGACGAAAGCGAAAGCGTTTTAGTTGCTGCAACGGTTGTATTAATGAACAGCTCAGATTCTTCTTTTGCTGATTATGGCTTATCTACAGATAATGGAAAATTTAAATTAACAGGAGAAAAAGATAAGAATTATCAACTACAAATCAGTTATGTTGGTTATGCTCCCTTTATACAAGATATTAAGTTGGATAAAGATTATGATTTGGGAACGATTGTGTTGAAAGAAGCAACCAATATGTTAGAAACTGCTCAAATTGAAGCAGAACATATTCCGATTCGTATGAATGGAGATACTTTGGAATTTAATACAGCTGCTTTTAATGTTCAAGCGCATGATGATGTTGAAAGTATGTTGGAGCAAATGCCAGGGGTAGAGATAGATGAAGATGGTACGGTCAAAATCAATGGAAAAAAAATTGAAAAAATATTAGTCGATGGCAAAGAGTTTTTTGGAGAAGATGTGAAGGCAGCGCTTAAAAATTTACCTGCGGATGCCATTAAAAAAGTAGAAGTCTACGATAAAAAATCGGAGAAAGAAGAGTTGACAGGAAAAGACGATGGGAATGAAAGTAAAACAATTAATCTGACCCTCAAGGAAGATAAAAAGGTTGGTTATATGGGGAATATTGAAGGAGGTTATGGTTATTATCCTGATAATCATTATTACAAAGGTAATTTGGGACTCAACTATTTTAATCCTAAAATGAGAATTTCTCTTATTGGTGCTGCCAACAATGTCAACAAGGCAGGGTTCTCTTATCAAGACTTTCAAGGAATGACAGGAGGGGATGATAACTTTATGTCTGGATATTCAGGAATGTCTATTGGGAACAGTTGGAATGATCCCGTTTTGGGACTTCTATGGGGAAATTCAAGTGGTGAAACTCGTGCGATTACAGGTGGTGTTAATATGAACTTTTTTCTGTCCGAAAAAACAGAACTTAGTGCACATTATATGTATACCAATGCTAACAAATCTATGTTGACAAAAACCTTTAGTCGTTCTATTACGCCTGAAAATTTTTATACTAGAAATAGCAATAATACACAACTTTTGTTAGCACAGCGCCATGTTTTTAATACCAAATTTTCGCATAAATTTGATAGTACTCAAGAAATTCGCTTCCGTTTGAAAATGAAATACACGGATTCAGATGAAGATAATGGTCGATTTACAGAAACACTAGGAGAACAAGATCGTTTGGAAAATGACATCAATCAAAATTCAGAAACAAATGAAGATGGTTTTGGAATTATTACCAACGTACATTATCAAAAAAAGCTAGCAAAAAAAGGACGTTCTTTATGGGCGAATGTAGCTTTTGCTTTTGCTGATAATCAGAATGTATTTGAAACTTTTTCTCGCACGAATATTTATCAAAACCAACAAGTACTCTTAACCGATACCTTAGATCAAAATCAGACTTCTACAAATGACAAACAAGTCTATGGAGCCGAATTTGCCTATACAGAACCGTTAGGAGATAAGAGTAGTCTGGAATTTAAATTAAGAGCAGGTTTTAGTACAGAAGATAATGACCGAAAGGCTTTTGACATCAGAGAGCAAGTGCAAATTCTAAATACGGCTCTAACGGATTTGTATGAAAAACAATACAACTTTCAAGCATTTACAACAGAGTTTA
>ENA-ORXM01001417-ORXM01001417.1-marine-metagenome-genome-assembly--contig:-NODE-1417-length-33806-cov-4.574669_pt1 | contig 33806 bp, 29 predicted proteins | sample MGYA00237867_ERZ511480 | MGnify/ENA primary metagenome ERZ511480 (study PRJEB26309, sample SAMN06266103) | marine metagenome | isolation source: Algal blade | place: United Kingdom:Sidmouth, United... | reverse complement strand
AGGGCGTGAAATAAAACCCCCTCAACCTCAGCAGGAACAAGTTCTCCTCTATTGACTAGCTTGGTAATGACGCGCTTGCGCTCGGCAGCCTTAACGTCCAAACTCCACACTTCCCAACTTGCATTAGGTCGCAAAAGGCCCACCGCCCTGTGGCGCAGCTTGATAAGCCACTCGAGGCTCTCAGACTCGCTTGGAACCTTGGCATTTAGTAAATCTTCGGGAATAACCCGCTCGGCAAGGTCGTAAACGTGGTGGCCTTTCCTGCGGCTATGCGTCACGACTTCTCCCGTGTGCCACAGCGCCCGCAAAATATTTTTGGTGAGTTTAGGGCCGTACCAGGACCCCTCCCAGTTTTTCATGTGCGGCTGATGTTCGAACTCGGTACTTGTTAAAGGCCCACGCTCGCGCAGTTCAGCCAGCACAATGGGTACCGTTTTCTTATGCGGCTTCAAAACTTTTTCATACCAGCGCGCCCTGTGCCAGTCGTGATAGACGCGGCGCAGGGGCCAGTCCTGCATCAACACAAGTGACGCTTGTTTGTCCCAGGCGTCGTAAATAAAACGGTCTTTATAAGCGAGGGTTTGCCAATCATTCACCTGATAATTGGGCACCCTTGCTTGCAATACCAAATCATGATTGCGTCCGACGGGGTTGAGCGGGTCGTACTGTACGCTGCCGAGACGCGACAGCACACTTTCTAAATCAGCTTCTCTGAAATGATGCGCCGCAAGTAAGCGGCGGGCGTCCGCTTTGGAAAGATTTAGGGGCATAAGTCTGTAGAGTATAACGGGCACACCGCAACATGAATTTAAACCGCAACATGAATCCCAGATGAAATGTTCAGACGGGAGCCTAAGCCCGCCTTCATGATGTCAGTAATGAATGCAGTTATAGAGGCTCGAGGCTGCTAAAATTAAAAGACGATGACAAGATTTCTCTTTTTGCTCGCTCTTATACTTGTCAGTGTTGGCTTAGCCCACGACAAACCCTTCTTTTCTGATGGCGGTGTGCCTGTCAATGCTGAACCCTCTGGTGCAGATATCGTTTCGATGTCCAGCAGTGAAAACACCGTAGGAGTTATTAGCGAGGGGCCAGGCGACACTCGTACTCTAACCCTCGTCGGACGCGGCGAGCGCCGCATGCGGGGCGCAACGACGGATGTGTGGGTTCACGACGGGTTCGCCTATATCGGAACCTTCAATAATCCTTGTGGAGACGGCACCGTCAGCAACGCAGGCGTGCGCGTGTACGATGTTCAAAATCCAGCAACGCCTATAGAGGTCGCCGCCCTTCCCTCTGTTGCAGGTAGTCGTGTGAACGATGTAAAAGTGGCGACGCTAAACAGCGGCCCCATTTTGGTTCACTCAAACGAGCAGTGCGCGGACGGTCCAGGGGGCTTTGAACTTTACAGCGTTAGCAATCCACTCGAGCCCCTTCACCTCGCTCACGTCACCACCGACAGCGTCAATACATTACTCGCTAAAAACCCCGACCACCAGAATGAAGGCGTCCACAACCTCTTTTTGTTTTCTCAAGGTGAGCGCGACTATGTGGCTACGCAGGTTTACACAGTCGTAGGCTCATTTCAGATTTTTGATATTACCGAGCCGACCAGGCCGCAGTTTGTGAGTTCGTTCGGCGCGGAGCGCGTTCGCTGGCCCGAGGTTGACTGGCATAGTGAAACAGACCGAGTGTTATTAGAGGAAGCAGAAACCTATATCCGCAGCGGCTTCGGCGCGTCTACTAACCGTTTTTTGCACGACCACTACGTTACGCCGGACGGTCAAACGGCCTATTTAGCCAATTGGGATGCTGGACTTATTCGTCTGGACTTGAGTGATATTTATAACCCTAAACTCGTTTCAGTCGCCCTCGAGCCGGGCAGCGAAGACGGCGAGGTCAATTCGCACTCCGTTTGGCCCAGTGCAGATGGCAAAATCGTTGTCGAAGGCGAGGAGGATTTTTCACCCTATAGCCCGCAGTTCCGTATTACGAGCGGCGCAAATGTGGGGCCCTATCCGAGTGCTGAAGGGTCTGTTACCCAAAGTGTCTCGAGCCTGCCGGGTGAGGACTTGAGCGGACAAGTCCTTTATGTAGGAAACGCATGCACCCTGATTCCAAACGCAGAAGACAACGAAACGCTTGCACTCGTGCTGCGGGGCAGTTGCACCTTTGAGGCTAAGGCCAACATCGTCAAACGGGCGGGCTTCGCGGGCATGGTCGTTTTCAACCACGCCGAGGGCGGCAATCAAATTCTGTCGATGGGCGGAGGCAGGGCAAATATTCCAGGTGCCTTTGTGGGTCATAGCACGGGCTTAAACCTCATGAACGCTCAAAGCGTTGCCGATTTGCAAGAGGGCGCTTTAGGCGAAACGATGAGCGTGACGGTGGAAGCTACTGGTTGGAGCGGTCTGCGCATCTGGGATTACAGCGACCTCACCAAACCCGTTCTCGCCTCTATCTTTAACACCCTGTGCAGCGCCCAGCCGGATGACCCCAGCTGTGAGGACAGCGGACTTTACTCTTCACACAACGTCATTGTCGAGGATAATCTGGCGTATGTTTCTTGGTACCGCGAGGGCGTTTTGGTGATTGATATTAGCGACCCCTACAACCCTGTAGAAGTTGCACGATTTAAAGGTGCGGACCCCACATTTACCCGCGAAAACGGCGGTATACAAGAGGTTTGGGGTATCTACAAAGTAGCTGGGGAACCCTACATTTACGCTTCAGACCGCAATGGGGGGCTTTACGTTTTAGAGTTAGCGAATAATCTCTTCGCTACAAGTGAGGTGCCCAGTGGCAGGTGATGTGCAAATAAAGGTTGAACACCAGCCAGACAATAACCGCTTTGCCGCGGACGTAGGTGGAAGCTTGGCTGTCGTCGAGTATATGAAAGTCGGCAACACGCTTATTTTTACCCACACCGAAGTGCCCGAGGCATTAGAAGGTCAGGGTATTGGTGGGAAACTGGCTAAGGTGGCCCTCGAGTATGTCCGCGATAACAAGATGAGTGCAGCGCCGCTGTGCCCCTTTGTCAAAGGCTACATAAAGCGGCACCCTGAATATAAAGATTTGGTGCGCTTAGGCGGCTAGCCCTTCTGGAGTTTCCCTAACTTATCTGCCACACGCGCCGCGTGTCCGGTTGCTTTGACGTTATAAAGCGCCTCGGCAACCTCACCCTCAGGATTGATAATAAATGTTGAGCGGATAATACCTTCGTACTCTTTGCCGTAATTTTTCTTTGTGCCGTAGGCTCCGTAAGCGGTGGCAAGGGCATTGTCTTCATCAGCTAACAGGGGAAAGTTAAGATTGTGCTCGTCTTTGAACTTCTGGTGAGATTCTACCGAGTCAGGCGACACGCCTAAAATGGCGGCGTTCATGTCGGGGCTCACATCTCTAAAGTCACAAGCTTCAGCCGTGCAGCCTCCTGTAAAATCTTTAGGATAGAAATAAAGAACAAGCCACTGTCCGCTAAAATCTTTCAGGCTCAATTTGCCCGCTTCAGAGTCCAGATTAAAATCTGGGGCTTTGTCACCTTGCTTAAGTTTGGTCATGCTTTAAGTCTTACGCACCCACAGGGGCAGCTTCGTATCGTAAACTGCTAAGCAATGGGGAAATCTAAACGGTGGGTTGAAGGTAGAAATGTTGAGAAATCTAAAATTTAAAATTAAAGATCGAAAGCTATGGCAGATTTAGAGGCGCTCAAAAAGCAAGCGGCGCTGCAAGCTATTGAGCATGTTAAGAGCGGTATGCGTGTTGGTTTGGGTACGGGTAGCACTGCGAAATACGCGATAGAGGCGATTGGGGAGCGGTATCAAAGCGGTGAATTAAGGAACATCACCGCCATTGCCACCTCCAAGGCAAGCGAAACGTTAGCGGCGTCCTACGGCATCCCACTAATCGAACTAGTAGGGCAACGGCTCGATGTAGCGATTGACGGCATGGATGAACTCGACCCGCAGCTCAACGCTATAAAAGGGTTGGGCGGCGCACTGACTCGAGAAAAAATAGTCGAAGCGTGCGCTGACGTGCTTATTTTAATTGCTGACGAAACCAAGCTGGTCAAACAGCTAGGCGAAAAAGCGCCTATTCCGGTTGAGGTCGTGACGTTTGCGTGGAAAGCGACAAAGGTTAAGCTCGAGTCCCTTGACCTACGCGCAGAGCGCCGCATGAAAGAGGGCGAAGCCTTTGTGACGGACAACGGTAACTACATTCTCGACTGTGCCGTTTCTCCGCCTATCGACCCTTATAAACTAGCGGTAGACATCTCGACAATTCCTGGGGTGGTGGAACACGGCCTATTTTTGGACATGGCAAAGGTCGCCTATATCGCGCATCCTGATAAGGTCGTCAGCTACGAGCGGGAGGACAAATCATGATTATCGCTGTGGGTATAGATTCTGTGGATTTGCTACGTATAAAAAAAGTCTGGCAGCGCCACCCCGAACGTTTTTTATACCGCCACTTCACCCCTGAAGAAATAAAATACTGCCGCTCCAAAGCCGACCCACTACCCCACATTGCCGCGCGTTTTTCAGCCAAAGAAGCTTTTCAAAAATGCTGGCCTGAAAACCACGGTTGGCAAGATGTCTGGGTAGTTCACGAAGGGGTCAAGCCTAAGCTGCGTTTTAGTGAAGAAATAGAAAAAGAAATGCAAAAAAATGGCCTCGTCGCGCACCTGAGTTTGACACATGATCGCGACCACGCGGCGGCGTTTGTGGTGCTCGAGCAACCATAAACCCATGTAAGCTAAACCTCAGTATAAGATGACACCCCTCAAAGACATTCTATCTAGCTGTTTAGAAAATTCATCAGTGCCTTCTTTAGGTGCAGCTATTCTGCTTGACGGCAAGCTCTTTGACTTAAATGTAGTAGGCATACGAAAACGAGGGGAAGATATTCAGGTTCAGCCCACTGATAAATACCATCTGGGTTATTGCGGCATGGCAATGACGGCAACACTCGTTGCTAGATTGGTAGATAGGGGCAAACTAACCTGGGACGCTCGTGTTACTGAAATTCTTAGCCACTTGGTTATACACCCAGACTATGAGGCCGTCACCCTGAAACAACTCCTGAATCATAATGCAGGCTGGCTCCCGCCTATAGATGAAAACCTCTGGCAACATCTCGGGAATGAATCAGCCACCCAACAGCGTCTAGACTTAGTCAAAAATATCTTGAAACGACCCTTTATCCACCAATCTGAATATGGCTTTGAGTACGGTGACCCAAACTATTTACTGGTAGGCGTCATCCTGGAAACAGTTACAGGTCAAAGCTTTGAAGACTTACTTGTTGAAGAACTTTTCAAACCTTTGGGAATGTCAACAGCTGGGTTTGGTGCGCCCGCTAAGTCAAGCAAAATCGACCAACCTTTTGGTCACAATCCAGACCCTGTCGACCCACTATTTTATGGCGATGATCCAAAGGCCTTGTCGCCCGTGGGTATTACGCACTGCTCTCTCGAGGATTGGGCTAATTTTGCGAGGCTGCATCTTACAAAACAGCCAAAACACTTTATTGCTGCGGAAAGCTTTGCGCAGTTGCACAGTACTTCAGAAGATATTGGTCACGGAATGGGTTGGGCTATCAACAAAAACCATCCTAAAGCGGGGCGTGTGCTCTGGCTAGGATCAGGTAATACAATGTTTTTTGCCATGATTTGTCTCTACCCTGAACTCAAAGCTTCATTAATGGTTGTGACAAATATAGGGGGGCAAACGGGTGAAGAAGCTTGTCTCACAACGATGCTTCAATTAGAGCGTCATTACTTGGATCTCGGTTGACTCCAAGGCTACCTAAGAAGCTTTTGAAACAGTTCTAGAGTTGACCAAACCCCAGCGCAAACCGAATCGCGCGTTCAGCATCTAGCATCTTGGTTAGAGGTAGGTTCGTAATAAGGTCGCCTATTTGCGCCTTGGGTACGGTCACAATATTGTCAAAGTTGGCAGCGTAAGGATTCAAGAGGCCGTCAGCCTCATCTTTTCAATTAGAAAGAGTTAACCACTGCTTAGTTGGGTTTTGGCAGACAGATTACTTAGCTGGGTAGTTATGCCTCATCTCAGCTGCCAAGTCTTTAATAGTGACGTCACCTAGCTTTTTGACAAGCCGCTCTTCTGCCTCACGCGCAGCCTCGTCATACACCGTGAAAAGGGCACGCTCGATAGCGCAGTGTGAAGGCTGCTCATTCGTTTCAGCGAGATAGTGTGCCTCTCCAAGTGCAAGGTAAACGTCTGCAACTGAGATAGAACCAGGTGCCTTCGCAAGCTGCCAGCCACCTGCATGGCCTTTCGCAGATGTCACTAAGCCAACACGCTTGAGCTTGCCCAATACTCTGCGCACCACGACGGCGTTGGTGTTGCTGAACGTTGCTATGTCCTCGGAGCGAAACCTGCGCTCGGGTGCCGCCGCCATATGACCGAGTGAATGTAAGGCGAGCGAAAGTTTGCTGTTGCGATTCATAGTCCTATGATAATCGTGCTATCATGTAACTAGCTAGGTTACATGAAAGGAAACTCTTATGAGTGCAAGTAGACAAGAGACTAATACATTCGACGTTGCCATCATTGGCGGTAGCAACGCCGGCCTGAGCGCCGCCCTAACCCTTGGACGGGGACGCCGCAACGTCGTCGTGATTGATGAGGACCAGCCCCGTAACGCACCCGCCAGCCACGCCCACAATGTCTTTACCCGCGACGGAACCCCACCGGGCGAACTGCGCCGTATTGGACGCGAACAGCTTAGGGCCTACGGCGTACAGTTTGTTAACAGCCGAGTTCTGGCGGCTCAGGGTGATAACGGGGCTTTTACACTTACCTTAAAGAACGGGCAATGTTTCACCGCCGCCCGCTTGCTGCTGGCAACTGGCGTTTCGGACGACCTCCCCGACGTGCCAGGCTTGCGTGAGCTGTGGGGTAAGCGTATTTTCAGCTGCCCTTACTGTCACGGGTGGGAGGTGCGGGATACGCCTCTGGCTGTCCTGGATAGAGGCAACACAGCTGACAGCTACGCCCGCCTCATCCAGAACTGGAGCCGTGACCTCGTTCTCCTTACAGGTGAAAACACGTGCCTGACGAACGGTCAACGAGATGATTTGAACGCTCGAGGTATCACGGTGATTGAGGCTGACGTCACCAGGTATGAAAGCAGCAAAGGCGAGCTGCGCGCCCTGTACCTGTCAGATGGGCAGCGTTTGACCCGCAACGCTGTTTTCATGCGGCCCCCCGTGCGTCTGCAAGGGAACTTGCACGAACAGCTTGGCTGCGCCCTGAGCGACGACGGAACGCAAGTTGTGGTTGACGAAATGGGACAGACGAATGTACCGGGCGTTTACGCGGCGGGGGACATGATAAGCCCACTGGCTGCCGTGGTTATAGCAGCGGCGAGTGGCACGAAAGCTGCCGGGGCGCTCAATCACGAGTTTGTAATGAGCATGCAGCCACAGGTTTTATCATGAGTAAAGAGCCTTACAGTGAAGCTGAAGGCAGCCAGGCCGAACAGTTTTGGGAAAAGCATTATGGGGGCCGCGACCAACCCTGGAGCGGAAAGGCAAACGCGGTTCTAACCCGCTTTACGGAATCGCTACCCGTTGGCTCAGCGCTCGACCTCGGCTGCGGTAACGGCGGTAACGCGCTCTGGCTAGCTCAGCGCGGCTGGGATATGACCGCGGTAGACATCTCTAACAAGGCGCTCCAGCAGGCAGCAGCTCACGCCCATACTGCTGGCGTTGCAGACCGCATCAACTTCCGTCAACACGACCTGGCGCTTACCTTTCCTGCTGGCACGTTTGACCTGGTTTATGCTATGTACCTGCAATCGCCGGTGACCTTCCCTCGTGAACGTGTCTTTCGAAAAGCTGCTGACGCCGTGGTCCCTGGCGGCCTCCTGCTAATCGTTGACCACGCCTCAGTTGCGCCGTGGTCGTGGTCCGACCCAGCCACTGTCTTTCCTACCCCGCAAGAGGCACTAGCTAAGCTCGAGTTAAACCTCAGGGTGTGGCACACCGACTTTTTAGGTGCCCCAGAGCGACTCGCCAAAGGTCCGAACGGGCAAACAGCTACCATTGCAGATAACATCATTGCCCTTAGGCGCTTAGCACAGTGAGACAACTTCGCCCTTGAACTGAAAAAGTGCGCGACTGTTGACTAAGCGTCCGCGTTGAATCTTTCCTGGCTTCTATTGAAACGCCTAATTGAGGGCTTTGGGGGTTCTCGAGCGCTTATTTTTTTCAATATGTCCCAACAGCGCCTCCGCCAACCTAAGCGCCATCCCCTTATCCAAAAACTGGTTGCCATTCCCGCATTTAGGGCTTAGCACGCAGCGTGGACAGCCCGTCTTACAAGGACAATCACGCAGCAAGTCTCGAGCTGCCTCTAACCATTCTGGAAATAAAGATGTACCCGCGCGGGTATAGCCCACCCCACCTGGATAACCGTCATAGATAAAGATAATAGGTTCGCCACTTGCAGGGTAAACCGGATAGGACACCCCGCCTACATCGGCGCGTTCGCACAGGACAAAGGCGGGAAGTAAACCGATGAGGGTGTGCTCGAGGGCGTGCATAGCTGACGGTAAATCAGCCGCAGGAACGGCTTTAGCAACATGTTTAACGTTGAACCACATTGCCTGTGTAGCGTAGGCAACCTGGGGTAAGTCTAGCAACCGCTCATCAATAATCGCCTCGCTAAAGTAACGCTTTTTTACAAAGCTGGTGTACTCAGTAGACACCCGTACCCGCCCGACGTTGACGCCGTACACATCGAACTCTGTACCCGTGACCTCAATCTCCGTGACCGAGCGGGTTTGGGTGTAGTAATCCTCAATGTGGGGTAGCAGAGTCGCCACGCCCTCTTTTAAATTTAGGTTTGCCACCAGATAGGTGTCGCCCTGGTGCAAATAAACCGCGCCTGCGTGCAGTTCACGCAGCGCCGTTTCAAAGTCGCTCACGCCGACGGTGTTGTCGAAGCCGTCTTTAAGAATGATGCGTTTACCGCCCGTGCCGCGTACGCTTACCCCCTTGTGCGGGTAGCGCCCTAAGTAAATCCATTTGCCGTTACGCATCGTCAAACGTGATTGGGGTTGAGGCTCGAGCCACTTCGCCACAATCGGGTCACCCTCGGGGATGGGTTTTTCTGCTGCGGCGCAGGCGACGTGTAGTGGGTGGATTTCGGTATTAAAAGCGTCGGCAATCGCCCGCTCGACTTTGCCCTCGGTAATCAGGTCGGGATGGTGCAGGAAGTATTCGTCCAGCGGGTCGTTACCTGCAATCAATAGCGTGAGTGAGCGCGTATCGCCCCGTCCAGCGCGTCCGGCACGTTGCCACAGCGAGGTCATGGAACCGGGGTAGCCGACCAAAACAACCGCATCGACCCCGCCGACATCGACCCCAAGTTCCAGTGCACTCGTCGCAGTAAGCACGCGAATGTCACCTGCCTTGAAGCCTTGCTCGAGCAACCGTCTATCTTCAGAGGTATAGCCTGCGCGGTAACTTTGTAAGTAGGCGACCTCGTCACCCTCTAGATAACCCGCCGCGTAGCGCCGCAAAAGTTCAGCGGATTTTCTCGAGTTGCAAAAAAAGATGCTTTTGAGCCCCGTTCTGACAAACTGCGCAGCTAACAGGGCTGCCTCGGTGTTGGGGCTGCGCCTGCGCCCATCGTTCTCTTTTGAGATTAAGGGCGGTTCCCAAAAGAGAAGTTCTCTGGCAGCTCTGGGACCGTAATCTTCACGAATGGCGGTGAAGCTGTCGCCCGTTAGATTTTCGGCGTGCTGAGCGGGATTGGCAATAGTGGCGCTGGCGGCGATAATTTGTGGCGTCGCGCCGTAGTGCCGCGCCAAGCGCAAAAGCCGCCGCAAAATATTAGCCACATGCACGCCCATCACCCCGCGGTAGCTGTGAAGTTCATCGAGTACAAGGTATTTGAGTCGCCCCAAGAACTTTCCCCATTTTTCGTGATAGGGCAAAATGCCGTAATGGAGCATGTCGGGGTTGGTGAGTAGGCAGCCTGCTTTGGCGCGGACAGAGCTACGTTTTCGGGTGGGCGTATCGCCGTCGTAGCTGAAAACTTTCCCCTCGAGTTCAAACTGAGCGGCAAAACCCTGGAGTTTCTCGAGCTGGTCGTGGGCTAGGGCTTTGGTAGGAAAAAGATAAAGCGCCGTCTTACCCTCTTGTAAGGCGTGAATAGTCGGGACCTGATAGGTTAGCGATTTTCCCGACGCTGTCGGCGTTGCTACAACGAGGTTGTGACCTGCCTCTGCGAGTAAAAGCGCCTCCGCCTGGTGGCGGTAGGGTTGTATATTTAGAGAGGTTAAGATGTCGCCAAACTGCCCACAGTAGCTGACGCGCTCGCCTTTGGCCCTGGGTGGGAAAAAGCTAAACGCAGCAATTTGCTCCTCGTAGCCCTCTAAGCCCATAAGCCAGTCACGGAAGCTTGGAGCGTCGCCTAAAGCCTCCGGTAGTGCGGGTTGTGAAGCAGTTTGTGGCACCTCTCGAGCCTACCCCAAAGCGTGCGCCCGTCTAGTCATCTTCTGTTTCAAATTCCGTAAAAAAAGAGGTCGGCGCAGTGTGCGCCGACCTCTTTATATCTCAGCTCTTTTTGCGTTAGGGAAGTTGAGGTTTTACCACAATGAGGCCACGGTTGATATCGCTGATGGCGACAACACCGCTGTCATAGTACGGGTAAACACTCCAGCTACCTTCAAAAATCGAGTCGGCGTGCCCAGCTTCGACATTTTTCCGAATCGCTGGACCGACCTCGGCTGTTTGCGCCCTTGCCTGACCATTGTCATCTTCAGGGTGCGTGTCAATATAGGCGACTTCTCTAAGTCTACCGTTAGCAACATCGCTGATATCTAAAACGCGCAGACCACAGGAGTAGTTAGCCTGGTAAACGTAGTTACCTTTAATGTAGTTGTTATGGTCGATACAATCTCTGCTCGACTCAAAGTTACCCAGGAGTCGCGGCGCATCTAGGTTGCGCACGTCGAGCATGTAAGAGCGCGTATTATGCCCATTGCGCTCCTCATCTAATTCGTCGTTAAAAACGAGATACGACTGATTGGAATCGAGCCAGCCCTGGTGGGTATAGCGCGCGCCACTGTAGCCCGTGCGCGATAAACGCTGGGGTGAGCGGGGGTTCGTAACGTCGGTAATGGTAATGGTATCTTCATTCGCACCAAAGCAAATTTCTTTACCGCGGTGCGTTGCGTCAGGGCCATTGTAGATAACACACTGAACGTCGTGTACATAGCCGTCGCTACCGTCACAACCACTAAAGCTCGGCTGCGAAGGGTTAGAAATATCGACAATATGCAAACCGCCGCGGCAGTTGTTCGGGTAGGAACCGCTCGTCGCGCCGACGATATAGGCCCGCTTGCTCTGCTCATTAATAGCGATGTTGTGGGCATTACCAAAACCGCCGTAGTGCGCAGTTTCGCTAAAGCGCGTACCGTTACTCGCATTCCGCAAACGGCGCAGGTCGAAGACTTGCAAGCCGTGCCCTGAGGCTTCACTCACAATATAAGCGTGGTCTTGCGACACTTTAATATCGCGCCAATTGCTCGAGCGGGTCTTAGTGGGCAAAAAGCCTTTGACCACGGGACTTCTCGGATTACTGATATCGACAAACGAGGTACCGCTGCTTGTACCCACAAGCGCGTACTCTTTACCTGTTTGTGCGTCGGTCCAGCCCCAGATGTCGTTACCGCTACCACTGCCACCTAATGCGCCAACTGAGACACTGCTTAAGTACGTGACTTTATCACTTTCAAAAGGTGACTCGGGGTCGGGCTCAGGATCGGGGTCGGGCTCTTCGCCAGCTCTTAACAGGTCGAAAACATAGTCGCCTGAACCCTGGCGTGAGTAGACTAACCAGAGGTAATACCCAGGTGTTCCCTCATAATCAACCGCCTCTACTGAACCGCTTGCATACGAGCGCCCGACAATTTCCCATCTGCGCTGCGAGCTATTCCATTTATATAGATAGAGGTCGAAGTTACTGCTACTAGGCCCTTGCAAGCGGCCCTTATGAACGCCCGAAACTTCACTTCTATAATAACTGCCATCAGGTTGATAGTCGCGGTCACGTGTACCTGTCAGGGTGCCCTCGTAGGTTTCAGATGCGCTTAAGACGCCCAGCTCTACGCGGGGCGCGTGGGGTGCGCCTTCGGTTGGTGGCGTAAGATCAAGTGAAGCCTGATAGCCCGGTACTTGCCAGCTTTGCGCGGCGCCGCCGTCACAGGTACTTTGCTTAATAGTTTTGCCAAAGCCTGTGCTCAGGCATAAACCGCTATGCTCAGCGACGAGGTTAAAGCTTTTTGCTTCAGCGTCGACCTGTACCAGTTCAAATTTTTGATGATCGTTACCGTGGCAAGTCCACTGGATAATGTCAGCACTACTTGTTTTATCAGCGCCAAAAACGTTGACGCAGCGCCTAGCACTAGAGTTCTCGAGATAAAAGCTGCTACTCGAGCCTGCTACGGGATAAAATTCAAAACTCTGTGTGGCATTATCAGCAGCGTCGTTGCACGCCCCTTGGCTCAGACTTACGCCGTTGTCGGTCTGACCTGCTGGCACGCTCAAGCAGTTGTTCGATCTAGACACGAGCTGGCTCGAGAAAGCGCTTGGCCCGAGTTCAATTTCAACAATAGATTCTTCTGTTTTTAGCGTATCCTCTTCGTTTCCACACGACACGAGTATGAAAAGCGCAAGAATAACGCCTAAGTATTTCAGTTTAATCATAAAGCTCCCCTTGAAAATTGTAGAGTTCTCCTCCACCTATAAACGTCTGACTTTTAACGAGAATGAGTATCTGATTTGCCGTAAAGCTGTGCAGGCCAGCACCTCCTAATAAGGCTAAAACATCTTGCAAAAGCACAGAGGTAAAGCACCTCAGTTACTATTGCAAATAGTTTATTGCAACTCGAGCTGGCCTTATAAATGCTGATAACACCGTATTGATAAGCTTGTTTAAAAAGCAGCACCTTCGTCTTATAAGGATTTTAAGTATACCCTGTGAGAGATGAGAAAAAGGTTTGTCTTTTACGCCCGTGTATATACTCTTTGAGCAATGTAATTTCACTATAAACCTAGTTTAAAAGTTGCGCCCATTTTGCCAAATAAGGTAGATACTGCGCCCATAAACTACTTAAACAGATGAGCAAGGTCGAATCTCGCTCAGTGACCGTCTACCGCTAACACGTCCAACAACACCGCTGAGACACTGAATCCCCAAGCTACCCTGGTAATTTTGTAAAGCAAAGGATTTACGGTCTTCGCTCATACCCTGATAAAAAGTGTTTGGTTTAGCGCCCGCGATACTCACGTTAAGCCAAACGTCAGCGCGCTCGCCCTCGGTGGTGAGGGCTGGACGAGGGACTTTAGTTTGGGTTAATGGGTGTCCATTATGAAACTCCAAATAGGCTTCACCATTTTCGCTTTTTAATTCGCCCCATATCACTACCCAGGTCTCATTTTCGGGCAACCAATCAAAGACGCCGCCACGCACGCTCAAGACCTCGTCTCTCATACTTAAGGTGCCGTCTACGCGCGCACTAAAGGTTTTATCCGTTTCAAAATACCCTGTGACCTGAATATAGCTGTCTTGGGCAACCTCGAGCTTTCCCAAACGGGCGTATTCGTAGCCCTGCGCCCCTGCCAAGCAAAGCAAGCCTCCAACTAATATCAGCAACGCTCTAAAGTACATGGGTCGTCTCCTTAAAGCCTTATTTAACCCTAGTTTAGGAATTTAAAGTTAGCAAACGGGTTAATGAGCGTTCATGAAGCGAGGAGCGCTTCCACGCCCCTCGCTTAGTTGCTACGTAAAGTTTAAGATGCGTTTAGTAGGGCAGTTCGCCGCTAAAGCGTACCACCATGAAGTAAGGTTCGGCATCGACGGAAGAAAGACTAATCGTGACCGTTTCCCCCGTACCTTGCCCGACATAGTAAGCTGCCGAACGCGTGGCACCCACAGTCGGTTTGAGTGGCTCGTATTTGAGGGTTTCCCAGAACACCCGGTCATCTTCATTTTCTTGGGCGTCGCGTAAGTTGAGCTTATCGTACTCATAACTGTACTTATCTAAAAGAGACAAACCCGTGTCGTCAAACATCAGTGTAGCGGCCCAGGCCAACATCGTATCAGGGAAATTTTCGAAGCTATCGCCCAAATTTTTCTCGATGTTTTCTATACCCAATTCAGGTCCGGCAGTCCAGGGTTTCAAGAACGTTTCTGCGCCGCGGTCCTCGACAATCTTCCAGAGGTGTAAAAAGTTCCAACCATACCAGCTAAACGTTTCATCGACTTCGCCGACGATACGCACTTCGCTGGGTGCGCTCAGCCCGTAGTTCGCCGCGCCCTGGGCGTAGCCTGAAAGGGCACTCGGATAAGGCGAGAGTTCTTCAGCCACTACCGCAGAGCCCTCTTCAAACCAAGCTTCCTCAAATCCTAAAAAGGTATCATTTTCAAACTGCCTAAAGCGTAGTCCTAAGGCAACCAAGTGTTTGAGTTCATGTACCAAGGTAGAAGGCAGCCATAACTCTAGAAAATCTTCCTTGGTGATACCTACAAAATTGCCGTCTTCATCGACACCTTGAAAATCGCTCGGAACGGCGGCGTAGAAGATATCGCCCTCATTGCTGAAAGGAGACTCTAATTCGCCTGAGCCGTTAGGAACAAAGTCTGATGTCGTCACGTAGCCGAAGGCACTCAAACTACTCATGACGATAAAAATTTTGCCGTTATTGTCAAGGTCCTGAAAGGTACCGAAATTCGTTTCAATAACACCTAACAACTCGTCTTCAAAGCGTCTGGCCTGGTCGGCGATTTCTTCACCTGTGAGTTCGTCTGCGTACTCGTCATCTAAGAACCAGTAGGCGTTAGCACTCTCAAAAATAAGGGTGGTGTCGCGTAAGTCGCCACTAACGTAAAAGTCGCACATTTTCTCGCCTACGACGTAGGGCGCGGCGCAGTCACCATCAAAGTCTTGAAGGCTCAGCGTATCTTGGCTATGGCCTGCCGCCTTGAGTTCGTTTAGGAACGCTAAATTCTCTTGCAAATGGTCAAAGTGATCTTGTTGCAGGGCGCCTAGCCGCCGCTGCCAAGGGTTTATACTTTGTGCGCTTAAAGCGGGCGCTTGGTAAGTCGGATTAACATTGTCTATTTCAATCTGATAAGCCAGGCGGTCATAGTCTAGGTTCTGTGTGGCGTGCACAGGAATAATCGCAACGCTCTCGTCCGCAGCTAAATCTGCGAGAGAAACCGCCACGGTTGAATTTTTGTCGAAGCTGTCCGGACCGATAATCGCAACGCTGTCCACAGTGTTGAGTTCTATTGCGCTACTGCCCTCGCGCAGCACAATCTCAGCCTTTGACGTGTTGGTGCCAAAACGGTTGGTTGCAAATAGCGTGAAGGTGGTGTTCGCCGCAATGATACCCGTCTCAGCCGTATCCGAACCGGTGACGTCACCGATGCCACTGTCGATAGCCAGGCTCTGAGCGCTGTCGTCCACAGTCCACTCGAGACTTGTCGCGCTACCTGCATTGACAATAAAAGGGTTACCCGTAAAGTTACTAATCATAGGTGCGCCGTTGGTTTCTAAAACGTAGCCACCTGAGTCTTCGGGTTCGTAGCTCGAGACGATAATGGTGTAACTGGCACCCGCCGCCGCTTCGATAAGGTAGCTTTCCAGTACCCCTGGTAGGTCGTCAATATCGCCCACGACTTCAACGTCATCGCCTATGGTTTCTAAAATGTAAAGATAGCTATCGAACTCAGCGCCCTCGTCACCCTGACCCGTAAGGTTGACAATGACCTCTTCTCCTTCTTGAAGAGGCTCGAGTTCATAAACGTCAGCATAAAATCCCACAGCACCTTCAAAATAGTCGCTGAGCAGTGCGTCGTTCTCGTCTATTTCACCCGCAACAATCTCTTTACCTTTTATTTTGCCGCTCTCAGAACTTTCACTGGCGTCGAAACTAGCACTGTCTTCACCAGCGTCATTTTTAGCTGTCAGCGTATAGGTGGGGGGCGCGTCAAGCGGCGCACTTGTCTTGACAACTGTCTTACCCGTTACGTCACCGACACCCTGGTCAATGCTCAAGCTGGCCTCATCGCCCTCGACCTCCCAGGTCAACGTAACGTCAAGCAGCGCTGGATTGTCTGAGTTGAGGGCACTCGAGCCGGTAAACGATTTGATAACTGGCGCAGCGTCCTTCTCTTTTTTATCGCTACCCCCGCAAGCAACCAGTAAAAGTAGAATGAGGCATACTGCACCCATTTGCCAATATCTCATCTGAACCTCCCTAACCATCACTTTGAGGTGACGTCTAAAAGGGTAGCAGGAATCTAGGCTAAAAACCTCAAATCATTAAGAGTATGGTTCTGCGCCGTATCTCCATGATGGAGACCCACTTCTCATTCACCCATCTTCTTTTGCACCAAACGCCTTTAGCACCCAAATGCACTACACATAGTGTGCCTTTCATCTGTTTCTCACGTATATACATGATAGACTCCGGCGTCTTCGCAGAGAGGCTAAGCTTATGCTGACGCTATTTATTACTTTACTTTATGCCCTTGTGCTGCCCTATATTGGGCTCATGCTTATGGTTGTAGTTGGCATGTACCGCGCCAGCAGGCGCCCCTATAACGCAGCAACGCCCAGCGTCAGCGTGATTATTCCGGCGCATAACGAAGAGGATAAGTTGGAGGCGACACTCGCCTCTTTAAGTGAGCAGCGTTACGAGGGTGAACTCGAGTTTGTCATTGTCAACGACCGCTCCACAGACGCGACACAGGCTATTATCGAAGGCTTTGTGGCACAAGACGAGCGCTTTAGACTTGTTAACGTTACAGAACCTAGCAGACGCTTTGCCCCCAAAGTGAACGCGGTAAATATCGGTATTGAAAATTCAAGCGGCGAGCTTATTTTAGCTAGTGATGCCGACTGCCAATACCCTGCACTTTGGGTTGCTGGTATGGCCTCTCATTTTGAAGAGGACGTTGCTATGGTGGTGGGCTTTGTCGAAAGCACCCGCAAGGGCGGGGCAAAAAATTGGGTGCAACGTTTCGAAGCTACAGACTGGTTTACCCTTATGATTACCTCGCGCTCTCTGACGCATTTTGGCTGGAAGTTCGCGTCGTCGGCAAATAATCAGGCATATCGGCGTAGCGCCTTTGAGGCGATTGGCGGTTTCGGTGCCAGCGGACGCGCCCCCAGTGGTGACGAGGACTTATTAACCCAGCGTATGGGCCGTTTGCCCGGTATGCGGGTTGTCTTTGCCAGTATTCCTGAGGTACGCGTTTTAACAGAACCCGTTCCTGATTTGATGAGCCTGTTGCGCCAGCGCCGCCGCTGGGTATCGCGCTATCAGCACCTTATGCACTACCACCCCGCTTTTATCAGCAGCATTGCCATTTTAGGCTTTCAAAGTATTTTCCTAACCCTGGGCGTCATTTTAGTTCCCTTTGCACCTGCTCTAGCCCCCTGGGTCTTCGGGCTTTGGGCCTTAAAACTAGGGGTTGAATTTTTTGGGATGGGCGTTGCGACCAAGCAACTCGAGCGCCGCGATTTGTGGGGACTCACCACACTCGTTTGGGCGCTACTGCACCCCCTGTTTATTGCCACGGTTATGCTCTGGTCATTCTTAAAACCAGGAGCCTGGTACGCCGGGGCCAGAAGCTACCGCCGCCGGTTCTTCAAGCGGCGTTTGCGCGAGTTCAGTCGCAGGGTGAAAAACGCGATTGTGAGTTTGTAGGCCAATCAAAAATCGAAAATCATAAAATCGAAAACGGTTACAAGCTCTTAGCTAAGATACTTACTCTGTTATTTTTAGAAGGGTTCAAGCGTGGCCTAAGCCCTCAGCTTCACTTCTCACAAATCGAAAGCAGTGTTATAGCCGCCCATAGTTTACAGCTACTGACTCCTGAATACCGACTTCTGACGTCTGTTTTCCCAAATGGTATCTTTGCCCTAGACTCATGCGCATCGCCTTTTTTACCGAGACCTTTTTACCCAAAATCGACGGGGTCGTTACGCGCATTGTTCGTACCCTAGACAACTTAAAAGCTTTGGGGCACGAAGCACTTATTTTTGCGCCGCATAACCCACCTGAAGATTACGCAGGTTACCGCGTTGTACGTGTGCCTGCCCTGCCCTTTCGCCCTTGGTATCCCGAACTTTTTTTGGGTATGCCCCGCCCACGTTTAGGGCGCGAACTTGACAGCTTCAAACCCGACCTGGTCCACGTCGTCAACCCCGTTATTTTGGGTTTGTGGGGTACGGCAATTGCCAAGCAGCGCAACCTGCCCCTCTTAGCGAGTTATCACACCGATATTACCCAGTACGCTGTTCACCTGAAGCTCCCTTTTCTAAGCCCCATTTCGCGCACCTTTTTAAGGGATGTTCACAACCAAGCGCATGTCAACTTGTGCACAAGTCAACCGATGGTCAACTCAGCTGAGGGCTTGGGTATTAGGCGGGTACGTTTATGGCCCAAGGCGGTAGATACCCTCACCTATCATCCTGATAATTTTTCTAAAGAGATGCGTATGCGCCTTTCAGACGGCAAGCCCGACGCACCCCTGATGATTTATGTCGGCCGCCTGTCGCACGAAAAGCGGCTCGACTGGCTTTACGCACCTGTTACGCAACTCGAGAACGTCCGCCTGGCGATAGTCGGTTCTGGTCCCGCTGAGGACTATTTAAAAAAGCGTTTTCACGGCACGAACACAACCTTTATGGGCTATATGTCAGGCCAAGAACTTGCCCAAGCTTATGCCAGCGCCGATGTATTTGCCTTCCCCTCAGACACAGAAACGCTCGGTTTTGTGGCGATGGAATCGATGGCCTCGGGTGTACCCGCCGTGGGCGCACGGGCGGGGGGTATACCTGACGTCATTAAGCCTGGTTACAACGGCTTTATGTTTACCCCTGGCGACCTGGGCGACCTAACGGAACAACTCGCCAAACTGCTGTTTGATACGGACTTACGCAAAAAACTCAGCAAACAAGCACGTGAGGATATGGAAAGCTGGAGCTGGCAAGCCTCAACCGAAAAGGTGCTCGAGTACTACGACCTAGCCCGCACCATCCACCGCCGCTACGACCCACCGAGTGTTTATTGAGAGCGAAGAAAAAAGGAAGAAGAAAGATAAAAGAAAAGGTTTTCAATTTTCCTTCTTTCTTCTTCAATCTTCAATCATTTCTAAGTGTACCGCGTCGTTGACGACCTCGAGCGAGGTAAATGTTTCAGACATATGCAGTTTACTAATGCTCGTATTTTTCAAGCGAAAGCCCCAACCGCCAGGTTCGTCCCAGCCTCTGGGTTGGGGGCGGCCTGTGAAGACTTGCAAAATAGCGGCGATGGTGCCGCCGTGGGCAAAAGCGATAACGCGGCCCTTTTCAGGAAGAGATTTGAGCCAGCTCGAGACCCTGACTTGCAAGTCGTCACTTGACTCACCGCCAGGTACTTTTTGGTCATATGGCCCCATCAGCCAAACGGCAATTTGCGAACGCTCACCCTCGGGAATATCAGCCCAAACCCGCCCCTCGAAGTCGCCTAAGTTGATTTCTCTGAGCCGAGCGTCGAAAATGATATCAGCCTCAGGAAACGTTATTTGGGCAGTTTTCTGAGCGCGGAGTAAGTCAGAAGCATAAACCGCGTCAAAGACCTCGTCACCGATGCGCTTTTCTAACGCCTGCGCTTGACGAATGCCCAGGCCGTTCAGGGGAATGTCACTGTCCCCTTGAATAAGACCGCGCCGGTTCCAGTCGGTTTCGCCGTGCCGCACAAGCCAAAGCTCCAACATATTTTCCATCTTAATAGCCCCCTAGACTGGTCTTTACATAACACCCAAACCAACGTTCTAAGCCCGCCACGTCGCCCCTTCTTCCAAGTGCGCCGCGTCATTCAGACTCAAGATAAGCTTAGTTTTAGATTTGAACACGAATTTGTTTATAGAGGTGTTCTGAGCCTGAATATTCCATTCATAGTTTTGGGGATGATGCTCGAGAATGCTCAGCACTAGGGCGCGGACACAGCCGCCGTGGGCAAAGGCGGCGATACGACCCCTCTTAGGCAGCTCAGCCAGCCAGCTCTCAGTACGTTTGACATGGTCGAACCAGCTTTCTCCCTCAGGGGGAGCGCGGTTAAAGCGGTCAGCCTTGACGTGCTCATAAGTAACTTTCTCAGCCTCGTTCAGCTCGGCCTGTGTTTTGTTTTCCAAGACGCCGAAAGAGATTTCGCGTAACCGTTTGTCTAGCATGATAGTTGCCCCAGGCAAAGCGAGTTTTGCCGTGTTGTGCGCCCGTTTTAGATCGGAAGAGTAAACAGCGTCAAAACTCTGACGTTTGAGGCGTGGAGCGAGCTTTTTGGCTTGCGCTACGCCTAAGTCAGTCAGCTCGGAATCGAACTGACCCTGAATACGGTTTTCAAAGTTATGCGTTGTTTCGCCGTGCCGAATAAGCCAGAGTTCTAAAGTGTCCACGCTGCACAGCCTACCAAGTTGTGTGCGCCCGCTAAAGCCTTTTCTCGAAAAAGAGGGTTTATTGCTTGCAATTCAAACCAGCAAAAGAGTTCTTATATTATTTTTTAAGAGGAGGGCTCTCCGTCGAGACTTTATCCCTTTAACCTTTTCTAGACGCTTGCGTCTTGCTTAGCCTCTTCAGTTGACTCAGCACATTCTCTGTAAAACTCAATACCACTGTCGCCCCCCTTGGCGCGGTACATCGCGGTGTCGGCGTAACGCAATAAATCAGCCATCGTTGCGCCGTCTTTGGGATAACTTGCCACACCAATACTGGCCTCGACCTTTACCTGATGGTCGCCCAACTTCACGGGTTGCGCTAAGGTTTGTAAAAGACGCTGACAGGTTTCTAAGGCTGAAGCTCTGTCGGCATTGTAAATAAGCGCGGCGAATTCGTCGCCGCCTAGGCGGGCCACCGTATCGCCTTCACGCACTTCGCGTTTTAGGCAAGTTGCAACGTGCCCTAAAACCCCGTCACCCACGTCGTGCCCGTAGGTATCATTAATCAGTTTGAACTTGTCTAAGTCTATATATAAAAAGGCTAAGTTCCAGCGGTAACGCGCCGCTAAGCTGATGGCTTTGTCCACCTCGCGTGTTAGCTGCCGCCTATTAGGTAGCCCCGTTAGACTGTCCAAATAGGCAATGCGCTCGAGTTCAGCCTGCTGATGTTTTTCGGTGGTAATATCTCTGATAATCATAATTTTGCCCATGCGCCGCTTGCCCTCATGCATAACTTTGACTCGCACCTGAAAATAGCGCGGATAACCGACATGCTGACCTTGAATTGTACTGGTCGTATCTTCTTCTCGCCGCGTAGCTAAGGCGTGATACGGCGGCGCAACCTCCCCTAAGGCTTCGCCCCGGACCTCGTTTAGCTCGAGGTTAAGAATATCTCTTGCCACGGGGTTCAGGTCGGTAATGCGGTTATCGTTGGTGAGCAAGACGACGCCGTCCGCTGTATTGAGAAACACCGTGCGGTACGACATTGGCGCAACCTGGATAAGATCTGCACGAATAAGCCCGTAAACCAGCAAAGCGCTGCCCAAAGCAATACCTAACAGCGTCGGGTCAAAGCCCACAGGACGTGCATCTAAGATTAAATAAAGAAAGTTACTCAGAGCAGGAAATAGGCCAGCCAAAAGCAAGATACTTGTTTGAATGCGGTAGATGGGCGAATCCGTGAGTAAGGATAGCGCCAAAAAGCCCATTCCCAAAAGAATGAGCGTGTAACTATAAGGTATGTGGACAAAATTAAACCATGGTCCATGTTCAAAAATAAGGCTCTGTGCCTGAAATCCAACAGATGACCAGATAAGCTTGTGCCATTCATTGGTAACGACCAGAGCAAACGTCACACAGGGAATTAGACCGAGGGCGATTATCATTCGCTTTGTGACCCAGGTGTCTCGGCGCGTATAGTGCGCGGCGAAAAGTAACCACAGCAGCGGCACACTGACCGCACCTAAATACTCGAGCTTGCTAAACAAAATTTTAAAAAGGGGCGAAACGCTTAAATACTCAAAAACGGCTAAGGCGCACCAGACAAATGCGCTGGCAGCAAACAAACTTAGCGTCCGCGCGCCTTCCAGGGCGCGGACGCGCCAGGTATAAACGCTTAAGCTACCGCATATAACCGCGCCTAGCGCGGGCGACAAACTAAACAGCAAATTCCAGTGCATCCCTAGACCAAAGCCTCTCGAGCAGTCAAACTATGTCTTAAATCCCACAGTCTTAAATCCCACAGTCTCAAACCCCACAAGCGCAAACCTGTTAATAATCACAAGTCTTATAGCGCTCTACAACAGTGTACGAAAATCTCGACCCCAAAAGTGTATATGGAAGGGTTTCACAAACGTTAGGTTAAGGTTTAGCTTGCTAGTCCACAGGAAAAGGTGCGTCTTTATCTCCTTCTCTCTAGGTTCCTCTACATATTCTGCCGTTGGTCGTTAGAATTCAGATGCCAGAAGCCTACAAACTTTTCTTCTCCTTAAACACTTAATAAGACGTAAGTTGGCTTTCCTAAAGAACAAAGTTTGACAGAATCTAACTAAAAAGCCTCGCCATTTCTTCGTCGATTGTCGCCTGTTTAAACGTAAACCCTACTGCCTCGAGTCGAGTGGGTAGCGCTCTAGCACTAGGCAGTAAGAGGGCGTCGGCAAGACCGCCAAGTATGATTTGCAGAGCAAAGGCAGGCGCTGGCACAAAGGCAGGGCGTCCTAGTTTCTCAGCTGCTTTTTTCGTTAGCGTAAGTTGCCGAACTGGATTGGGCGCGGTGAAGTTATAAACCCCTTGGGCTTCGGGATGCTCGAGTAAGTACAAAACACCCCTGGCTAAGTCGTCAGCGTCTATCCAGGCGTACCACTGTTTGCCGTCACCGAGCGGACCACCTACAAATAGCTTGATCGGCATGATGAATTTTTCCCAGGCAGGGGCGTCTTTAGCTAAGACCAAACCAAGACGTCCAATGATCAGCCGCGTTTCGCCCTCAATTTGCCGAGCGGCGTCTTCCCAGGCTTGTGAGACTTTGGACAGGAAAAACGTATCTTGCGCTGAGGAGGTCTCGAGCAGAACCTCGTCTCCCCTATCACCGTAGTAGCCCACGGCGGAGGCGTTGAACCATGCTGGCGGCGGGGCGTCAGCACGTTTGAAGGCTTCGACAAGCGTATCGGTGCTATCAACCCGACTTTCCAAAACGCGGTTTTTGTGTTCATCATCCATTCTGCCGTCATCAATAGATGCGCCCGCCAGGTTGATAACGGCAAAGGCGCCGCTCAGAACCTCGGCAAGTTCGCTAAGCGCGTTATCGGCTTTTTCTTTCGCGGCGCGCGGGTTCCAGGCAACGGGGGTTGTGCCCACAGGTTCATCGCCATCTATTTTGCGCGTAAGCACGGTGATGTCGTAGCTTTCTTGCGCTACCGTAACGAGGTGACGCCCCACTACGCCACCTGCACCTGCAATGATGAGTTTACGTTTTTCCATAACCTATTAAACGCTACTGCGCCGTGCGAAACCACGACGCGGCTTGCAGTTGACTCTAGACGCTTTAAACTAATCCACAGTGAGTTTGTAGAACGTTTTGCTTGATCTTTCCATTCTCGCATCTGCTCGAGTTCATTTGAATACTGCAACTTTACCGGGAAAGTACACCAGGGAGATTCTTAGAGGGAGATTCTTAGTTGGCGTACGACCCTGGCGGCGCCAGTGCCATAAGCTCGTCACCGGGTTTAAGCTCTTGAAAACTGCTGAAAAGCTGCGTTACACCGCTTCTTTTTATGAGCAAGGGTAAAAATGAGGTTTCACCCAGGCGTTCGCGTAGCACCGCCGGATTACCCGTTTCAACGGCGTGAACGAGTTTGTCCACTTCTAGACTCTCTAATTTGTGGTCCCACTCGAGCAAATCAACCGGGTGCGTAAACAGAAGCTGCGCGCCTAAGGTCTCCGAAATAGTGTGAAGACCGCCGTCACTTTCTTTGCCTAAAAAAACGCGCAGCTTCGGCACAAAGTAAGACGTTCTAGCGCGCTGCGCCGCTAACACATTAATCTCAGCATTAGGGGTTAAGCCGATAAAGGTGCCGACATTTTGGATGCCCGCCTCGGTCAAAATGCCGTCATTAAGTGCGTCACCGTGAATAGCGTTAAGACCTAGCGCACGCACGGCGCGGCAATTTTCATCATTACTGTCGATAAAGGTAACGCTTTGCGACGCGGCGAGTTCTTGTCCGAGCAAGCGCGCGACCGGACCCGCACCCGCAATAATAATGCCTTCTTTGGTACTCGAGCGCACCAGTTCACCGCGGCGCTCTAACCAAGCTACACCCCATTTTAGTAAAACGGGAACCGTCGCCGTGGTAAGAATAGCCATAAACACAAGAATCGAGAAAATTTCTTGACTGATAACGCCTGCTTGTAAGCCTATCCCGGCAATGACAATTTCGACCGCACCCCGATCATTCATGCCCAGGCCGATAGTAATACCCTCACGCCAACCGTGCCCACTTGGCAGGTAAAAAAGGGCCGACCCGACAATCTTGCCAAGGGTTGCTAAGACAACTACGGTCAGTAGCAGCGGTAAGCTTGTTTGAAAGACTGAAAAAGACACCTGAAACCCTGCCGTTACAAAAAAGAGAGGCGCTAAAAACCCCAACGATACGTCTTTAACAAGCTCGGTGAGTTCATGTGAGAGTTTGCGCCCAGCCAGAGCTTCGCGTAAGAACAGACCTGCAATAAAAGCGCCTAAGATGCCGTGCAAGCCCGCTAAATGCGCAAGTTCCGCAAAGGCCAGCGTAATCAGTAAAATCAAGGTGGCATTAAAGGTGCGTCCAGTCAACTCGAGCCGCTTGAGCCACCTATAAAGTATCGGGAAAACTTGGAAACCCAGCACCCACGAGGCGGTGAAAAACAAAACGACCTTCAGCACGATAAAGCCGACCCCAACAACGTCCAACGAACCCGCTGTTATAAAACTGATGATGCCCGCAAAAATAATAAGCGACAGAGTATCGGTAACCAAAGCGCCTGTCATCATCACGTGGGCAATGCGGGTATCAAGAATTTGCAGGTCGAACAAAATACGCGACTTGGTCGCCAGTGAGGTAACGCCCATCGCTGTACCGACAAAGACACCCGCAATCGCTGTGCCACCAAAGGCCGTTACTGCCCAAACACCCAGGCCGAAAGGAAGAATGAAACCGCCCAGGGCTGCTAACACCCCTCCTTTAGAAGCTTTGCCCAACTCACGCGGGTCGATTTCCATGCCGATATAAAGCATCATAAGTAGCACGCCGAGTTCGGCTAAGACGGTAAGCGCCTCGCTGCCGTGTAGCAAACCCAACAGGGGCGGACCGAGCAAAATACCGGCAACAATTTCACCTAAAACCGAAGGGTAAGCTAAGCGTGTGGCAAGGTTGCCACCTAACCAGGCGGCTAAAAGTACCAAGAATAAATTAAAAATGCTGAGTTCCATATAAGATCCTCGGAAGCTGCGCTAGGTCATGCGTTCAGGTGTGTCGGGGAGAACAGGTGAGTTTATGAGATAGAGCTGCGGGACTTATAAAGGGTCGCTACCTGAAAACTGAGGCTGATGAGAATGTTGGGATAATCATGCTTTGGGTGAATCTCGAAACTCTACGGCAGAATGCCAGTCGCTGCCACTCGGACAACGACCCACAGGGGCCAAATAGGGCGTCAAGTTTTGCAGCATACTATCGAAATTTTAACATACTAAGCTAATCCATAGTGAATTTGTATGATGACCCTATGATGACTTAGCTGGTCCTCTCGGACGTACACTCGGCGCTAACGCCGACTCTCACACCCGCTTGGGTTAAGTTTGCATTTTGCAAATGAACCCCTAGCGATACTTAACGTGGATTCAGAGTGTCGGCCTCATTACAGGTTTGCACCTGGTTTTCTCTAAAACTTCTAAATTAACTTCGTTTTTATAGGCGCAGTTCGGCTCGAGCACTCAAGACCCGGGAACGACGCTACAAGCTTTTGGATTTTGCATTATTCAAGCGTCATAGACTCCAGGTCGCGCTGCCGCTGCCGTTCTTTTTCACGCTGCGCCGGGCTTTTTAGAAACTGGGCAAGATAATCGTTTAGTTTGTCGTAATGACGAAACACCAGACTGCCGATAATCACCATGACAATGACATACAGAGAGGTCATACCCGTCAGCGCCTCGCGCGTGGCAGCAGGTAGCGCTGTCACACTCGCCGCTAAACCCGCAATCACCAGTGAAAATTCACCGCGCGGCAAGAGCATAAGCCCGTGCCCAATGCTCGCGCGTTTACTAAGCCCGCTCAGCCGACCCGACGCGTACGCCGTGAGCATATTCACCCCAATTGTCAGCACAATTAGCAGAAGGGCAGCGGGCAATTGTGCCAACGCACTCATAATGTTGACGTGCAGACCGAAGTCCAAAAAGAAGGCCGCCGCTGCCACGTCATACCAGGGGTGCAGGGTAGCCTCGAGCCTTTCTTTAAAGCGCGACTCCGCCACAAGCATCCCCAGTAAAAAGGCCGCCACTGCCTCGGGGAATCCCAATGACTTTGCCCCAATCGAAAAGAGAACAACCAGTCCGAGGGCAATTAAAATGAGGGCTTCACCTTCGCGACTCAAGAGACGCTCGAGCGCAGGCCGCCCAAAACGTAAGAGCAAAACGTAAATAACTAAGAAGACCGCAACCCCTGCAAAATCAGCTAACCCGCCCCCCGCGGTGACAATGCCAAGCCCTCCCAGAATAACGACCATTGCTAAGTCTTCGTAAACCAGCACACCCAGCGTGCGCTCCGCCTCAGGATAGGCGATAAGGTCACACTCGCTTAAGAGTTTGGCAATGACACCGGAACTCGAGATATAGGTGATACCGCCCAAAAACAGCGACGCCAGCATCCCAAAACCAAACAGCAAACCCACCCCGAAGCCCACCGCAAAGTTCAGCAGGTCAATCGTCCCCGCCACCGTAATGGCCCGCCGCCCCTCCAAAAAACGCCCCAGAGAAAACTCTAAACCCATATAAAAAAGCAGCAGGATAATGCCCAACTCACCGAGTAGGTCGGTAATCGGCGTGACCTCATAAAGGGTAAACACCCCATACGGCCCGAGCAGCAACCCCAGTAAGATATAGCCAACAATACTACTCAAACCAATTTTTTGACTGAGCCAGCCAGCAACGTAAAGCCCCAGGGCGATAAAGCCAAACTCCCACAGCGGTGAGACGTCAAACATGGTCTGAATACACGGTCTAAAAACCTAGTCTACAATTATCCGAGAATCAGGGCTTCAGCGGCGCGGCACTGTTCATGCGAGCCGACAATCATCACCGTATCATCCGCTTCAAAGCGGGTCACCAAATCAGGATTGGGAATAGCTTGCTCGCCGCGCATAATCGCCACCACCGACGCGCCCGTTTCAGTACGCAGTGGCACATCACCTAGGGTCTTACCCGCTAAGGGCGAGCCCTCTTCTAATTTGAGCCACTCGATTTCCAGGGCACCTAGGGCAAGCTCGAGCTTTTGCAAATCAGGCGCACTCACCATCGGCTGCCCGAGCAAATTAGCAAGCTGCTGCGCCTCTTGCCTATCAACCTTAAAAACGTCGCAGGGGCGGTCGTCGTCTTCTAAAAAGTGATACATCTGCCGCTCGCCGTCAGGCTTGACAATTAAAGCCAAATTGCCACCGTCACGTAGCGACATAGTGTATTTTTTACCCACGCCAGGGAGCGTCGCCTCGCGAATGTCGATAGGAGAATCTGAAATGTCAGTCATAGCCCCAGTCTACGCTAATCAGCTGTTTGTGAGGGTTGCACCCCAACAGCCCCTACCTAGGATAAAAGACACTCAACCTACTACCCTGCTACACTAAACGGGTGAGTATTTCTTCGCGTTTGTGGCGGCTTATCCGTTCCGAGGTCAATAGTCGGCTGGGCAACTTTGGCCCCAATGGACAGCCTAGCTACGACTATGACAAAAGTACCAGCTGGCAAGAGCCTGAGGACTCGGCCTATGAAGATAGCGCTTTTGACGCTCGAGACTCGAAGCTAAGTGACTATTATAAGGTGCTCGGGCTGCCTGACGGGGCTAGTTTAGAAGAGGTTCGCGCCGCTTATAAAACGCTGATGAAAAAGTATCATCCTGATAAGTTTCAAGACCTTGATAAGCGGGCTGAGGCGACGGAGTTGGTGAAGAGGATTAATGGGGCATATGCGGCGCTGGAGAAAGTGTTGGATGTAGATTGACGATACATACTTTGCTTGAAGGATCAAGAGATATCGGTAAAAATTCTTCTGAGGTAGCTCAACTCGATTTTTCTGCATCACTACCATTTACATTGAGATACTAATTTGAGAGATTGGCGTTCTTATCTTAACAAGTCAGCTAACTCTGCAATCGTTATCGAACCTGAGCTAGAAAGTGTTTCTGGACGCTGGTTTGACAACTCACTTTCATAACGCAAATCCACGTCGCCATTGGTCCTACTACCGTTGACGACAGCTGAAATCGTTCCAGTTAAACGTGAGCCTGCTGAATTAAATCGACCCGAAATAGTAAGCGTATCCCCTGACGCATTGGTGTCACTGATAACGAGGTTCAAGCCTTTTAAGTTACCTCTTAAGGTGCAACAGGCTCTAGCACGTCCTGAACTGTCAATATAAGCAAGACCTGCTGAAATGCTGCTGCCCGTTTGTGAAAAACCCAGACCAATGGTGGTATTGCCAGCACTGCCAAACCAAAAATCATTGTCAATGTCAAGTGAGGGGCTGCTTACGCCACCACAAGCTGCCAGAAAAGCGCTTACGAAAAATATCAGGGATAGTTTAATAAGTATTTTCATGACCGTCTCCTAGAGAAAACTGGGGCGGGAAAACTAAAAGTTACCTGCCCCAGAAAAAGTAAAGTTTTAGTTTACTCGAGTAAAACGTGCATCGAGTTCACTTGTTATTTTTTTAATCGTCGCCTTGACAAGGTCACTACTACCGTCGCCATTAGCAGCTAAGGTTGTCACATCACCATTTTGAAGAGCAGTGAAGCTAAGCGTTAAACTCTTTGCGCCGAACAGAAAACTTGCGCCGCCGGTCCTGTCGGACTGAAGGGTTACAAATCTGTCATTGATAGAATTAATACTGAAGTAGTTATAACCGCTTAGGGGTACCATGTTGACGGCAATTTCGGCGATGGCACCAATCACCTCTTGGGAGGGTGCTTGATACTGTACTGAGGCGCGTCCAGCGGCTGGAGCGCAGGCGCTAAACAAAAGCGTTGAGCTTACTAACAAAAGAAGGTAAAGATTAAATTTTTTCATACTGTTTCTCCTTAAGAGTGGTTTGTTTAGATGCTGGTTTGAGGGACATGCGCGAACCCTCAACCAACACCCGTCGTCACACGCCCAAACAATAGGCGAGAGACTCAGAAATGGAAATTAACACCTACGGAAACTTCATATGATGGCAGAACAAATAAAATAAGCTCCGCACCTAGTTCACCGTAGATACCGATGCTCTCGGAGACCATAAACTCGGCTCCTCCCAGCACACCAAAGGACGGCAGGAAGGTTGGGATAAGCAGTTTTATTCCACCGCCCGAATAGAAATTGACGGTTCCCCCCGAGCCTAGACCGTAAAGGGCTTGTACTCCCACTTCACTCAAGAAACCGCCACCAAGTAGAACGTCAAGGCTTAATCGGACATCGAAATTTGGACCAATGTCTTCAAAGGCAAAGTTGCCCCCAACCTTAAAGGCATTAATAAAGCCCAAATCGTATAGACTGATACCAATAGCACCGATTTCCCCACCAGCGTAGTAACTGCCTTGGGCGTGACCGAAGCTGAGTAGACTCATTACAAGTAATAGCAATGTTAATCTCTTGAACACAAAAGTAGCCTCCTTACAGACATTCTTTCTCAACAAAAGCTAAGCTTTTTCTCAGGTATCGTTTTTCAATATCTGCCTTCGAATTTCAGGACGGTTCAAACGAATCAGCACCTATAATGTCTCCGAATTCTTGGCTGTTATGGCCTTTCTTATATACGTCATTAATGTCTCGAGCTCATCAAAATAAAGCTCTTGGCGAGTCGCCATGTTTCTTAAACTGGCGTGCCACTCTCCATCTTCATCTGACCAAAGTCGGAGTAGTAAAAGCCGTTCTGACGCTTTCTGGGTTGGCCCGCTTATGGCTCGGCCTCCTAAATATCTTTAGTGATGCCTCTTCACCAAAGAAGGTATAAACGGATTCGGATAATCACAGTTATTGCGACGATGTATTAGATAATGCCCTCCTGATTTAGATTTGTTATCACGTGACTTGAACTGGAGTATTTCTCAATAAGTCGGAAATATCCAAACAGACTTATGACACTTTGTGACACTTGTGATAAGTACAGCTGCTGTTGGAGAGAGTGTTGTTATACTCACGCATCAAAATGAGTAGCGTTCTAAATTTAGATCTGGCAAATTTGTCGGTGACCTGGGGAAACATCCCTGTCAAAGTTAATCCTCACTGGTTTGAGGTGTATGTACTTTTATCGCTCGAGTACAGTAAACATTCGCAAGACCCAAGTAAGTACTTTGTTCATGTTGATAGAGTTCACAAACTATCAAGCTGGAAAGATTTGAAATTTCAAAGTGTTCGGAAGAGTTTACATCGACATATCGAGCGCCAAAAAGTTCCCATTATGACGTCACCCCCTGGTCGTAGCACATCTCTATTTGGCATCAACGTTGACATTGTAGAAGATATTCAGTTTGACCGAGGCGACGCGGTAAGCTGGCTTGAGCGCCAAACGCCCAAAGAAGACCGGTTTTACCGGACCGAGCAAAGCGCGACTTTAGTGCTCGCAGAAATTCGCTTGCGCCAAGGTGATAACCACTTAGCTCAAAATATGCTTACAGTTCTAAGTTCCCAAGATTTGCTACCAGATGACCGTCTTACGCTCAAAGTGCTTATGTCCGAGCTACACGAGCGACGCAATGAACATGAGCAAGCTTGGGGCGAGGCACAAAAGGCACTCGAACTGATGAAACAAGATGCAAGCTCCCTGCAAACGGCTGCGCGGGTCCACACTCGTTTAGGACAGCTCTATATTGCAGACGCTGATAACGAACAAGCTTTCAAGCATTATCACAAGGCCCGTACATTGTTAGCACCGGACCACGACCTCGAGCAGGGTTATGTGGAAACAGGGCTGGGTGTGCTTGAAGTAAGACGGGGAAAATTTGCGGTTGGTAAGAAACACCATGAAAAAGCTTTACATCATTGGCTACGCGCACGTTGGTGGTATGGGGTTCACATCGTTTACTTCAATTTAGCCTTACTCTACTGGCGACAGGCCTTTCATAAGTTGGGCGAACCGAGCAAAAAACAGCGGGAGTACTTAGAACAAGCCGAGTCCTGGCTCACCCATTGCATAAGCTTTCGTGAGATTAACCATGTAGGGCGAGACACAGCGTTTCCGCATATTCTCATGGCAGCCATCAAGCGCTCACTAGGAAACCTTGACAGCTCGAGACGTTGGTGGGAGGCTGCTGAAGACATTGTTGAAGAAAAGAACCTACACCTTGATAGAGGCTATTTACTGCTCGAGTATGCGGAAATGGCAGTTGTTGAAGATAAGGTATGTGATGCGAGGAGAGCGCTTGGGCAGGCCAAGCTTATTTTTGAAGAGGCAAATGATTCGATAAGAGTTAGGGCAGTTGAAGAGAAGTTAGAAGAGATTGCTCGAGGGTAGTTTTAAGAGGCTGAGAAAAATAGGAGGGTACTATGCGAAAATTGACAATTATTTTTTTACTCATACTTTTTTCTGTGGGATGTGGGCCAAGTGGGAATCAACCGGAGCCCAAACCACAACCACCTGAGGATACGGAGCCGTTTCAGGCAAGTTTGCAAATTTATCTCGAGGGGGAGAGGGCGGATGACGCCCCACAAGCATTGCTTCTTGATATAAACAAATTGGAAATATGTGGTGGTCGAGGTTGTCTCGAACTGGCAATTAACAAGATCGTTGATTTGTATGAAGAAGTGCCTTCAGCAGCTACACTCGAGCTAACCAAGATTGAAGAATACCTCGAGCCCACCTCAGAGGGAAACCAAAAATTGCGTGTGGAAAGTTTGGGCATATATTTAGGTGATCAAAACAGTGTGACTTTTAATGGGAAAGAACACCTTATCAAGTTAGCGCCCGAAAAGGAAATCTTATTGCTGGAAGACATATCTAGCCTTACCAAAGGCCACTCCGTTATTAACATACTTGTGCGACCCACATTGCTCACTGAGTCAAGTTCAGTAGTACCCCTCCAAGATGCGCCTACGTATGAGTTAGACTTTGATATCAACTTAGTATTTTGTAAGGTTTCATCATCAATGCAAAAGATTACCCCAAATACTACTGTTGCTGGATTAGATGGACTAACGGTGTACTCTAAACCCGAACATATCCTCAAATACGGTGTTTTTAAGTATGGTGCCTTATTTGGAGGTTTTATAGAAAGGGGCAAGTTTGCTTATTCAAACACATATTATTTGACTTACTGCCCCTACCTCTTAAGTCAGCAAACTGATCAACTTGAAAACTTCGTAGTTTCGATACCACTAAAACAGCCTGTCCAAGGCGATATCGCCATCCTAGCTAACAAAATGTCTTTTCTTACAACCGCTAGGAGGAATAATAAGCTAGAAGCTAGACTATCTGATATTCCAGAACTTATCTCTCGGTTCACCCAAACTAGCGAAGCTCCCCAAGCTAATATAGCTATACTCCGAGCGGCAGTAAAAGGTGAGCAAAACGTTTACTCTCGAAACCTCCGAATACCCTATGAATCTAATGGCGTGATTTACCGCGAAATGCTTGTTGGCTCGAGCCAACTGCATGTGGTTGAAGTACCCTTAAACACCGCGCAATACGAAATACAAATACTTTCTGACCAGACACAAGCTGGCGAGAGAATACCTCTACGAACAGTGAAGCAGCTTGTAGCGGAATCTGCTAAAAAGGGAACAACTGTTGCGATTAATGCTGGACCTTGGGAGGACAATAATCCGCCTTGGCAACCAACAGGACAAAAGGATAATGATAAAGGCTTAGACTTTTCTTGGACTACCGTTATCAGTGGAATCGTTAGACAACATCAGAATGCGGACGGAAAAGATCAAGTTCTCTTAGGAATGGATTATACAGATAGCAAGAATCAGTTTGAGGTAGTTAGCATAAAGAAAAAAAATATCGATCAGGTTTTTGGAGAAAAACTGTTTACCTTATCTGATGGTAAGCCTAGCCATATTCAAGGATCAACAACAAGTATCCTTTTGCTCAAAAAAAATAAAGAAAATAAAAGATTTCAAAATTAGTGTCAAAGAGCACTTAACCAAAAGTTATAGTGCGGTTTCATCAGACTCCTTTTTATATTATTAATCATATTTATATTGATATATCATCATTTTTATAAAGATCTATAGTTCTATTGAGTACATTCAATTGAACATGACCAGTATATACGACTATGTCGAATTCATCATCAGAATTAATAACATTAAAGCTTGTTCCTAAGACTGTAATATAATCTGATTCGTTTAGTTGTATTGTAAATGGCGCCTCTGGATCACGTGTTATATCAAAATAAGCTTCTCCCTTTAAGCTCACTTTTCTTTCTGTAGTAAAGTCTGATAATTCTGTAACAACAGAAGATGTATTAAGCCATATCTCAGAATCATCAATCAATGCAAAATTGATAATCTCATCAGTTGATTCATGGATATGGTCAGTGTTAGATGTACTCTCCTTAGATGAAA
>ENA-ORXM01001416-ORXM01001416.1-marine-metagenome-genome-assembly--contig:-NODE-1416-length-33826-cov-6.040357_pt1 | contig 33826 bp, 20 predicted proteins | sample MGYA00237867_ERZ511480 | MGnify/ENA primary metagenome ERZ511480 (study PRJEB26309, sample SAMN06266103) | marine metagenome | isolation source: Algal blade | place: United Kingdom:Sidmouth, United... | reverse complement strand
ATTTATTTATAACTCTCCTTTTTCACCATCTAATCATCTTCTCATCATTACTCGTTCTTCAGGAGTCTGTTTAAACGAAATATTTCCAGCTAATACATTTAGAAACCTATCCCATAAATTAACTTCTGCGATATTCTCCTCCTCTATTTCTTTTACTGCTTGTAGATTCTCATTTTTGTAGTGCTAAATTTTAGTAATGTTTTTACAAAAAGAAACTCGTAAACCATAAAAAGCACCATCACTTTGAAGCTAATTATTATGCTGTCTTTTTTTATTCATAATGATATGCTTCAATAAGTGTGTGAACATTCACTAACAAATATAAAGCTATTTAGTTTAATCTTGCACATATTGTCTTCTGTTTTTTTTGAAATTACCTTGGTGTGCAAGAGAATTAGGCACTTTTGGTTTTCTCAGCGCTGACAGTTGTGTGGTGAGAAAAATCAATGGTGCCTAATGCGGTTAGTTTTTCCTTTGCTTGCAGAGAACATATTATATAGATTTCCTATCTTGGAGAACTAAAACAATACCTATGTATAAAGTTATCTATTTCTTATCCTTGTTATGCTTTTTTGCCTGCGACTCTAGCACTCCAGATGCTAAGATAAATGATGGTATGTATGCTGAAGACGTTGATAAGAAGAATGTCAAAAATACGCTAACAGCTAAGTACACCACCTTTAAGTTAGATGCGGATATATCTGGACTTACGGCAAAGCAAAAAGAGATGGTGAATATTTTGATTACAGCTGCAGACAAGATGAATGTGCTATTTTGGTATGAAGCTTATGGGGACGGTACTGAATTTTTAGACGGTATCAGCGACCCTGAATTGAAAAATTTTGCCAAGATAAATTATGGACCTTGGGATAGATTGGATGGCAACAAACCTTTTATCGCAGGCGTCGGAGAGAAGCCAAAAGGAGCTAACTACTACCCTAGCGATATGACTAAGGATGAATTTGAAAAATCGAATTTGAAAGATAAAGATGGCCTTTACAACTTTATACGTAGAGATGAAAATGGTAAATTGTATAGCGTGCCATATCACCAACAATTTGCTGCACAGGTAAAGGAAGTTTCTGCCATGCTAAGGCAGGCGAGTGGTTTGGCCGAGGATCCTGGTCTAAAAAAGTATCTCACGCTAAGGTCAAAGGCACTACTTGATGATGATTATCAGCCCAGCGATTTTGCTTGGCTAGATATGAAGACCAATCAGATAGATATAGTCATCGGTCCTATCGAAACGTATGAAGATCAGTTGTTTGGATATAAAGCAGCACATGAAGGCTATGTGTTGATTAAAGATATGGAATGGAGTGCACGTCTTGCCAAATATGCACAGTTTTTACCTGAGCTGCAGAAAAATATTCCTGTAGCTGCTAAATACAAAAAAGAAAAGCCTGGTAGCGACACCGAGCTAAATGCATACGATGTTGTTTACTATGCAGGGGACTGTAACGCAGGCAGCAAGACCATCGCAATCAATCTCCCCAACGATGAAGAGGTTCAACTCAAAAAAGGTACACGCAGGTTACAGCTTAAAAATGCCATGCGTGCAAAATTTGATAAAATTCTATTACCGATTGCAGCAGAATTAATCCACCCAGATCAGCGCGGCGATATTACTTTCGATGCATTCTTTAGCAACACAATGTTCCATGAAGTTGCCCACGGTCTTGGTATCAAAAATACCATTGATGGTAAAAGCTCTGTACGTAAGGCACTCAAAGAACATGCTTCCGCCATAGAGGAAGGCAAGGCTGATATCTTAGGTCTTTATATGATCAATCAGCTACACGCGCAAGGAGAGATTTCAGGGGAACTAAAAAACTACTATACTACTTTCATGGCCTCTATTTTTCGTTCTGTAAGATTTGGAGCAAGTAGTGCACATGGTAAAGCGAATATGATACGTTTCAACTACTTTAAAGAAATGGGGGCGTTCAACAAAGACCCAGAGACAGGTACATATAAAATCAATATGGAGAAATTTGGAGAAGCTACTCAAAAGGTTACGGAGATTATTTTGACTATGCAGGGTGATGGCGACTATGACCGTGCAACTAAAATAGTATCAGAGCGAGGATTAATAGATAAGGACTTGCAAGCCGATTTGGATCGTCTTACTAAAAAAGGTATTCCTGTAGATGTCGTATTTGAGCAAGGTGTGGACGTTTTAGGTTTATAGGTGGAGCCTACTCTTCCACATACTTCGACACGCCAAATATATCTTCATTGACGAATTCGCTCCAGCGACGATTGCTTAATAGAAAAGACATTTTAGAACCAAACTTACCGCCCTCTTTAAGAAAGATTATTCCTTTATTGAAGATTATCCCTTTCTTTGTCTTAATCTTATCTACATTATGCCATGGATACCGATAAGTCTTGATGTAGTTAGTAGCGTAAATAAAATCTCTATCAATATCAATTCTGCGGAACTTCATAAAGGTCATATACCAAAGGAACATCCCTCCAAAAAGAATAGAAGGCAAGAGTATTTTGAGGTATGTCGCATTGATAAATCCATAAAACTCTCTACTAGAAAGAAAGACAGCTAAAGTGAAGATGCCAAAAAATGCACCCCACATAGTCGGCACTGCTACGGTCCAAAATAATGTTAATGAAGATGATAATTGCTTTGTCATATTATGCCTGGTTCAGTAACGTACGCTTGGCATTCTTTTTCTGAACCCGTCTCGCGATCACAATACTTATTTCATATAAAATATACAGCGGCACCCCAATTAAAAACTGAGTGACCACATCTGGTGGTGTGATAATAGAAGCTCCAATCAAAATTACTACAATAGCATGCTTTCTGTATTGTATCATGCCCTCAGGACTTACAAGACCTACTTTGGCCAAAAAGAAAACCACTACTGGCAACTCAAATGTTAATCCAGCTGGTGCAGTAAACATCACTAAATAACTAATATAGGATTCTAGAGAAGGTTTATTCACCACCCCTGGTAGACTAAAGCCAGTTAAGAACTTTACGGCAAATGGAGCAATGATAAAATAGCCAAAAAGTACTCCCGTTAGAAATAGAGTTGAGCATACAAGTACAAATCCCCGTGCAGCGTTTTGCTCTTCGTCGTACAACCCGGGCTTGATGAACTTCCATACTTCGTATAGGATATATGGTACGGCTAAAATAAATCCACCAATGATGGAAACTTTGACAGCAGTAATAAATGTTTCACCAAAGCCTACGGCTATGACCTCAAATTCTGGAGGCACCATGCAGAAACTATCGCCCATTCCGAGATAGTTGCTAAATCTACATAACATTCGGTAGGATAGAAAATCATCTTTGGTAGGGGCCATGATGATATTCTGAAAAAACCACTTATGCACTATAAATAATCCTGTTGCTCCGATCATAATAGCCACAATAGAGCGTACAATATGCCAGCGCAACTCCTCAAGATGCTCTAAAAAAGACATCTCTTTTTCTTCTCCTAACTTATCGACATCTACCTGGTCTAGTGGCATTACTTAATTTATAACGTAAAAATAGGTATCCTTTTCACAAATATCACTATTCAGGTCAACATGTGTTGAAATGGATATAAATCAGATATATTTCTAGCCAAAATGTTACATTTGCGTGATATAAGATGTCTATTTATGGACATTCTCAAATTAACTATTCGTGGAAATACTCATTCAATTAGGCATATTTGTAGTTAGTCTGGCAGCACTGCTAAAAGGATCTGATTGGTTTATAGATTCTGCGGAGTCTGTGGGATTATCAATGGGGATTTCTCCTTTTATTATTGGTCTTACCATAGTCGCATTTGGAACATCTCTGCCAGAACTTGCCACTTCTATATCTTCGGTCATTCAGGGAGAGTCTTCTATAGTAGTCGGAAATGTTGTAGGGTCAAACATTACCAATATTGCGCTGGTGCTTGGACTGGTTGCATTGAGTATTCGACAAATTAATCTAGAGTATAATATATGGCACATAGATATGCCTTATCTCTGGGGGTCAGCATTTTTATTGTGGTTTACTCTTCGCGATGGCTCATTTTCGATGGGTGAAGCCATTCTTTTTCTCGCCGCCTTAGGTATATTTTTGATGTACTCCTTTAGAAACGAAAAAGAAGAAGACGTTATAGAGCGTGATAAAATTGCTGCCAAAACATATGCTTTTATGGTACTCGGTGGTATTATGGTATGGTTAGGTGCTGATTTTACTATTAAAGCTATTTCGCAGCTTTCATTGATGGCAGGAATTAGCCCTGATACAATTGCTCTAACTGTAGTTGCCTTTGGAACTTCTTTACCTGAAATTATAGTTAGTATAGGTGCTGCTAAAAAAGGCAAAACCTCTATCGCAGTTGGTAACGTACTGGGATCAAATATATTCAACACCTATTGCGTAATGTCCCTTTCTCGCTTTTTTGGAGACCTTGTGATCCCAGGAGAAATATTAGAATTTGGTCTTCCTATGATGATTGTGATGACCATACTCTTTGGTATTGTTAGTAATAATAAGAAAATCACCATGTGGGAAGGCTTAATGTTGATCCTATTCTATGTTTTTTATCTTATGGAGTTACTCAAAAATACCTTTTAGTATTCCTATCACTATTCTTGCGATAGGATAATCAGGAAAATTTTGATTTTGCGCTATATTTTTATTAATTTAATAGTCTAATACATCGGCAATGAACAATCTCTCCATACTATTAGGCATTCTATTTATGTCAATCTTTACAGGTACTGCTCCTCGGCTGAACGATAGTCCGGATATTGGACTTGTAGCCTACTATTCATTTAACGATTGTGATGCATTTGATGACGGGAAGCAGAGATCACCAGGTAAGATATTTGGCAGTGGTACTTGTCGCTGCGGTGTCGAAGGCAATGGTTTACAGCTTAATGGAACAACAGACTATATAGAATTTAGCGGTCCCGTTAATGATTATTTTACAACCAGCGATTTTACTATTAGCCTCTACTTTAAACCTTTAGGTAAAAGTATATTTAAGCAAAGTTTGTTGAGTAAGCGAACTATGTGCACAGAAGAGAACCTCCTAGATGTTGTTCTTGACCAACAGAACAATACAATTCAAACACAATTCATCCAAGAAGAATTTATAGCATTTGGAGATTTATCTGCTAAGCTCAAATCGGGTGACTGGCATCATTTTGCGCTTGTACGAAAAGGATCAAGAGCATACACCTACGTCAATGGCAAACTTATGAATGAATCGCGGAGATGCAGCGGTGTAGATATCGCAAATGAGACACCATTGGGCATCGGTAACAGCCCATGTGTAGGGGAAGGTATGCATAGATTTAAAGGAATAATAGATGAACTTAGAGTTTATGATAATGGATTGACCCATCAGCAGATAATGGATATATATTCTCGTACCAAAATAGAAGATGCTGAAAAAGGATGCGTATCTTAGCTTTTGATAAAAAACAGTTAAAAGAGCAAATTATGTTAGGAGATTTAATGGGGAATTTTGAAGAGAAGCAACAGAAGATGCAAGAATCTTTGAAGCTCATCACCGTCGAGGCAGAAGCAGGAGATGGAGCAGTAAAGGTGCAAGCAAATGCAGCGAGGGAAGTTCTTAATGTTTCTATTGATAAGACCAAGATTGACCTTGAAGATATGGATCAATTAGAAGATCTATTGGTGGTCGCTGTGAACAGAGTCATTGAGCAAGCAAGTCTCAAAGAGGCGGAAGAAAGTCAGAAGATATTATCTGACATGCTGCCTCCAGGCATGGGAGGATTGACTGATATGTTTAAATAGCTTTTTTTGTTTAAAAAATCATACTTTTGCGTGCGAATGTGCGTTTTTAACACAGGTTTTCTAATGATCTATACGTATGATTAAGCATATCACTTTTTTACTACTCCTTTCTACCTTTTATGTAACCTTGCAGGCTCAAACTTCTATAGGATTAGTTCGATATTTTTCTTTTGATACGTGCGATGGACTTGACGATGCGGGGAGTGGTGTCAATGCACTTTTAGTAGGAAATCCTCAGTGCGGATGCGGTGTTAGCGGCAATGCGCTTGAGTTTGATGGTATGGATGATGCTGTACTTATACCTGGGACTGAATCTCTATTTACCACAGTCGATTTTACGATTAGCTTTTATTATAAATCCACTTCTGGAGGTTCACAAAGTGTTGTTTCTAGAAAAGAGGGATGCGATGCAAATAATGCCTTCTCTATAAGAGTCGCACCTGCGTCTAATACTATTATTACACAGATGCAAGAGAATGCAGGTAAAGGCTCTCTATTCAACAATCAACTGGATTTAAATAGCTGTTGGCACCATGTAGTATTTGTACGTAGAAATGATATTCAGTCTTTATATCTTAATGGAAGGCTTATAGAAGATAAAGATGTTGTTTCGAGAGTAGACCTTACTAGTGAAAACACACAATTAGGTTTAGGTAATGGCCCGTGTCTAGGTATTCAAGATTTACCATTCAGAGGTTTGATCGATGAGTTTAGACTTTATAACAGAGCGCTAAACGAGAATGATATCAGAGATTTGACTATACCAGTGGATCAAATATTGACACGTGATACACTTATATTTTTAGGTTCTAACGTAGACATAGTAAGCTCTGGTACTTGTGCTAATTCTTTTGATTGGTTTCCAGTCGAAGGCGTCGAGGATATCTCTAATCCTAATACCACTCTGACCCCAGATGAGACTACAATTTATTCACTAGCTTTCAATCAAGGAGCTTGTCGTGCGAGGGATAGTATTCGCATCTCTGTCATAGATCCTGCAAAATTAGATTGTGAGCAGTTATTTATGGCCAATGCATTTACACCCAATGGGGATGGTAACAATGACACTTATGGAATTAGTAATCCATTTGCCTTAGAAGAGTTTTCTTCTATAGAGATTATTGACCGGTGGGGAGCTAGAGTGTATTTCTCTGAAGATAAATTTGCAAAGTGGGATGGTACTTTCAATGGAGCTCCACTCAATCCAGGGGTTTACCTTTATCGTATTCTGTATGCATGTACTGGTATCGAACAGTTTAGAACAGGAAGTGTCACGATGTTAAGATAGCAGTGGGTCTATACCTGCCATTGCAGCATTATGGATTTCACTTACTGAGTTATTCGCATCATTAGGTTTAAATTACCGCTATCACTCGTAGAATCACTATATTTGTCTTTATTCTATATTTCTATGGAAATATATGTTTCTTTATGCAAGACTTTTATACTCCTCATGCGTCTTATGAGTAGTCAATACACAATAAAAATGATGAGATTTCAAGTTATACTAGTTTTTATCTTATTCACATTGTCTTCTTGCCAGAACGACAGCACTGTCCAGCCTCCTATACAAAAAACGGGTGCTGATGCTAAGCCGATTGAGAAAATTGTCCAAAAAGAAGAAGTAGACATTAAAGAAGTAAAGCAAGATAATCTGGATACAGATCCTGAGCTTATCGAATTCTATGTAGAGGAGGACAAGAAGGAAACTGCAACGGAGGAAATCAAAAAAGTTGATTCACCCAAGGCGGTTAAGGAAGTTACCGTTAAAAAAACTACAAAGCCTAAAAAGGCACCTAGAATTAAATTTGAAAATAACACTTTTACTTTTGGGACTATTAAGCCTGGGGATGTGATAGAACATAAATTTGAATTTACCAATACGGGTGATGCTGACCTAGTCATCACTGACGCGCAAGCTACCTGTGGTTGTACGCAGCCAAGTTTTCCGTTTATACCTATAGCTCCAGGCGAGAAAGGTTTCATAGGTGTCAAGTACGATAGTACTGGCAAATTAGGTTCTCAAAAACCAACTGTAACGATTACAACTAACGCATATCCCAAAACCCAAAAAGTTTATTTAGAAGGTCTAGTTATTAGTAAAATGTCAAGTAACTAGGTACAAAATTATGCACCTTGATTTACCAAGTATATCCTACAACAGATCAAACATATGACCTCAGTGGCTTAAAGCAAGCTGAAAGCCTTTTTCGTATTCGTAAGTTAAATGAAGCAATTGCGCTTTTAGAGAAGTTTATTCCAAAATATGAAGAGGCTGCAGAGGTTACTACTCTATCAAAGGCCTACCTCTTACTTTCTGGTATTCTTATAAAAAAATACCAGTATTATGGCGATAAGAATTGCCTGCCTCAGGCAAAAAAATACGTTAGACAAACTATAGACTTATGTAAGTCAAAAGGCGAAGCTGCACTATTGGCAGAGGCTTTCCTAATGCAAAGTAAGATTCGACAATATCTGAAAAAGGATGAAAGAGAAAGCCTTAAAAAGGCCAAAAGGATCATCGATCAGCTTGATGATGCATACTTACACATAAAATGGATGTTCTTTGCGGTAGAATTAGACATAAATGACAATAATCTATCCAGAGCAGAGGATACCGCACACGAAGCAATAGCTCAAATAAAACAAATCTCTGATGAACCACGCGCCGACTTAGAAGCAAATTTGTATGCTTCTTTAGTAAGCATCTATATCAAGCAGCAAGACTATATAAAGTCTGTAGAGTATAATCAACTGGTATTACAGTATGCAAACGCTTTCGGCGATGTAGAGAAAGAGCTAATGGCGTTAAATAATATGGCCATTATTCATAGTTTAAAGGGAGAATATGGTGAAGCTATGGAGTATCTATTTGAGGCATTAGGTAGAAGTAAGGAGATAAATTTTAGATCACAAGTTGCCAAAAGTTTAATTAATCTAGGAAGTATATATGCCCAGCTTTTTAATTCTCATGAAGCCATCCAAAAATACAATACTGTCCTCGAAGATTTTTCTGATGTTCTAGAGCCAACGACAACTGTGATATTATATAATAACCTTGGAAACATTCATTATGAATCTACTGACATAAATATTGCCAAGCAGTATTATACTCAAAGTCTCGCCGCTGCAGAAGAAAGTAACTATTCTGAAATGTTTGCTCATCTTAACGCACAGTTAGCGAAATGTGAGATAAAGCAATTGAACATTGATCAAGCAAAAGCATATTGTAAGATAGCTTCCACCCTATTTAATGAGAACCCTAACTTGAGTGGATATCAAATACATTTGATCAATTTAGGTCAAATAGATTTTGCTCAGGGAAAAATTGATTCCGCTAAATGGTTCCTTAGCAAAGGACTAGATCAAGCTACTAAAAGAGACGATCGAAACATGGAAATTATCTGCTACGAGGCACTCTCCAATGTTTATAAAAAAGAAGGGAATTATCGTAAAGCAGTTGACTATCAAGATCAGTATTTAGAGTTCAGCAGAGCTTTACAACTAAAAAAACAAGATCTGCAATTTCTAGATTTAGAAATCAGTCAAGTTATAAAAGATAAGCAACGGCGCATCGAGCAACTCATAAAAGATAATGAATACAAAGCTTTATTGCTCAAGCAAAGTGAACGTATTGCAGAACAGAATCAGGCACTTAAAGAGATCAATGAAGAATTACGGCAATATGCATATGTTACTTCTCATGACCTGAGAGAGCCTTTACGTATGATCAGTAATTTCTCCAATCTACTAGAAAAGAAATATAGGAATCAATTAGGGGAAGACTCTAATGAGTACTTTCAATACATAGATGAGGGTGTCAATCGTATCAATACCCTACTCGATGATCTACTAAAATATACAACCATAGGAAATGCAAATATAGAATCTAGCCAAGTTCATCTCAAAGATGTATTCGATATCGCTAGACTCCACTTGAAGGTAAAAATAGAAGATAGTAAAACCTCCTTTGATATTGGCACCTTACCGATAGTCTATAGCAATCAATCTTTACTGATACAGTTAGTACAAAATCTCCTTAGCAACGCTATAAAATTTAGCAAAGCAAACGTAGCTCCTGCCATCAAAATATCTAGCGAAGAGGATGAAATTTCATATAACATATCCATTACTGATAATGGTATTGGAATTCCAAAAGACCAACTTAAAAGGATTTTTATTATATTTCAACGCTTGCATCCAAGAGAAACACATGAAGGAACAGGTATAGGATTGGCTATCTGTAAGAAGATCGTAAAAAAATTAGGTGGCGAGATTTGGGTAAAATCAACAGTGAATGTAGGTACTTCGGTGTCTTTTTCTATACCTAAAATTAGTATGGAATTCTAATTATGAATTAAGGTTACGTCACCACGATAAGTTAAAACCACACCATCGATAAACTCAATTTTAGCGAGGTAAAAGTACACTCCTTGATTAGCTCGTTTGCCTCTGAAGAATCCATCCCAGCCTTGAATCTCAGTACTACGAGGTAAGAAATTTTCTCTTTGAAAAACCAATTCTCCCCAACGGTCATACATAGTCAAGCTCACTACCTCTCTTACTCCTACACCTGTAAAGGGGGAAAAGAAATCGTTGATCCCGTCCCCATTTGGAGTGAAAACATTCGGTATATAAACATTTCTATCACTGTCTACATTGATAAATAATTCATCCGAACTAGAGCAGCCATTTTCATCAATGGCTGTTAATGTATAGAATGAATCATCCAATGGACTCGCGGTTGGGTTTGTACAATCATAACAAGAGAGAGTGCTCTCCCCAGGACTTTCTGTCCAGAAAAAAGTATCCAAATTGATAGAAGACTGAATAGAACTAAAAATAAAGGTACTATCACCGAGATTTATCTCTTGGTCGGCTCCTACATTTACAATTAATTCTGGTGGCTCATTTGCGGTAATGAAGATAGTTTCTCTACACCCTAAACCATCAAAAATGGTAACTGTATATTCTCCAGCAAATACTGGTATTGCATTATTTATAGGTACTGTTGGTCCAGCGTTTACCGTATATGTATAAGGACCTCCATTACCTCCTGATACCTGACCCACGCTTATATTTGTTTGCTCCCCAAAACAAGGCGCTAATGGAGGGTCTACTGCAGAGGCAAATATTGGGGTAGGCTCTACTATAGATGCCATAGCGGTATCTATACAACCATTACTATCCTCTACAGTCACTATATAATCACCAGCCAGTAGCCCCGTTACTGTTGAAAATGTGTCAATGCTATTAGTGCTCCATTGATAACTCACACTACCCGTACCACCCGCAAAAGCTGAAGCTAGCAAACCATCCGCATCGCCATTGCAGGTTATATCTTGCACGTCTGTTATAAAAGCGTCTAAGGAGTCTGGTTCTGAAACATCTAAGCTTAGTTGTTTCACACAGTTGTTTTCATCTCTAACAATTACACTATACAAATCGGCGGTTAGGTTAGTTAAATTCATGGTAGCCCCATTGACACCCCAGTCGAAAATATAATTACCAGTACCACCCATTACGTCAAGCTCTATAGAGCCATCATCTCCTTCAAAGCAAGAAACATTAGTTATGGTAGGATTTAAAATGATTTCAGGTGGTTGAGGAATAATTACAAATGTATCCGTCACGCAATTACCAGATTGATAGGTCAATGTTTGCATAGCACCCATTAGAGAATTCGCAGTACTTACGGTAACATCAGCAATAGTTTCTCCTGATTCCCATGTAAAAATGTTTCTACCATTTCCATTCAACCCCGTAGCTGTAGCCGTACCGGTAAATGGACCCTGCTCGAAGCAGGAGGTTCCCTGGATATCAGAAAATTCAACCATGAGAGCAGGTGGACTAGGCACTACAAACTGACTCGTGACTGGTCCGCAACCATTTGCATCAGTTACAGTTACATTGTATGTCCCAGCAAACAATTGTGATACCCTATATCCATTTGGCTGATCCACAAACTCCATACCTTCAACATTATAAGTATAAGGAGCAGTTCCGCCTAGTATAAAAATTGTTATTCCACCATCATTGGCTGTAATTGCATTTGCATCATTACACTCAGGACTAGTAATAATAGAGTTGATCATATCTATTGAGATCTCTTCTGCGTCGCCCAATGTAACCATCATAGTACTACTACAGTTATCCGCTGCGGTTACCACTACTGTATATTCTCCTGGACCAAGATTAGTGATTCGACTACCAACAAGAATACTTCCTCCAGGCGCTGTCCATTGTATGTTACTGCCCACAGGTGAACTACCATCCGTGAAAAGAACTTCTAGTTCTCCATCCATTTCTCCTACACAAGAAATGCGCATAGAATCAAAGCCAATAATTTGCGGAGGCATAGGACCAGTGATCATTTCTGTATCTGTTCCTGGACAGTTATTTATATCACGTACGACCACTGTATAGGTTCCTTGACCCAAATTAGTCAGCAAGCTATCAGTCGAAGAATTCATATCATCCCACATAAATGTCAAACCTCCTGCTCCACCAGTGGTTACTGCAGCAGCGGTACCATCCATACCATTATTATCACAGGTCTCATTGGTCACTGCTATGTCAACGATGAGGGCAGCAGGTTCTGTGAGAAATATAGGTTGAGAGATAGAACAACCGGAGCTTATTTCTGTGATCTCTACTTCATATGTACCAGCACCTACATTACTCAACACTGGTCCCACTACTGGTCCTTGTCCACCCGTACTAGTCCACAAAAAATTAAAATTACTATTTGGATTAGCTTGTTCTGCTGCGTCTAGAATAGCGAATACTTCTATTTCTCCATTATTCTGTCCATTACACAGTGGTTCTGTGAGGTCAAATCTAGCACCAATACTAGGACCATCATTACCCACAGTCAGCATAAACATGGTATCCAATGATGGTGTACTACTATCTGTGATTTCCACACAGTAGCTTCCAGGATTCAGGGTGCTACTAACAGCTACTGCACTTCCAGTATTTTGTGGCCCAAAGATAATATCACCAGAATCACAATCTGCAACAAAAACACTATATGGAGCGGAACCACCATTAATATCCATGGAGATAGCTCCATCCGCAGAGCTCTGACAGTTTGCGTTTGTAACATTGGGATTGATATCTAAGGCAGCCGATGGGTTCATGATGGTAACATCCGTTCCCACTACGCATAAGTCTGTACCACTAAATTGTCCTGCGGTGGTAGCTACTTCGGACTGATTGCCATTGGCCACATTTGAAGGAACCAACTGCATCGTTGCCCCCTCGCTCAATAGACTCTCAAAACATATAGAAAATAAAATAGTACCATCTGGAAATGTAAACGTGGAGAGAAAATTAGAAATACCAATAGTTATAGTTTCCTCTCCAGAAACTCCAGTAGCAGATGAAGAAATAATATCATTGGCATCGACTACATCAGATGTAACCTCAACAAACCTAAATATGGTGGGATCATAGGTATAACCCAGTTGCATAGATATTACATCTTCAAACCCCTCGACAACTACATCTACGCATTCTATGCTTCCCTCAGGTATTAATGTCTCCATGGCGATAAACTTAAATGGAGGACCGACAAAAGTCTCCTTAGCAAGTAAAGCACCCATATTTAATAGCAACAAACTACACATGAACACAGCACAACGAATACAACTATTTTTCATATAAAATGATTGTCTAATCTTTTAACTAGATAAATAAAGTCAATTGCTATTAAAAAAAGATAATTTAATATACCATAACGGGCGATTTTAACCTATTATTGCAAAAAATCATTTTGAATTTTAGCCAAACCTGTTGCAAATTTAGGGATTTAAAACCAATTTTATTGGCAAATTTACCCGTGATATCTTCTCTTTAATCTTTAAAGCTAGTTAAAATTCAGAATTGACTTCTCACTTGCTTATAAATAAAAGTAAAGGGATACTTATGATAGCTAAAATTTTGGTTTAAGTATATTAATAAATTTTGAAAGGAAACTGATCGTTTTTACGCTTCTGTTTATCTTTTTCTCCAGCTTTGGTAGTAGATTAGCAAGGTCTTTAGCGTATGATTTGGTGGCCAGATTAGCAAGAGCAAATATTTGATCCATTTCACTCATTTCACTTTGCCAATTTTCTACACTCCCCATGATAGCATCTATCTCCCTTTGATTTACTTTAGCAAATTGGTCAAAGTGCTTTATAGAATTTTTTGGATTGACATAACCGAGTGACTCCCTAATTACTTGCACGAAAGTACTTCCTAATACATCCATCTTTTGCTCGGGCGTCATAGTTGTGCTATTAGCAGCTTCGCTCAGTACACTATTATGCGCCTTCATCAGCCTCTTTATCTTCATACTCCCGCAGGATTGAATACTGATTATCGATATCAACAAAAAGATAGTCGGTAGGTATCTCATATTTTTCTTTTACCCAAAGCTAGCGAAATTATTTTGCATTAACATTTTGCAGGATTAGGTATAGAAAATTTTCATTTGGGTATTCCCCCTCTATTCGCAAAGAAGCGAATACAGGGGTCACGCTATCCAGGACTCCACGTGCGTTTCGGTCCCAGCCAACTTGGCTAAACACCCATCCCATGCAAGTAGGCTGTGACTCCTCCTCCCATTTCCTTCGTCATGGACGGGTCTCCTTCCTATCGTTAATACGGATACTCCATTTCAGTCTAATAGTCATGTGTAAGAGTTATTTGTATTCTTGGTTCTAAAATTGTATTGCAAAATAAAGATAGACTGGATCCTAAACAAAATCAGCACCGATGAAATTAATCAACAGTGCCAACAATAAATATGCTTATCTACATAGCGCGTTATTACGGCTTAAGTTTGTCAGTTATATATATTCAGCAACAGCTTAAATCAGAAATCGTGCTACACCAATTGGCGCTAGTTCTTTTTCAACGCATTGATTTGTCTTTGTAAATCTAAGATCAGCGCTTGTTGTTCTTGAATTGCCTTGATGGCATATACACCTAAATCTTGGTACTTCACAGATAGCATATCGGACTCGTCAGAATCATTTTCAATAACTGTGTCAGGAAAAATTTCTCTTACATCTTGCGCTATAAATCCAACAGACTTTGCATTCTTACTTTTATCATGCTTGAAGTAATAACTCATACCTTTCAACTGCATGATTTTACCTAGAATATCATTATTAAATTCCGAAATATCCTCTTTCAATCTTCTATCTGATGATGAGGTATAGACACCATCTGCGTCATTAAATTTCCCTACCTGTACTCCATTAAAATATAGAAAGAGGTCATTTCCTCCAATTTCGAAACCCCAGCTATCTGTATCAGTATTATTTTCGATCCTAAGTCCTTCTATATTACTTCCAACCTGCTTGATATGCATAGATGCATTTGGCGAATCGTTATTGATACCTGTGCGTTGACCATCTCCGTCAATACTAAGGTTTGTTAGAAGGGTGCCATTATCATTATAAACAATATTGTACTGAGGGTTTGTCAACGATCTTGCACCAATATCCCAATACTCATTAAGTGAGTTCGAAGTCATTCTTAAAGTTGCAAATTGTCCACCCAGCTGACTTAAGTATAGAACTGGACTTCCTGTCGAACTAAAATCACGAACATCCAATTTCGCTGCTGGGTTAGTTATTCCTATCCCCATTCTACCATTGTTGTTCATAAACATTCTTGTGAAGCCGCCTGATCTAAAAAGTATATCATCGCCTGCATCCAAAATCACGTCATCAGCAGGAGTCAATATGACATCACTAGCAGTTTCAGTAGTTTCAATATCTATGGAAGTACCGTTATAATTGATACCTGCTTTGACAGCAGTACCCTCATAAAATTTAATACTTCCAGTGCCATCTCTCAGTCCAATATCGCCATTGATATCTAATAACTGCAGCGGTGTTGATATACCTACGCCCATGTTTCCAGTAGGCGTAATTGTAATTCTCCTTTCATTATTGGTCCAAAAACTCAAGTTGTTCTTTGAAATCATATTTAAAAATCCATCGTTTGATTGATTGAATCCGAGTACCATATTTCTATGTGTAGAGGAAGTAGGTGCATCATTGGTAATCATCTCAATAATGACGTTACCTTGATTATCGACATCTTCTAACTCCAATTCTCTTGATTGAGCATTGCATAAAGTGGATACAAATATCAGGGCAAATAGCGCTGCGTAATAGTTATATATTTTCATTTTGCTAATTAATAAAGGTTATAAAAATTGATTCGTTTAATACTAATATGTGCTAAGTAGGCCGATTTGAAAACTTCTAGTAATTAATGATGCCGTATTGGTAGCTTTAAGTTTCCTCATCATATTTTTTCTATGAGAAATAATGGTCTCAGAGCTGAGAAATAATCTGGCTGCGATCTGACTTGAAGAGTATCCTTCAGCTACCAGTAGTAGCACGGAGCGCTCTCTGTCAGAAATAATTTGAGCTGATTTAGCTTTTATGGATTGGCTTGTTATCATTTGATATAGATATTTTCGAATACATTGCAAATATGCGATACAATGAAAAAGCTATACTCTATGAAAAGGGTATATATAAAAACTATATGAAAACATAGATAGCAACTATTTGATATGAGCTTAGATTTCAACAGTAGGTCTACCCTAAATAAAGTGGCCTCATTTAATCTTATTATAATAGTCTATCCGCATGATGGTGAGCAAATAAATATGGTGATGTCTTATAATGAAATAATCAGGGCTGTTCAGGTTCAGCTTCGCTTACTTCTGTATATGCCTAATTATTAATTGTACTTCCAATTCTGATTTTGTGAACTACCAAATAAATATAGTCAGTATAATAGATTACTAACCTACGCGAGAGGGATATGGAAGGGGCGACCCTTAGGGAGCCGTGCCACTGTGAGGAACGATCAGTGGTACCGAGCTGAATAGCGAGCCTGGAAGAGCCCGACCTGATGGTAGCGCTTTTTTTTTGCGCAGGCATCAGGGCTCGCCCAAATAAAAATATAGATATAATAATAGTAAAAATTATAGCTATAGAAAATTGACTGAAATTCTAAATATTAATCTTGATAAAATCTATAGGCTAAATAAAATTCGTAGCCAAGGCCTAGACTTGACCCTAACTTACCAATATTGTAAGTAGCAAGTCCACCGATCCGCAACTGACCATCTACAAAAATACCGTCATTGAGGATAATCCCTCCTTGCACAGAAAAAGTTTGTGAAGTGGTGTAATTAGCTCCCGCCCAAAATATATCTTCTTGCTCCAAGCGTATTCCAGCATTGATCTCATAGATATTTTCACCAGCGTAATTGATCCATATTGAAGGTTCCACGTAGGTGTCAGGATTCAATAAAAACGAAGCGCCAAGCATGGCATTAGCATGGATAGCACGCATAAAGTTGACCTCTTGATCTACTCCGTCGAAAGTAAGATCGTTGGTAAAAAGTTGGTTAGCAGCTAATCCAAAATGAATAGTATTGCGATTGAACTTATCCTTGTTAGTGGCGTAATATATTCCGACCCCTGCATTAGGGGCAATCTTGCTTTCTCCATCGAATGGCATGAGCGGATCTTGGCCTTCTGTAGCAATGATATTTTTAGTATCGACGCGATACTCCCCATAAGTACCTAGTACGCCAAGTGATAAATAATCCTCATCCGTAATATTTAGATGAAGCTGATATGTGTACGTGAAGCCAATGGAATTGAATAACATGGGATGCGTTTTATCATGCATGACGAATAAACCGACACTCATATTATTATCCACAAATGGATACTGAAATGTTGCAGTAATAGTACGAGGGGCATCATCGAATCCTGACCACTGTTGTTTGTAGTTGGCACCCACCTCCCAATAATCATGAATACTAGTCATAGCGGGATTCCAAATAAATGCATTCGCGTCATAGGTACTACGCTCTGGTAATTGCTGGGCCTGACAAAGCGTATAGATTAATAATATTATAAATAAAGTAAGGTTGAGCTTACGCATAAAATTCAGGTTTAATTAATTATACTTCCTAAAACTAGTCTATAAATATTGTAAACTAGTTTGGCAGCAAACATAAAAACATATTCTTAAAAACGATATACTTATCATCAAATCGTTATTTGTTGACTATGGTAAGTGTCTGTTTTATCTGTTGATCATTGACAAAGGAGAGTACATAATAGTAATTACCCGCCGGCAATTTTTTGCCTTTATATACCCCAGAGAATCTAGCATTATCACTTTGATAGTTTATTTTTTCGTACACAATCTTTCCCCATCGATTAAATACGCGAAACGTATTGGGACCAAATTTACCAATTTCCCCAAAGTCTAAAACATCATTTTGACCATCGCCATTGGGGCTAATAAAATTGATATGCGGAATAAAAGATCTGGGATCATCGGCCACAAAAACAGTAACAGTATCGAACGTGGTACAGTCATTTTCGTCGATAATCATCACGAAATATTTCGTACTATCTTCTGGAGCCACCGACGGGTTAGGTATATCGTATGCACTTAGTGGATACTCACTTCCTGACCAATAATAAAAATCGCCACCCGAAGCATTTAAACGAACACTTTCGCCTGTAGGAACGCATACATTCGCTCCTGCAGTCGCGGTGGTACGAAATACATGCACTGGTATTTCTAGTGCATCCGTACCACATGAACTATCAGAAATTACCGTAAAAATTTCATCTTCATCTGGATGAACTAGAGCAGCACCACCTTGAGTCTCTAGTAGTTCTCCATCTGCATCCATCCACTGATAGGTAGTGCCGCCAGTAACTGAGAGTACTACCGAGTCGCCTGGACAAATAGTAATATTATCTTGCGATAACTGTAGCTGAATACTATCTACATAATTGATAGTAATACTATCGGTGGCAGTACAACCAAAATCATTGGTCACTGTCACACTGTATGAACCCGCACTAACTGCATCAATCTCATTGTCGGTAGAGAGTGTGGACCACATATAAGAAGCAAAATTTCCCGCTGCTATATTCACTACTTCGCCATCACAAGTACTGATATCTGGTCCAAGGCTAAATGGAATGGTGTCTAGCTGTCCTACTATAAACTCCGCTGTGATAGTGCAGCCATTATTATCTGAAATAGAGATCGGATAACTGCCAGAAGAAAGCATGGGAACCAAGCTTTCGCTAAACTGATTACCATTCTCAAAGGTCAATGTATAAGGTGATGTACCACCAGTGATTGTGAAGATAGCACTGCCTGTAGCTTCATCGCAGGCAGATGGCGCACTATTAATCTCCTCTATTGATAGTGAGGCTATAGGTTCTGTAATAACGAATGTAGTATCAAAGATAGCAGCACCGTTTTCATCAAGAACAGATAACATATACTCTCCACCCATAAGATTATCGATGTTTTGTTCCGCACTCATATATCCATTCGGTCCAGTCCATTGGTAGTTTACATTTTGTTGGTTGGATTCTAATTGTATGGCACCTACCTCACTACCATTACATGGCACATCACTAATAATAATATCAGTCAAGCTAAATGTGTTAAGTGGATTAGACTCAGAAATTATCTCTACAGAACCATTTTCTGCTATCAATGCTATTTCGTCGTATATAAATGGTGTGTCAGTAGCTTTAAATACTTGTACCTCTAGCGAATCACCGTTAATCTCTATACTCGATCTATCGCCTACTTGTCCTACCGCCAAAAAATGCAATCGTAGAAATACCTGGCCGTCCATCAAGTCCTTACCTTGACCGTTAATATCAAACCAACTTACACGTAATGAACCGCTATCCGCATTACCACTACCTACGGCGACTAGGTCTAGGTCAACCGTTTCTGCGTTCTCGAAGGCAATAACATTGGGATCCCATTTAAGAGAAAATTGTGTACTCACTATACTGTCAAAATCTAGAGTAAGTATGTCTATGGCTACTACATCATCTTCGCTTACAAGTTTATGGGGCATACTGAGCGTTAGGTCTTGTGCGATAGATACCTGCATAACTACTATCCAGCAACAGATGGACATAAGAGTGGCCTTCATAATGTTTATCCTTCTATTTATTTATAATTTTGTTTAATTATCAAATTATAATTGATAATTAAATGGTGGTTTTTGTTTTATTGACAGCTCTAATTACTTGCTAAAATATAAAATGTAGTCCAAAATGATTAGGGCGCGGAAAAAACCAAAAAAAAATCGCGCCCTAATTCAAATTAACTATATCAAATAAAAATTCTATTTTAAAGATATCATACTCTTAGTTATTTGCACATCCCCTGCATTTAATGTGTAATGGAATACTCCAGTACCCAATTCTCTTTGTAATAATTGAATAGTATTCAAACCTTCATTAAAGACATTAGAAATCACCTTTACATTCTCTCCTAGAACATTTGTTATAATGATTTCTGCCTGCATACTTTGAGGCAGCTCAAAAGATATTTGAGTAAAATCAGTAAATGGATTTGGAGCATTTTGCATCAACCTAATTCTATCTGTACCAACATTATTTTCCACATGGGTAAGCGCATTCTCTGTATGAAATATAATATCTAACTTTTTTAAATCTGTATTATGCGCTTCAGTCAATATTTCCTTGTTATTGATTTGAAGAAGATCAAGCACATTATCAATACTCTCTAAAGCTGTAAAACGTAACGCAAACATTTTCTCTTTGCTGCCTACACTTAGCCCTTTGCCTTCAAGATTAAACCAACTTGCGCGTAATTTTCCATTAGCTGAGTTACTAACTCCCACAGCTGTACCTGCTAAACTAGGGTTATCGGATTTAATGACTCCCTCAAAAATCATTTTATTCGGATCAAATTCTAAACCCATTTGATAACTTACAATATCTTCAAAATTTTTGCTCGTAAATTCTATCTCAAATGTCTCTCCCTTTTGTACATCTACCTCACTGAGATAAACATCTAGCGCATCAAATGATTTCGTAGGACCTTCACCTTGAATATTATTTGGGTTTGCATGTCCTAGGATATCTCCCACTTTAACACCCACAAAGTTAGATACTTCATCGCTCATTACCATTACTTGATCAGAATCATCGTATGGAAATACATTATAGGCATCAAAGTCAGTTGGCATAGAATTGCGCTCTTGCACAAACGTCCATGATGGGCAGAAATCTAAACCTTCAGTAGCTCCAATGATTAGCTGTTGGAGAATAAATAAATCTATAGTAGTAAAAGAATTACTGCAGTTGGCATCTCCTGCAATTACTTGATATGGAGAAACTATTTCGATAGGTTCCATACCTAAAATAAATCGTTGACCCACAAAGAGAGCATAGGATGACAATCCATTGTTATCATTAAAATCTCTTTGAGGTAGTATAGTGTACATCTCTCCCATTGGCAGATCTGGCTCCATGAAGTAACCGTCACTATCCGTAACTAATGTATTTTGTAAGTTTTGGCTACTGATAGATATCTCTGTGTCGCGTATGCCCTCACCCCAATACGTCTTGACATTACCAGAAATTCTAGCAGAGTTGGATACGGATACAGTTCCTTTAAATGAAATGGAAGGTAATGCAGTAGGCAATCCATTGACCATAGAACCTACTTCTACTTGCAAGGGATCATCTATGATATGCAAGGCAGTAGATGTCCCTGCTGCTCCAGTAATTTGAACATCAATATAGAATAGAATGTCCCCATCAGTTGTAGATATACCGCTACCATTGTTATTCACATAACTAAAAGTGGCATTTGCCGAATTAAAATTAGGACTAATCAAACCATCGCTAATGCCTTGTATCGTACATACTGAATCATCATCTACTTTTAGAGATCCAGCTAGCGAAACCAAAGAAGTACAATTAGTAATAGTAACTGGTACGCTTACTGTACTGCCATTTGACCCACCTCTATTTTGAATATCTAATACAACGACATCTGTAGGAACAGCTACAGAAACCTCTGTACATTCTGAGTCAGAACCGCAAGTATTAGTAACAGTTAAGCAAACTGAGTATGTTCCTGGATCGCAGTATTCGTGTATAGGATTGGTAGCATTAGAGGTGTTGCCATCCCCAAAATCCCAAGTATATAATCCCGATGATCCATTATTCGTAAAGGAGCTGGTAAGCGCACTGCTACTGGCAGTAAATCCAGCGGTAGGCGAATCAGTAGTATTTGATATAGTAGTTGTAAATATTTGTACACATGCATTGGCATCCGAAACAGTTACTCCATAATCTCCACTTGGTAGATTGTCAATCGTAATCGCATCATTCGTAAATACGACATTGTTAGAAACTGGGCCATCCCAGAAAACAGTATAATTTGGAGTACCATTAAGTACTGCTATACTGATACTTGCATCATCGTTGCCACATGATCCATTATTCGTAGAGTTTACTATTTCAAAAGCTTGGCTGCCACCGATAGTGGCTGCACCAGAAGTCGAATTTCCATTTGCATCAGTAACTGTCACATCATAACTACCCATCCCTAAATTTAAGATGCTGAATTGTGGATTAAGGGAAACTTGCTCCCCACTAGTTGTGCCTGACCATGTAGCGGTAAAAGGTGCAACACCATTCGCTACAGAAATAAATAGATTTCCAGCATTACCGCAAGTGACATCTGTAGGGTTTACATTAACCGCATATCCACTTTCTCCAGATCCTGAGCCAGAATTTATCAACACTATATTTTGAGTTGATGAACACCCATCTTTATCTTCAACAGTCACAGCATAAGTACCTTCCATCAGAGAACTTATCGAAAAGAATTGTCCACCTATAGTAATAGAACCACTGGATGGACCTGACCATGATATCGTATGATTGGGATTGGTAGTAATGATTTCTACTAGGATACTTCCATCATTAGTACCCGTTGGGTTTGCGATAGTTGCATTAAACTCGGTAGATGATCCATTTTCTCCTACTGATAATGTTTGCGTTTTGCTACATTGATTTGCATCCGTAATGGTAACGGTGTAAGTACCAACTGGGAGATTCGAAATATCATTAACAACATTGCTACTAGCATAAGTACCAGTTTGAATGCCTGACCATTCCACAAGGTATGGAGGTGTACCAGTATTTACATTTATCCAAATAGATCCAAGTACATTACAAAATGCATTTGTAACTGTTATTGAAGCATCGAAATTACCTTCATCATTATCAATAACAATCGTCGATGTAGAAGTACAACCGTTGGAATCTACAACAACGATGTTGTAGGTTCCAGGAGTAAGATCATCTACATTTACTGTAGAGTTGCTAGCAGTAGTTGTGCCACTTTCAGGACCTGTCCAATTGACAGTGAATACCGAAGTACCACCTGATATGTTCAATAGGAATCCAGGAGATTGACCACAAGCTCCGTTTACAGCTGTAGCGGATATAGTTAAGTTATCATTTACATTATTAATTATGAAACTAGTACTTGCAGAACACCCATTTGTATCTGTAGTGACTACTGTATAATTTCCATTGGTGAGTCCCGTTAGATCAACAGACCCACTATTCGAAGTATGATTAGACGGTACAGGTCCCGCTACATCTACACTATAGATTGGTGTACCACCATTCACGGAGATGAAGGCTATACCGTCGTTACCGCATTGATCACTTTGTGCCGTTGCTGATACCGTTAAATCATTTATACCAGGCTCTATTATTATATCAAAAGTCTGTGCGCAAGCAGATGCATCACTTACGGTAAAGCTATACGTCCCTGCAGCGAGATCATTTATGACAATTGGGTTATCAGTGGTGTTGAATCCATTTGTCGTTGATCCAGAATAAGCCACATTATATGGGGCAGTTCCATTGCTCACATTAATTGTAGCTGAGCCTAAGCCAGTACATGCCGCATTTGTATGTGATTCCGAAATTGCGATATCACATACATCTCCAAAGACAATGATTACTGTATCAGAACAACATGTAATTGTGTCCATGATAATAAGCTCTTGTACAGGTTTAGTATCATCTATCTCCACACTAAATCCAGTAGCTATACCTGTGAAGTTAATATTCATAGTTGACTGTACTCCTGAGTTTAAGTGTGTAGCTTTTATGTTCCCATAGGCACCAGAAGAATCCCCACCGACAATACTAAATTGCGCAGGCTGATGTGTCCAATTTCCAGTAGGGTCCCATACATTTAAGGAATCCGTTAAGTCTTGCATAGTTTGTACTTGACCAGAAAAAGTCTGACCGTTGGCTATCCATTCATCTATACTATATGGACCATCTTGACCAAGACCGAATAAGACAACATATGAGTACTGGATAAGTGTATCTATATCACAAGCCTTTACTGGCAACATATAGTCTAAGTCATTTAAAATAATATTGTATAAGTCTTTCTCTAAGAATGGAATTGGAACACAAACTTCTGCTACTCCCATACCCGCGATAAAGATAGTATCTTGGGTAAAGATGTCGGGGCATTCACAATCGTTACGCACTTCAAAACTTGTATTGGCAGTACATCCATTTTCGTCCGTTACCTTAACGGTATAAGAACCAGCCTCTAGATCAGCTGCCATGTTAGATGAAGAAACATTTGGAATCCAATCGTACGTAATATTGCCTGTGGCTCCAGTAATCATTACAGAAGCTGATCCAAGCTCACAACAATTAGCATCTAATACATTTGAAGATATATTAATTGTAGATGATGCGGAATTAACAGAAACTGTTTGGCTGTCAGCACAACCACTACTATTATTAATGTCAATAGTGTATGACCCATTAGGTAGATTTGCTATATTAAAAGATCCTGTAGTTGAGCTCGCTGAGCCAGATACTATACCCATCCATGTAATAGATATATTCTCTGAATTGAAAGTAAGGTCAATTGATCCTTTTTGATTGCATAATCCATCAATTGGAGTTGCGACTAAATTCAAACTTGTATTGGTGGATTCAACTTGGACAATTGTCTGACTTGTACATCCATTCATAGTGCTAGCAGTTATTACATACTCCCCAGCTGGTGCATTTGTAATTATGAAGCTACCTCCAGATGTCGTGCCTGATCCACTAATAGGTCCAGTGTATGTAATATTACTTACATTATTACTTGCTGAAATATTGATAGAGCCATCCGTACTACACATTACATTATTTACCTCGGCAGAAATTGTTACTTCCTCTACTGCATTATTTATATATACAGTAGTCGTACCTGTACAGCCACTTGATGCTTCTACTGTGATTAAATAAGAGCCCGTCACTAAGTTGAGAATAGTAAAAGTACCATTATTACTAGTACTAGATCCAGACGTGGGTCCATCCCAAGAAACAGTGTTCTCGCCAATGGCGAAAGTAACTTCGATAGAGCCTTTCGAATCGCAAATACCATTAGTACCTACCGCATGAATTGAAACATTAGTAGTATCAATTTCGATAGTAAATATTTTCGTTTTCTTACATCCGTCAGCATCTATTAAAGTAATAGAATATTCGCCAGCGGGTAGATTTTGTAACCAAAATGATCCTGAATTATCAACTGCATTCCCACTACTTGGGCCAGTCCAAATAATATCATATTGACCTGGACCGAAAGTTATTTCAGCCATACCCTTGGTTTGACACGCACCATTAGTAGTAGCTATAGTGAAATCAATAACATTCTCTATTTTTATAATTTCACCACTAACTTTTACTTCACAGCCATCTTCAAATGTCACGACTATATCATACCATCCTTCTGGAAGATCTTTTATTACATAAATCCCATTGCTGCCAGTAGCAGAACCCATAGTTGTACCTGACCAGTCAATACCAGCGGTTCCCATACCATAATGAATAGTAATAGAACCAAGACTAGCACAAATAACAGGTGTCGTCGAAGTTGTTACTTCTGGCAAAGATCCATCATCTTCTAATTCTATCTCACCAATTCTGTTACACCCATTCACATCTTGCACACTCACCATATAGTTGCCTGGTGGTAGATTATTTATGTTAAAGTTATCTGTAGTAGTACCAGAACCACTTTGTGGCCCAGCCCAGCTTATACTGTAGGGAGATGTCCCACCACTAATCATAACTTCTATCCCGCCTTGAACATCACACTGACCGTTAGTCCCCGACAAAATAACATCTAATTTATTTACATCATTATCTATAACTTGTACCGCCTCATCACTACAGTTATTATAGTCTGTAACTGTTATACCATAGCTACCAGAAGCAGCATTATTAATAGTATAGCTACCAGTGCCACTCGTAGCAGCACCTGAAGTAGGCCCATCCCAGACAATATTATATGCTGGCGATCCACCTGCGATATCCACAATGATTTCTCCAGGAGTACCACAGTTACCATTCCATGGGGAAGTAGAAATTACAAGTCCTGAACCAGAATTATTTATCATGCTATTCGTCCAGTCCATACAACCTTGGTTATCGACCACCTCTATATTGTAATTTCCAGACACTAAATCATCTATTATAAATATAGGACTAGTAGATGTAACTGTATTACTTGAAGGGCCTCCATAAGTAATCGTATAAGGCGAACTACCATTGGTAATGGTAACTTCTATATTTCCTAAGTCGTCGCAGATGCCATTATTTGGCCATGCACTGACATCGATTCCACTTTCATCTGATGTAACATCTACTACTTCATTATACGAGCAGCCACTTGCGTCAGTAATATGTATTGTATATGTTCCAGTAGGTAGATTTGATATATCATAACCGTTAGAAGAGGTAGTAATCGTTCCATTTTGTGGTCCAGTAAAAGAAACGGAATATGGCGCAACGCCATCATTGAAACCTAACCATATAGAGCCTACACCGCACACACCTTCTATAACGTCAACGTTTACGTCTAATGTACTATTTTCATTGTCAATGGTAACAACTTGGTAATCTTGACACCAGTTAGCGTCCATCACAGTTACAGAGTATGTACCTGTTGCTAAGTTAGGAATGGTAAATGATGATTGAGAGGAAACAACACTTCCACTCGAAGGTCCAGCCCAAGATATGGTGAATTGAGGTTTACCATTTGAGATATTTACTGTAAGCGAACCATTGGATCCGCAAGTACCATTTACTGGTGCCAAATCTAAATCAATATCATTCTCTTCAATAACAAATGTTTGTTCTACACTACACCAGTTCGAATCCTCTATAGTTACAGTATAGGTCCCTCCAGGTAGGTTCGGTATATTAAAGTTTGAACTGTATGTAGTAGCACTTCCAGATACCGGACCACTCACGTGGATTGTATACTTAGGACTTCCATTTCCTAAAATGATATGTATTTTTCCTAGCTGCTCACATTGAGAAGGAATGGTATAACCATTGATAGTAAAGTTATTATTATTCTGCTGAACAGTAAATGTTTTCGACACTGAGCAACCATTCCTGTCTGTAATAAATATAGTATAGTCTCCAGCTAGAAGCTGATTAATATTAAAATTACTAGATACTGATGAAGCGGAACCGCTTATGGGACCTGATATATGTATTTGGTATGGCGCTTTGCCATTAGATAAGTCTACGTGTACTGAACCTTTGGTATTACATACAGCGTCAGTTACTGATAAAGTAGCATTTAAGTGTGACCCGAGATCCTTGATTTCTATAGTTTCCATATCACTACAGCCATTGGTATCTGTCTTTGTAACCTTATATACACCTGGTGGAATATTGTATATAGTACATGTGTTGCTATAAGTAGAAAAGCTTCCCGATATAGGGCCTACCCAACTTACTATATACCCAGGGGTTCCGCCAGTAGAAGTAACTGTAAAGCTACCATTACTTTGTCCGCAATTTGTGCCGCTAGCAGTAACGTCTACTTCTATATCACAAGAAGACGGGCAATTGACCAGCAATTCATAATTACTCGAAGCACCATTGTAGCCATCTACGACTACGTAATAAGTACCTTGTTGAAGATATGTACTGATATGTTCATCGCTGTTACCTGGTAGTGATGAATATTTTACACAATCTCCTCGATCACAATTAACTAATAGAAATAATTCTAGATTTGCGTTTAGTTTTGTTAGTGAGATATCTACTTGACCACTCTCCGTTACTGTAAATGTGTGAACCACTTCATTACCATTGTTTTCTACATTTAGTGTATTACCACAACCATATAGAGACACATTATCACTACCATGTGAATTGTTATAACTAAATGGTTGACCACATGTCAAATGAATAGCCTGATTACAGTCGAGATCGCCGCAACTGACTTCAAGTTTAAATTCACCTTGATAGCTAGCTAGCAAACCATCAACGACAATATAGTAAGTACCAATTGGAGCATTTTCTAATACTATGCCTTCATTATTGGTGGTAATATTTGTACTTTGACTTGCCCCGATACAAGTTAGATTGTCGCAATCACCTGATAATAGAAATAAGTCTAAATTGAGACCAGGCGTTACTATTTCTAATCCTATCTGCAAATCACCTGCTTGATCTTTGTTAATAACGTACACTTTATCGGCTCCGAAATATTTTACACTCGAATTCCAATAATAAGAATCAATATCATTACCCGCACCTACAGTAGTTTCATTGGCGAGGTAATCACCACATTGTATAGGTGTCGCACCTGTACACCAATTATCCACATTCACTGAACCACAGGCTCCAGTTGTATAAGTCAACACTCCTGCTGCCTCCGCGAAGCATGCATTGGAGTAGGTAACGTCATTACAACCACATACAGGCTCATAGACATTTACACAACTTGAATGAACATCCATCATATCAGGATCAACACAGCTGTTACTACACTTACCTGGCGTATAGAAAGTAATACCGCTTGCTTCAGCCAAACAGCTGTTTTGGTAAGTAAACCCATCACATCCACATACTGGTTCATAATCATCATCACAGGTTTCTATTATTACCCCTGAACTTCTATCTACTTGGGTACCGCTACTAGAGGCGACAAGTGCAGCATCAAAGCAAGTATTGTTAAGTACACAAGCACCAATACTATAGTCCGTAATACCTGAGTTCTCAGCTACGCAAGAGTTTAAATAAGTAATATCATTGCATCCACATACTGGAACATAACTATTGCTACAGTCAGCCATAGATGCTGGATCAATTAAAGTAGGATCTATACATTCTCCGAAACATACGCCAGAAGAATAGTTATCTATACCCGCAGCCTTCGCAAAACAACTATTCATATAAGTTATCCCGTTATCACCACAGACTGGATCCAGTATTTGAGGACAATTAGTTGGGTTACCCGCACGAGCGTTCTTGACGATTTCAACTTTAAATTCTGCAGCAGCAAAATCTATTTCTATAGGATTTAGGTCTTTATCAATGACTCTTAAACTATCAACTTTAATAGTTATGGAATCAATAATTAATGGCTCTATTACATCATCATCAATAATAAAAGAGAAAGTACCAATGGTACCATAGCCATCATTTGCATTCACTCTATTTTTTCTAACGTACGCAAATTCAACCTGTTTAGTAATGGTGTCGGTGTAGATTGTATTTACTGTAGTGGTATTATTCAGGTCTGTAAATGCATTCGCTTCAGCAGTAAAAGAAGCGGGAGAGTTCATACTTAAATATGGTTTATCGTAGCTGATAACCATAGCAAGGCCATAAAAGTCCTCTAGGGGGACTCCTACGTCACCAAGGTCAAGATCGATTAGTATTTCAGCACCTTCGCTCACTGAGGGTGTATTTGGTATTAATCCAAGTTTAGGTGAGCTAGGAACGCTATTGGCATAGCCATCTGAACTGCTGACAATACTATTACTATTATGTGTTCTTAGATAATTTGCTTTTATCGCCATTAGGAGATCATCAGTGTTTATCACTCCGTCTCCTGTGCAATCCCCGTAAGCGAAATTGGCAGAATTGTCCGCAAAATCATTTGCCCATAAAGAATCAATATCTTGTTCCTGCCACATAGTTGTAGCATTGGCTCGTTGAGGGCCTGTTTCATCATAGCCTACGCCGACATATAAGAGGTCAACGCAATTGGTAATGCCGTTATTATTAGCATCTCCAGGCCATAATTTGCTTTGGGCCATTAATACACTCGAAGAAATAAGTATACATAAAATTAAGGGTGTCAATCTGTTGTAAAAATAGTGCATCGATAATAGGATTTTGTTTTAGGACTAAAATTATATTCCAAAAGTAACCGATGTAAACACATTTGGCAATTACAAATATTTTCGTTTTCCAATAAATTATATATTATCTTTCCTACTATACTAAAACCTTAGAGATCATTATATAACTGAATATCAATAACTTATCGAATTACATATTATAATTATTTATATATGTATAGGTTTAATTTCCGAAAATCGTGACTATAACAAGTTGTTTTTGTGCATATTTTTAAGATAATATTATGTTAAATTCTAAACTGATAAGGGTTTTAGCTTCTTTAAAACCGTCGGAACTACCTAGATTACAAGAATTTGTGGAGTCTCCCTACTTCAATAAAAAGGAGTCGCTTAGACTCTTATGCATATATCTTTGTGGGATTTATCCACAATTTGATGCTTTGAATGTTGAGAAAAGAAAAGTTTTTAACAATGTATTTCCAATGAGTAAATACAATGAAAAGCAGCTGGGTTATTTGCAGAGTGATTTGATAAGATTAATTCTACAATTTTTCAAAGTAGAAAGAATACAAGCTAAAGAATATAGTACTTCCATGATGTCAATCTTATCAGAACGCAGTCTTAAAAGCCTATACCATAAGGAGGTAAAACAACTAAAAACCAATTTATCGCAAATAACAGGCAAGGGAACTGACCATTACTGGATGTCTTTTAAGCTTTACGACAAAGAAGATAGATTATTTATCGCAAAAAATGAGCGTAAAGACGATATGAGTGCGCACCATGCTAGCATGAACCTTGATCTTTTTTATGTCTGCAGAAAGCTTCAGTACTATACCGTATTATTAAATCGTAGATCTATACTTAGCAAAGAGATAACAATTCCGAATATGGATTTTATCCTAGAGTATGCTAAAAATAATTTTGATGATGTTCCTATAATCAATGCATATTGCGAAGTAATTATGATGCAGACAAAAGAAGTATCCTTACCCCACTTCTATCAATTACAAGAAATAATTCAAAAACACAACGAAGCGTTTTCTAAAAAAGAAATAGCTGAAATATACGAAGAAGCCATTAATTATTGTATTCAACGTATCTCGTACGATCAGGTATTTTACATTAATGAAGCATTAAAACTGTATATGGTATTTCTCGATTCAGGAAATATGTATCAAAATGGATTTTTATCCCATTGGAAATTCAAAAATATCATAAAACTTGGACTTCTATTGGACAGATTTGAATTTGTAGAAACATTTATCCTTAGTTATATTGACAAAATAGAATCACACCATAAAGTAAAAGCATTAAACTACAATTTTGCAGAGTTGTACTTTGCCATGGAAAACTACGATCAAGCCCAAGAGTATCTAAGTAAAGTTTTCTTCAATGATCTTGAACTAGCTTATAATCTAGGTAGTAGGATGATGCTTATCAAAATTTACTATCACAAAGATGAAATGGACGCTCTACTTTCTCAGATTGCAGCATTTACTATTTTCTTGAAAAGATCGAAAAATATTCTAAATACTAAGAAAAAGATTTACCTTAATTTTTGCGACATCTTAAATAAGATATTGAGGCAAAATCCTAAGCACTATACTAAAATCAAACTAGAAATCAAAAACACTAAATTGCTTACCGCTACAAATTGGTTACTTAATGTGTATCACGAAAAATTGCCTTCTGAATTAATCCAAAAAAAATAGATTGATATAAAAATGGAACTTTTCAATAATCAACAGGTTGATATAAATCTGCTCCCACAAATGTCAGCGGTAGAATTATTCAAGCCGCAGAAATCATACTTGAGCTTATCCGTCATCAAGAGTATTTTCTTTTGGCTTATAATGTGGGGATTTTTTGCTCTTGGAGTCAGTGAAGCAAGAGAGGAATATTATGAATGGATACCTTACGCACGTTTTATATTTTATCCATTCGCTATGCTTTCCATTATTATAAATATAATAAGTTATTTCAAAAGGGGACATGCGCTTCGAGCACATGATATCATCTATACTCAAGGTGTTGTTTTTACTAACACTACTACCATCTCATTCAATAGAGTTCAGCACTGTGAAATATCGCAAGGTCCGCTTGATCAAGTTTTCGATTTATACACTTTAAAAGTTTTCACTGCTGGTGGACAAAGTAGCGATCTAGAAATCCCAGGTTTATCCAAGGATGTGGCCAACAATCTAAAAGAATATATAGTAAAAGCGACGTCTAAAAAAATGGCAATCGGTGAGGAAGAATAATAGCATAGATTACTTATTTACTCCGCAGAAGCAGTCTCCAGTGGCTATTCTACTTATACTGTATAAGTTCCTTACGCAGGTATTGAAAAGTGCATTTCCTGTTGTATTAATTATATTCTTCAATCCAAATAAGTCGTTTGATGGAATTGAGCTACTTCTATTTATCCTTATAAGTGTGGCGAGTACAGTACTGTCTATTGCAGCGTATTATAAATTTGAATATTTCATTCAAAATGATGAAATAATTATCCAAAAAGGTATAATAAAGAAAATAAATCTTGATGTACCTTTTGATCGTATCCAAGCTATCAATACTAATCAAACATTTTTACATAGAATATTTAATGTAGCAAGTCTAGAAATAGATACTGCAGGTTCAAAAAATAACGAAATAAAAATTGATGCCATCAGTTTAGACAGAGCAGAAGCGTTAAAAGATTATATCCTCAAACAAAAAGAACAATTGTCCCCTCTTTTATCTGTTGATCAAATAGTAGTCAAAGAGGAAGATAATGTTTTAATGAAGCTCGACTTCTTAGCTTTATTAATAGTTGGCATAGGACAAAACCATATGCGTTCAATAGCTATCATAACCTTTTTCTTTATTGGTCTATCCCAGTATGCTGATATCCTTATCGATGAACAACAATTATCAGAAGCAGAACAAATAATTAATGATTCTTTTCAAAGCATCGTCCTAATTTTAATCCCTACTTTAATCATCGCTTCCTTAGTGTTAACTTTATCGAGAACAGTATTGAAGTATTACGATTTAAGATTTATACATACACCTCAAGGGTATAAACTAGTAAGTGGACTATTTACAAGAAATGAGAAGCAAGCTGCTTTGCCTAAAATCCAACTCGTTGGATGGCACACAAATCCATTGAAACGTATATTTTCAATGTTTGAATTAAATCTTTCTCAGGCTTTTAGCACCAATATGGTACGTGCACAAACCATGCAGATTCCTGGTGTCTATAGAGACCAATTGCAGCTGGTATGTAATAGTTATTTTCCTATAGAGAATAGGGTGGATATGATACGTCATAGAGTGAGTCCACGACTTATGATAAGGACGTTTTCATTCTATGTCATTCCTTTATTATTAATAGCATCATCAAAAATTATAATTCCCGAAATCCCTATAGATTGGTGGGTACTAATAGCAAGTTTACTTTTTAGTATCACTTATACCTATGTATCTTGGCGAAAGTGGAATATACAAGTCGGCGCTAATGGTCTACTCGTACAGCGAGGATTCTTAAAAATAACTTTTCTATTATTGCAGTGGAATAAAATCCAAGGCTTACGAATTCGCCAGAGTATTTTTCAAAAAAATCGCTCCTTGGCAGACCTACATTTATTTACGGCAGCTGGCATAGTAAAATTACCTTACCTAAAGCAAGAGGTCGCCGAAGAACTCCGCGATTACATTCTATATTATGTAGAGACTGATAATGAACCTTGGATGTAGATAGTTTATCGCAAACTTAGGGGCAATCAGAAGTAAGAGCACATCAATACAGCGTAGCCCGTCCCGATTTTCGGGAGTGAAATATTTATAGCCCTGGCTTGAAAACCCAGGATTATCATCAGAGTCAGATCCAATTTGGCGTCATTTTTTGAAAAAAATCATGACATATTGCCATCAAGAATCACCCCGCTTTTAGCGAAAAATTTAGAAAATTGAGTAATCCAAACCCTTAAATTTCG